>Ga0210017_1001374_pt1 | contig 21148 bp, 14 predicted proteins | sample CryGeyCG2014_020_FD_183966 | JGI IMG/M metagenome (GOLD analysis project Ga0210017, IMG submission 183966) | Groundwater microbial communities from aquifer - Crystal Geyser CG08_land_8/20/14_0.20 (SPAdes) (version 2) | ecosystem: Environmental > Aquatic > Deep subsurface > Groundwater | place... | reverse complement strand
CTCAATGGGGAGATATCTCCCTGACAAGGTTCTGACAAACTTTGACCTTGAAAAGATGGTTGATACATCAGATGAATGGATAAGAACCAGAACCGGCATAAAGGAACGAAGGATTGCACCACCTGATATGGCTACTTCAGATATGGTGACTGAGGCGGCTCGTATCGCACTTGATAGAGCGAATCTCGAACCGAGGGATATAGACTGCATCATAGTCGCAACTATTACACCGGATAATGCATATCCATCTACTGCCTGCTGGGTTCAGAAGAATTTGGGGCTAAAGCACTTTCCCGCCTTTGACATTGGGGCAGCCTGTTCAGGTTTCTTGTATGGTGCTATTGTCGCGAAGGCGCTTCTTGAAAGTAAAGTAGTAAAGAGGGTTCTCCTCTCGGGAGCGGAGACGATGTCAAGGGTTGTAAATTGGGAAGACAGAGAAACCTGTGTTCTCTTCGGTGATGGTGCGGGGGTTGCAATACTTGAACTATCAGACGATGAATCGGATATACTTTCCTATAACTGGGCTGCAGACGGAAATCTGGGAGACCTCCTTATCCAGCCTGCAGGAGGTTCAAGACTACCTCCAAGCTATGAAACATTAGACAAAAAACTGCATTCTGTCTCTATGGAAGGACGAGAAGTATTCAAAAACGCAGTAAGATGGATGGGAGAATCTGCAGAAAAGGCTCTTCAGGACGCAGGATTGACAAAGGATGATATAGATTTATATGTTCCTCATCAAGCAAATATAAGAATTATAGAATCCACAATAAAAAGGGTTGGAATACCAAGAGAAAAGACGGTAATAACAATAGATAGGTTTGCAAATGTCTCTGCCGCTACCCTTCCTATGTCGCTGGACTGTGCAATAGAAGAAGGAAGGCTCAAAAGGGGTGATATTGTGTTACTCAATACCTTTGGAGGTGGATTTACATGGGGGGCGATGGTAGTAAGATGGTAATTTCAATCTTTCCATTCGTATACCCTTCCCTTATAGAAAGTATATAACACCTTCCCATAGAGTTTCTTGTCTATGAAGGGGGAGTTCTTTGATTTCGACAGGAATCTCTGAGGAATCCACTCACGAGCTGGATCAACTATCGCAAGATTTGCATATTCCCCTGTGGATATGCCTTTGACAGGAATTGAAAAAATCTTTGCGGGGTTGAGCGTAAATTTCTGAAGAAGCTGTTTTATATCCATAAATCCCGGTTTCACAAGATAAGTTATTCCACAGGCAAAAGCTGTTTCAAGCCCTATAACACCGGATGGAGCCTGGTCGAACTCAAGTTCTTTTTCAAAATCTGCATGTGGGGCATGGTCTGTTGCGATTGCATCAATCGTGTCATCTAAAAGTCCTTCAATTATTGCCTTTCTATCCACCTCTGTGCGTAACGGTGGATTTATCCTGTAATTTGTATCAAAGCTTCTCACACACTCATCTGTAAGTGAAAAATGATGTGGAGTTGCCTCACAGGTAACATTTACTCCTTCTTTTTTTGCCCTTCTTATGAGTTCAACAGACCCTTTTGTAGAGATATGTGCTATATGAAGTCTGGATTTTGTAAATTTTGCAAGTAAAATATCTCTCGCAATCATAGCCTCCTCAGCACAAGAAGGAATTCCGGAAAGCCCGAGTTCAGTGGAAACAATCCCTTCATTCACAACACCGGGAGAGAGATTTAAGTCCTCTGCATGGGATATAACAGGAATATCAAACTGTTTGCAATACTCAAGTGCTCTTCTCATAATAAATGAATCCATAATAGGCATTCCATCATCAGACACGGCAACACAACCCGCATCTACAAGATCACCAATCTCTGATAACTCTGTTCCCTTAAGTCCTTTTGTCACTGCACCCACAGGATACACATCACATACCTTCTCTGCCTCTTGTATATATCTCACTATCCCGATATTATCAACGGGCGGTTCCGTGTTTGCCATACATACAACTGCCTGATACCCACCTTTAAGTGCGCTCATCGTACCCGATAGGATTGTCTCCTCATCCTCCCTCCCAGGCTCTCTTAAGTGTGTATGCATATCAATAAGTCCTGGTATAACCCATAAACCCTTTGCATTAATCATCTTTCCCTCTTCCCTCTTCCCTCTTCTCTCTTCTCTCTTCCCTCTCACCCCCTTCACCCTCTCCCCTTCTATGAGGATATCAAAGGTGTCATCTGTATCTGTAAAAGGGTCTATCACCCTTGCTTTTTTAATAATTAATTTAGCCATAAGACCAATACAATTGATAATTGACGATTTACAATTGAAAGATAAAGAACAAATGCTAATTGCTAATTTTGCATTGCCAATTGGTAATTGAAGCTTTTAATGACCCAATAACCTAATTCCCTGATAGCCCGATAGCCTAATCACCTATCCCTCTTCCCTCCCTCCCGGAAGCAGATAAAAACATGCCATCCTTATTGCAACCCCATTAGTCACCTGCGGAAGTATAAGAGACCTCATCCCATCTGCAACAGAAGGGGCAATCTCTACACCACGATTTACAGGTCCGGGATGCATTATTATAACATCCCTCTTTGCATATTTTTCAAGCACTTCTTCTGTAATAGAATATAACTTGATATACTCCCTTGTAGAAGGGAATAACCCTCCCCTCTGGCGTTCCTTTTGTATCCTCAACACATATATTATATCCTTATTCTCTATTGCTTCTTTTAAGTTATAGTATACCCTTACACCCATTTTCTCTATGTCTCTTGGAATAAGCGTTGGCGGACCGCACACGGATACATCCATTCCCAGTTTTTCCATCCCCCATATATCGGACCTCGCAACTCTGGAGTGTTCTATGTCGCCAACTATTAAAACCTTCAGTCCTTCAAATTTAGCAAAATGTTCTTTAATGGTAAGCAAATCCAGAAGCGCCTGTGTTGGATGTTCGTGACTTCCGTCACCGGCATTTATGACAGAGGATGTAAGGTTTTTTGCGAGAATATGAGGAGCACCGGGGGAAGAATGTCTTACCACAACAAAATTTAGCTTCATTGCCTCAAGGTTCTTGGCTGTGTCAAGCAGTGTCTCACCTTTTAATACACTTGAGGACGATGCGGACACAGATACAGAATCACAGGAGAGCCTTCTTGCGGCAAGACTGAAGGAATTGAGTGTACGTGTAGATGGTTCAAAAAATAGGAATGCAACTGTTTTACCCCTGAGATAAGGGACAACTTTAATCGGTCTTTCAAGAATCTCCTTGAAGGAGACCGCGGTGTTAAGAATGAGTTCTATTTCCTCCTTTTCAAGTTCCAATACACCAAGGAGATCCTTTCTCTTTAGACCCTCTATCTCTGAACTATCAGGACACATTCTTCTTCATCAATCTCGTGAAGTCTCACCTCCACCATTTCCTTTTTATTTACTTTTAGAGACTTTCCCACAAAATCAGGGCAAATAGGGAGTTCTCTCTCCTCTCTATCTATAAAAACTGCAAGCTGTACCCTTTTAGGCCTCCCAAAATCAACAAGTTCAGTAAGGGCAGCCCGAACTGTTCTTCCTGTGAAGAGTACATCATCAACCAGTAGAAGATTTTGGTCATCAATATTGAATGGGATCTCTGTTTTTCTCACTATAGGCTTTTTATCTATTGATGTAAGGTCATCCCTGTACAGTGTTATATCAATACTACCAAATGCAACATCAATTTTGGTTCCGAGCGATTTTGCAATTCGCTTTGCAAGAATCTCGCCCCTTCTCTTTATGCCGACAATAAGTAATCTATCTTCGTCTTTATTTTTTTCGTATACCTCTTTTGTGAGTTTCTCAAGAATTTCTCTCAACTCATCTTCAACCATAAGTACTCTGGCATTTTTGTATTCTCTATCCATAACAGGGTTAGTTGGTTAGTTGGTTAGTTGGTTCTCCCTTTTTCCTTAGATCATAATTGTGTTATTATACCATAATTTTTAGGCTTTGTCAACAAGTTTTTTGAAAATTTACGCAACATTTCTCAAAAATTTCCTTGACATACTTACATTTTTATGATATAATTCAAAAGTAGAATTAAATAGGAAAACAAAAACATCCAATGAAAATCGACTACGCGAAGGAGTTGAACGAGGAACAGTACCGCTGTGTTATCGCTGGAGACGGTCCTATTTATGTACTTGCAGGAGCAGGGTCTGGTAAAACCAGAGTACTCACATATCGCACTGCATGGCTCATTGAAAATGGAATCCCGCCAAACCGAATAATGTTACTCACATTTACGAATAGGGCAGCAAGAGAGATGCTTACAAGAGTGGAGACTTTAACCGGATTAAATCTGAGAAACCTGTGGGGAGGCACGTTTCATCACATTGGTAATCTGGTTTTACGCAGAATGGGAAAGTCTATTGGACTATTCCCTGATTATATGATAATTGACGAGAGTGATGCAAATTCGCTTTTAGATGAGTGTAAAACGGCGTGTAGAATACCACAGGAGAGAAAATTCCCAAAAGCAAAGGTCCTAAAAGAGGTTATATCAAGCTCTATCAGTTTACTGCAGGATATTCCAACAACACTCTCGGCAAGATTCCCATACCTCCTCGAATTTACTCCTGACATCGAGAGGATAGAAAAGGAATATAAAAAAAAGAAGAGAAAGCAAAACCTGATGGATTTTGACGATCTTCTCTACTACTGGCAACAGGTTCTATGTGATGGAAATCCAATATATAACTTTAACCACATACTCGTTGATGAGTATCAGGATACAAACTTGCTTCAGGCAGAAATAACTGACAGGATGGCGGAGCAAGTCAGAAACATAATGGTGGTCGGTGATGATGCTCAGAACATATACTCATTCAGAGGAGCAGACTACAAAAATATAAGGGATTTCCCGTTACGCTATCCAGATACGAAGATATATAAATTGGAAACCAACTACAGAAGCACACCGCAGATACTTCATTTTGCAAATCAGATAATTGAAAGAAGCGATGCGCGCTTTAAAAAAAGACTTATTCCTGTCAGGAGCAACGGTGATACTCCAACTGTAGTTGCTGTACGAGATCCTTATGAACAGGCAAAGTTCGTAGTTTATAAGGTCCAAGAATTAGCGGTTCAAGGAGTCCCCTACAAAGATATAGGTATACTCTATAGAGCCCATTATCAGTCTGCAGAACTCGAAATTCAACTCTATAAATCGAACATTCCATATATTATAAGGTCGGGAGCCAGGTTTTTTGAAAGAGCACATATAAAAGATATCCTCTCATATCTTCGTGTGATTGTAAATCCAAGAGATTCGGTATCTTTCAAACGATTACTAAAACTTGAAGAAGGCATAGGCGATATAACTGCACAGAAGATTTACGATAGAATAAGCTCTGCCCGCTCTCCTGTTCACAAATTTCTTTCAATTGAACCAGAAGTGGCCGAAAAGGCGGTCCCGGGAGTAAAGAATGCACAAAAGATTCTCAGCAGTATAATAAAACTTTCTCCGTCTGAGGCGATAAAATTCATATTTGAATCAGGATATAAAGAATATCTTAAACTTACCTATCCAGATGTAGACGAACGAAAAGAGGATATAAGTGTCCTTATTGAAATTGCAAGAGAATACAGATCGCTTACGAGATTTTTGTCAGAGATTACTCTCTCAGAGCCTGCAACAGGAGAGGACACCTATTTTATACAGAGAGGCAATGATAGTGTGGTGCTTTCTACCATTCACCGCGCAAAGGGCATTGAGTGGGATACCGTATTCCTCATATACGCCTGCGATGGAGGACTTCCTATCTCAAGGAGTTATGAATCTATAGAACAATATGAGGAAGAAAGAAGATTGTTTTATGTTGCTGTCACAAGGGCAAAAAGAGAATTGTATATAACATACCCTATGCGCTCATCGAGAGCAAAGGCATATCTTTCCGCTTCTCCTTTCCTAAAGGAACTGGACGAGGATGCATACAAGATGATGTGGCTATAAAAGTGAGAATCATTGGACGCAGATAAAGACGGATGAAGACAGTAATTAAGTCATTAGGTAATTATGTCATTGGGCATTATGTCATTGGCTATCCGCATCGTCGGGCAATTGATCTTTTAATAACTTAATAACCTAATAACTCAATAACTTTAGCATATCTGCGTTAATCAGCGTCCAGAAAATAGAAGTTATTGCGTAAATCAGTGTCTAAAAAGAATTTGATTTTTGATATTTAAATCTATATGGAGATATTAAAGATTATAGTTGTTGCTGTACTGGCAGGATTTGCACTATCCGCGCTGGTGCTTATTAGTATGGCATTGTACCGTAATCTAAATAAACTTGACAGAGGTAAGAGAATATTCATAATGAGATTCCTCTCTATACTACTCTCTATCCTCATTTTCGTGAGCCTGGCGACATACGCAAAAACAGATTACATACGGAAAGGGATAATGGGGTTTTCTCCTGCAGAAAGCATCACTAATCGATGCGGTGTAGTCGGTGCCTTCATCTCCTACATTCTCTTTACACTGTTTGGTACAGTTGCTTATATCATTCCAGTTATCTTGTTTATATGGGGAGTAATAAAACCCATCTATTACGGGCGATATCTACTGTGGAATGCATACATAGCTGTTCTTGTCGTATTTTTTGATATAACATTTGAGATTGTGCCTCGCTTTTATGGCGGACTAATAGGCTCCAATCTGTTATCTTTCCTTGCAAAATGGCTTGGGAATATAGGAACATATGCACTGCTCGCATTCATCTTTGCCGGACTTCTGTATATGGTACCCGCCGTGAGAAACCGTAGAAGAAAGACAAAACCTACTAAAGAGGTTCCCATAAAACAAAAGAGAAAAAAGCGTATAGAGATTGGACCAGAAACGACTTTACAGCCTCCTGTAAAAATTAGACCTCGAAAACCTGTTGGCATAAATTTCTGGGAAAGATTTCTCTCTATTTTACACGAGCCGGAAGAGGATCATATAAGTATTACGGAAGAAGAACTCAACAGAAATGCAAAATTGATAGAGAAAAGGTTCGAGGAATTTGATGTATCGGGAAAGATAATTGGAATATCACCGGGCCCGGTTGTCACGCGATATGAGTATAAGCCCGCCCCCGGTATAAAGGTATCAAAGATAGAATCACTCGCTGACGACATTGCCCTTTCTATGAAAGCATCAAGAGTGCGCATCGTTGCGCCAATTTCAGGGAGTTCTGCCATAGGGATAGAAGTTCCCAACACTACACGGAAAAATGTGTATCTCAAACAGCTTCTTACCAACGAGAGATTTACCTCATCAAAATCCAAGCTCACCACCGTTATGGGTGTTGACATAGCAGGAATACCTGTATGCTCGGATATACAGACGATGCCACACCTTCTGATCGCAGGAGCAACTGGCTCGGGCAAGAGTGTGTTTATAAACACAATCATAGCCAGCATTCTCTCAAAGGCAGACCCCGATGATGTTAGATTTGTTATGATAGATCCAAAGAGGATAGAACTTCCGATGTATAACAGCATTCCGCATTTGATCCATCCTGTTATAGCAGACGCAAGAAAGGCACTCGATGTCCTCAAGGAGATCCTTGAATGGATGGATACAAGATACAGGGAATTTGCAAGAGCAGGAGTGAGAGATATCGAGGGTTATAATACCAGATCACAGACGAAAAAACCATACATCGTGATAATAGTGGATGAACTTGCAGATCTTATGTTGACAGCACCGAGAGAGATAGAGGAGACGCTAACAAGACTTGCACAGATGTCAAGAGCGGTGGGTATACATCTTGTTCTCGCTACTCAGAGACCGTCTGTGGATGTAATCACAGGGCTTATAAAGGCAAACTTTCCTGCAAGGGTTGCGTTTCAAGTGGCATCAAAGACAGATTCAAGAACAATACTCGATATGAACGGAGCGGAAAAACTCCTGGGAAGAGGTGATATGCTGTTTTTACCTCCGGGAAAGGGGGAACCTGAAAGACTACATGGGGCATACATATCAACTGAAGAAGCAAAAGGAATTGCAAACCTATGGGCAGAGAGATGGCTGAATGAGCTCTTATCAGAGTTTGAAAACTGCAAGGAACTCACCCAAATGATCATTGAATATGACCTTGTCGATTCAATAGTAAATCCCGATATGCCTGGTGCAATGGAGAGAATAGGAAATTTCTCTGTGGAAGCAGAAACAGCGCTTGATGTGGATGTTGGTACTCTCAGATCAACTCTATTAAACATTGATTATTATCCTCCCCTTACGGAAATGAAAATAATAGCAGAGGAGAAAGAATTATTCAAAGAAAGTCTTGGAGAGGTGGATGAACTGTTTGATGATGCAAGGAAACTTGTAATAAGGCATCAGGTAGCGTCTGTATCCCTCCTTCAGAGGCATTTCAAGATTGGATATGCAAGGGCGGGTAGGATAATAGACCAGTTAGAAAAGGCAGGCATAATTGGTCCTTACCAGGGAAGTAAATCAAGAGATGTTCTGATTGAACTAGAGTAGGTAAGTAGGGCAAAGTCGCGTCTTTAGACGGGATTCCGTGGAACTTCAGTATTGCGATAAACTAGGCAGTGAATTGTCAAGTGTAAATTAGTGACCGATAATGGCAAAGGCTATTTATATATCTGCAACAGAGAAAAATGCAGGCAAAACATCCATTTCCATCGGTTTAATAAAGTATCTGACGGAGAAAGGTATGAGGGTAGGTTTTATGAAACCTCTTGCACAGAGATATGTAGAGGTGAACGGTGGAAGGTTTAGCGAGGATGCTGTTCTTGTGAAGAGGATATTCGAACTTCCATATAGACTTGAGGATATGAGTCCTGTTATAGTAGAGAAAGGTTTGACAGAGGAATACATAACGAAAAAGAGGAGATCCTTTAAGAGGCGGATAGTTTCCGCATTCAGAAGGATAGCACAGGATAGTGATTTTGTTGTGGTTGAAGGAACTGGACACGCAGGGGTAGGTTCCTGCCTTGATATGTCAAATTCAGATGTTGCAAAGGCAATCTCAGCGCCCACTCTTATGATGGCAGAGGGAGGTATAGGAAATACCATTGACAGAATAATGCTTAATAGAAGTCTTTTTGAGTTGAAGGGAGCTATGATACTGGGTATTGTGATAAATAAAGTAAGGGAAGATAAGTATGAGAAAATACAAAATGTACTAAGGACGGCACTTGAGACTAAGGGTATGCATACATTTGGGTTCGTCCCTTATATCTGTCATCTTGCAACACCCACAATAGCTCAAATAGGAGAAGAAACCAATGCTACAGTGATCTCTGGTGATGAGGGCCTGGAAGAAGAAATAAATGATATAACAGTTGCGACGATGGAACCCCATGCTGTGCTTGACCTTATTCTAAATTCGAAGAAGAATCTCTTCCTTATTGCATCGTCTGACAGGTTGGATGTACTCCTTGCTATTGTTGCTGCCTTTTTTGAAGGAGCAAAGAATTTAAAAGGGATTTTGCTCTCCGGAAACAACCTACCACCTGCAAACATTCTGCATGCCCTTAAAAAGACAGGTATTCCTGTACTTATAGCAAGAGTAGGTGTCTACACACTTGCATCCATGCTTTCAAATCTTACTGTCAAGATAACACCCGGGGATAACAAAAGGATAGAATCTCTACATAAACTAATAGCAAAACATATTGATATCGAACTGATTATGAGACAGATGGAGAGAGAAAAGGAGATACCTTGGGGTTTATGGGATGGTGGAGAAAGATATTAAAGAGCATCTTCAAATTTCTACGGGAGTTAGTGCAGGGAACCCCATCCTCAAAGAAATCAAAGTGCAAAAATTAAAATGTAAAATTATAGATTTTAAGCTTTACCTTTGCATTGATAGACCAACTTGCACTCTATATAGTCAACTTTGCCACCAATCGGGGGATGCGGCTTGCGGACTCTTACAGTAAGACTGTTGGGTGTATATCTATCTGCAAGGATGGAGAGAAGTTTCTTTCCTATATCCTCAATGAAGGTATAAGAAGAACTCTCCACTGTATCCCTTATTAGATTGTATACTTCTTTTAGATCTACAAATTTATCGGCATCAATGCTCACATCTACATCTATCTCCCTCTTTCCCTTTCTTTCCTCCTCACTAATGCCTATCTTTGTATACAATTCTATCCCTGATATAGTAAGCATAATGAGACCACGGTTTTCCAACAGATATTCAAGTATCTATCCCGGATAACACATTAAACACTGAAAATCACCGGTTATTTATAATCTCCTATTTTAGCCTCTAATTTCACAGATTTCTATGTGCCTTTAAAAATAGTTATCTCTGTGTTAATCCTTCCCACAATTCTTTTAATAAAAATATACCACAAAAATACTGTTTTGTCAAGAAAAAACCTTGACTTTTATAAAATGGTGTGGTAAAATAAAACTCTGATGCGAAACATACTTTTAATAGAAAGAACCCGCATGGAGAAAACAACCCAAATCTTGGACATGGATTCGACAAGCGTAGAATAGCAAAATACTGCTAATGGAGTGCCTGCCTACCGTCAGGCAGGCATTACCTTGGTAATGCAGAAAAGCAGTGGCCCCGCAGATGCGGGATTTCCGCTTCGCTTCAACAAGTCACTGCACTCCAAAGGCTATTGTGAATAAATGAAGTGAACCTCTTAACACAGACTAACAAGGGAGGCATTATGAGTATCTTTGGATGTCCCATCTCAACATTCTTCGCCTATATTGTAGCAATACTTTCCATTCTTGTCTCTATTATATGGGCACTGGTAAAAAAATTTTCTTTTGAAGGATAGTGGTGAGAACTGAAGGGTAATAAGGAGAAATAGATGGTCTACATAGTTGTTCTTGCAGTTTATCTTGCCGTTCTTATTGCCGTTGGATTTCTGGGCAGGAGAGGCACGAAGACCGTTGAAGATTTTTATATTGGGGGTAGAAACATAGGAGCCTGGGTCACTGCTATCTCATTTATAGCCGCTTACTTCTCATCAGTAGTTATAATTGGTGGTGGTGGATTTGGTTATAAGTATGGTATGTCAACGGTCTGGGTAGGAGCGTCAAATGTACTCTTAGGATGCACTCTCTGCTGGATAATACTATGTGAGAGAATAAGATTATTCACCAGAAGGCTCTCTACAATGACTGTTCCAGACTTTTTTGGAAAGAGATTTATCTCAAAGGAAGCAAGAGTTTTTTCGGCATTTATAATATGTATATTTATGATAGTCTATAATGTAAGTATACTAAAGGGAATGGGACATATATTTGAGGTATTGATGGGCATACCTTATTTATGGGGAGTCCTGATATCAGGACTCATTATAGTGTTTTATGTTGCAGTTGGTGGATATCTGGCTGTTGTCTGGACAGGTTTTATTCAGGGATGGATAATGCTGTTTGGAATTGCGTTGCTTACTATTATGACCCTGAAAGAGGTTGGGGGATTTGCATCGGTTCATTCAAAACTTATGACAATAGACCCGGGTCTCGTTTACACTCCAGGAATCTGGGGATGGGCAGGTCTTGTGTCCTATTGTCTTATCGTCTCATTTGGGGTATGGGGAATGCCACAACTTATGGTAAGGTTCTATTCTATAAAGACAACAAAGGTACTGAAAATTGGAACTGTAGTAGCAACCATTGGCGGGTGTATGGCAATCCTTCCGTATTTTAATGGTGCTTGTGCAAGGATACTTTATCCATCGCTCCCTTCTCCCGACCTTGCCATTCCTACCCTGACGAAACTTGTTCTTTCTCCATTAGGTGGGGCAATATTCCTTGCTGGAGTGGTTGCTGCAGGGATGTCCACATTCTCTTCTGTGCTCATAGTAATTTCAAGTAGTGTAGTGAGGGATATATATGAGAAAGGTTTTGGAAAAGCACTTTCTGAGTCCGAGGGTCTGAAAAAAGGTAGATTATGGAGTACAATAATAGGAGCTATATCACTTCTTGTAGCTATAAAACCACCTGCGATGGTTCTTGTATTGTGTGCATTTTCATGGGCTGTAATAGCATCAACCTGTCTATGGCCTATGCTATTTGGAACCTACTGGAAAGGAACAACAAGGATGGGCGTGCTTGCCTCTATGATTGGTGGGTGTGTAACCGCACTTCTATGGATTACCCTGGGTAATCCGTTTGGTATTCATGGATTCATACCCGGAATACTTATAGGCTTTATACTCATTATAGTCGTTAGTATATTTACCCAGAAATTACCCGAAGAGCATATAAAACGGGTATGGGGAGAAGAAGAACATCCGACAAATAAAATTTAGTCCTTTATTTTTACCCCTTATAAGCGAATGCATAATATATGATGAAAAGCACTGTAAAGATGTACAGAAGCCAACTTACATTTTTTGCTCTTCCAGTGATAAGTTTTAACAAGGTATAAGAGACTATGCCTGCTGCAAGTCCATGAGAGATATTATTTGTCAGAGGCATTATAATTATTGTAAGAAATGCGGGTAAACTCTCCGTTATATCTTTCCAGTTTATCTTCAGAATCGGTTCCATCATAAAAACTCCAACCAGTACGAGAGCCGGGGCCGTTGCAGATGCAGGGATAATACTGGCAAACGGTGCAAAAAAAAACCCTAAGAGAAAGAGAATTCCTACAACAAACGCTGTAAGTCCAGTCCTGCCTCCTTCTGCAACGCCTGCCGCACTCTCTATATAGGTTGTAACTGTCGTGGTTCCGAAGAATGAACCGATGAGAGTTCCAAAGGCATCGACTATTAGTACCCTGCCTGCTCTTGGAAAGCTTCCTTTTTTATCCAGTATATTCAACTTCGCAGCAAGGCCTGCTATGCTTCCAATGGTGTCAAACAGATCAAAAAAGATAAATGTAAATATCACAGGAAGTAATGAAAGTTTCATTGCGCCAATGATGTCAAGTTGCATAAATACAGATACAAAGGCATTTCTTGATGGGAATTTCATAATATCAGTTAGAGCGTGTGGAATAGGCGTAATGCTTACCCCACCAGATCTTACAAGCATTCCTGCAAATGCGGTTGCAATTATACCCCATAAAAGCGCTCCTTTCACCCTCACTCCAAGGAGGAAACTGGTAAAGAGAAGACCGCCAAGAGCAAGGAGCACCGATGGAGATCTTATATCACCAAGGGCGATCATGGTGGCGGGATCTTTGGTGACTATGCCTGCGCTTGAGAGTCCTATGAATGCGATAAACATACCAATTCCCACGCTTGCTGCAAGTTTTAAATTAGTTGGAATACCCTTTAAAACATTCTCTCTCCATGGAGAGAGTGCAATTACTACAAATATGAGTCCATCCCAGAATACACATCCTAAAGCAGTCTGCCATGGAACATGCATTGTACCGCACACAGTAAAAGCAAAGAATGCATTGTACCCCATTCCAGCAGCGAGTGCAAAGGGTAGATTTACAAAGAGACCCATCACTATACAGGTAATGGCAGCAGATAATACAGTCGCCATAACTGCTCCTTCAAATGGAACACCGCCTTTTGATAGAAGCATGGGATTAACAAATATGATGTACGCCATAGTCATAAATGTCACAAAGCCTGCGAGAATCTCGGTCGAAATCTTACTCCCCCGCTCTTCCAATTTGAATATTCTCTCAATCATAGTACCCCTTTCAAAGAAGGATAAAAATAAAATGCTGCGAAACCATTGACTATTTACTATTGACAATTGCCTATTACGCAACAAATTCAACTACTTCATATTGTGGTCTTCAATCTTATGTGCAATTTACCCTGCATAAGGCTTTTTCCTTTTGCTACACCATAATCTACACTCCATCTTCCTACTGGTGTTAGAAATGAGATACCCATACCGCCACCAAGCATAAATAACTTAGTGTTATCCACTAGTTCTACACGTCCCATGTCAACAAAAGGGAAAAATCTATTCTCACCTCCGAGTGGAAATCTATACTCCATATTGCTCCATAGGGCTGCTCTACCCCTGATCTCTCCTTCCTCGTATCCTCTTACGGTGTTTGCGCCACCAACCATTACAAGATTATATCCGGGGATTGAATCTTCAAGACAAACATCGCCATTTATCGAGAGAAAAGACCTGTTAAGGAGCCTTTCTACTCCAGCAGTTACTCTATTCACTCCGTGAATTCCATATCGTGAAGAAAATGAAAGATGTTGGGCCTGTTTTTTGTATGTCCCCCCAATTATTCCGAACCACTTTTCCTCTCCAGGTATCACTTTCTCCCATTCTATACCGACCTTCAATATAAATTCAAATACAGGGAATACTGCGAAGTGGCCCTTTACTTTACTAATCATGCTTAAGGTATCAAAGCGTTCGTTGTCTAATTCAAACCCAAAATCTACAGGATAGCCTAATATCCACGGCTCTGTATAACTTAGATAAATATTTATCCGGTTATCTGGATACGATGAATAGAGTCCAGAGAGCCGTCTACCAGTCCCAAACAAGTTGTATGTGTCGACTTTGAGAAATCCATTGATTTTCCCCATACTATAACCCATAACACCCTCAAATGATGATGATGATAACTCTTCCACATTAACGAGAAGAAATCCTTTGCCAATTCCCTTCTTATAACTCACCGGTTGAATAGATATGACTTTCAAAAACTTAAGTCCTTCAACTCTTTTCTTTGCCTTCTCTATTATTTTGGGATTAAATATTTGAACGTTCTTTAACCTGAATTCTCTTTTTATAACGCTCTCTTTCGTTGTAACATTCCCACTTACCTTTATATTATCTATAAAGAACTTTACTCCCTCGTCTATCTCTATACTAAATGAAACACCATCGTTCTCCATGCGGAATTTGGAAGGCTTCACACGGATAAAGGGATAACCCGCCTTTTCGTATCTCCTTAATACCATTCCAATACCTTTTTCAAGCGTCTCTTTGGATAAAGAGTGTATATCGAGCATATTGAGGATCTCTCTATCACTATATACGCTATTTCCCTTTACCTCCACCCTCTTCAATGTGAGAGTGGAATCAGCCGTAAAGTTGTTGATCTGAATGATAAGAAAAATAAGTAACATAAATCAACCTTAATCGGGTTTCGGAATCATATACACATATATCTCCTCAATTGCATCCATCTTGACAGGCTTCCACCCTTTAATCTTCCAGACATACGATACAATTCTTGTCCCGGGAGCGAGTTCCTTTTCAAATTTTGGTATAAGCATATCGTTTGCCCGCGAAAATAGAAAGAGTGTCACGCAGGTTGCATCGGCTATATGCATTTTTATAAAATTTCCAAATTTTATAGTAACTTTATCCCTTTGATTCGAGAATAGAGTCTTAAAATATGCAATAAGAAATCTCAAGGGATCTGCCTCTATTCCAACCGCCCTCGTCCCAAATTCCCTTGCAGCGGTCAATACAATCCTTCCATCTCCACACCCTAGATCGTATACAATATCATTCTCTCCAATTTCTGCCATCTTTAACATTTTTCTAACAACTCTCATTGGCGTTGGGTCGTATCCTGCACCTATTATGAGTGTCCAGTATTTCCAGACAATATAGAGCAGAAAAGCAAAAATTGTCGCTAAAAGTATCCACATAAGTAAATATTTGAGCAAAAATAGGACTAAAAAAACAAAAGACCCCCATGGGGTCTTTATCAATACTGTAACTCAACCCTTCAGGGTTGATATTAAGGCTGACGCCTTGAGCTTCTTGTTGTTATGGTTGACAATCAAGGCTATCCCGCCGTTAGTGAGGTAAAAAGCCTTGAGCTATTTTTCGGGGCGAGTGGATTCGAACCACCGACCCCCAGCCCCCCATGCTGGTGCGCTTCCAGACTGCGCCACGCCCCGATATACTCCACTTCATCCTTCAAGTATGTCCACTACCTCTGCTATCTCATTTCTGACGGTAGAGAGTGCGCTTTTTATGACGGTTTCTCCCACCTTTTTAATTTCTTTAAATCTCCTTTTCGCTCCATTTACAGTATACTTTTTATCGTACAGTAGTTCCTTAACAAGCAAAAGGTCGTCTATATCACCTTGCTGATAAACCCTTCTCCCTCTTTTTCTCTTTGGACAGATATGAAATTCTTTCTCCCAGTATCTTATCGTGTGCGATTCAACACCCAGTATACTCCCTATCTCGCTTATGGAGTAGTAAAGTTTCATTGCCTAAAAAAACATCAACCACACCTGCCTGCCGCAGGCAGGGATGAACACGGATGTTGCCTAACGGCGACCTTTGGTTCACAGATTGTATAAGAAGTTAGTCTGTTAGTTGGATAGTTTATTAGAATCTAACAAACTAATAAACTAACTAACAAACCAACAAACTAACAAACCCACCAACTTTCCACATATTATACCACAAAAGTCTTTCTCTGTCAAGAAAAAAGTTTGGAAGCTATTTATACGGTGACATCGATCGCAATTTTTCTACGATTCGGGGAAGAATATCAAGAACTTTATCAATGTCCTCTTCTGTATTTTTCCTGCCGAGACTGAATCGCAGTGAGCCATAAGCAATTTCTGGTTCAATACCCATCGCAAGGAGGACATGAGACGGTTTAGTTGAGCCAGATGTGCAAGCAGAACCAGAGGAAGCACAGATCTCATTCAGATCAAGATGTAGTAATACTGATTCTCCCTCTACATATCTGATACACAAAGACAGGGTATTGGAAACCCGTTTTTCTCTGTGCCCGTTTATGATGATATCAGGTATTCGTTCCTGCAATCCTGTTTCAAGTTTATCTCTCAGGATTGACAACCTCCTATTTTCCTCTCCCAGTTCTGTGGTTGCAATCTTTACTGCTTCCGAGAGTCCAATAATCTCCGGTACATTCTCCGTCCCTGCTCGAAGACTCATTTCGTGAGATCCACCATGAATGAGTGATTCAATATGTGTTCCTTCCCTGACGAATAATACTCCTATACCCTTGGGTCCGTATATCTTGTGTCCTGACAGCGATAGCATATCAACCCTAATTTCTTTTAAGTTTACTGGAATCTTCCCAATCGCCTGCACCGCATCCGTATGAAAATATATTCCCTTTTCCCTTGCAATTTCTGCTATCTCCTTTATGGGTTGTATTGTGCCAATTTCATTGTTTACCCACATGATTGATATAAGGATCGTTTGTGGTGTAATCGCCTTTCTCAGAGCATCAACATGAACTATCCCGGTGGAATCTACTGGAATGTAGGATACTCTGAAACCCATACCCTCAAGCCATCTACACGGATTAAGAACAGCATGATGTTCTATCCTGGAAGTAATTATATGATTTCCCTCCCGCCTTCGTCTCCATGCTGTACCCTTAATTGCAAGGTTATTAGATTCTGTTCCTCCAGAGGTAAAATATATTTCCTTTGGGCCGCATTTGAGACAGTTTGCTACAGTCTCCCTTGCATCCTCCAGCACCTCCCTTGCCTCCTGTGCAATTCTGTATATAGAGGAGGGATTGGTAAAGTTTTCCCTAAAATATGGCATCATCCTTGAGAGTACCCTTTTATCTATTTTTGTCGTTGAATTATGGTCAAGGTACATCATACAACCTCCCTTTGGAATAGTAAGTATTGTCAAAAAACTAACCACAGAGAACACAGAGATTTTGATTCATTAAAGATTTATGAAAGATCTTTGTCCCTCCCCTCTGTGACCTCTCACAAAATTAACCTCTTTATTCCGTTTTTTGGTCTTTCTACATTGAAATTTATCAGTTAAAACAGGGATTTGAAGAGATTGAAAGAGATTTATTGTTTCTTTTTTATTTCTTTTCTCTTAAGTTCTCTTACCTGCCTGCCGGTAGGCGGGCAATCCCTGTTAAATCATATAAAACATTGTTTGGAGAGCACAGAGAATTAATTTTATCTCTGTGTCCTCTGTGGTTTCTTTCATATCCTTTCATATTATTTTTGACAGTACCGAATAGTAAGCGGTAAGCAGTAGGCAGTAAGCGGGTAGGGGCAACCTCCCGGTTGCGAAAGACAGTAAGCAGTGAGGTAGTCGCAAGCTTTAGCTTGCGGGCATACGTTACAATTTTACGAGCCTCACGCAACTTAAAAGTTGCGGCTACTGTCTCTAACTCCCGATGGTAAGGGATGCTACTTTCTCAGAATCCACCACTCTATTGAAAGAAGAACAACAAGCAAGACAAGTGGAAACGGAGACCTCGAAGGAAATAGAGGATATTTTTCTTTATCTCCACCCATTGTTATCTCTATATCATCTGGATAATGGATCACCTTTCCACCGCTCTTTAAGGCAATTGCAGTTAACAAATCATTATCTGCATAAGGATTTGGATCTTCTGGTAGTGGTTCCTCTACATAAAACTCGCCACTTATAAAGTTCCCGTTCACTTTCGACCTGTATTCATATCTTCCTGGGGGTAAATAATCTATTATCACCTCGTATGCAGTTGGTGATTTTTTATATAGATATTTTTTTTCTTGATACTGTACACTCTCATTTTGTCCATCTATCTTTTTTATTTCTACAAGGACATCCTCATCCATCATTTCTCTGGTCTCCGCCCTTATCCTTATGTTTTCCCCGGGCTTGTAGATTGCTTTGTCGGTTTCTATGTGAATATCCTCTCCCCTCTTTGCTATCCATCTAATCAGACCTATCCAAAAATTATGATCTCCCTTTTGTGTAAAATTGATGGGTGTCAGAATATCCGACGCAATACTATAGACCTCGCCCCCACCGTATGTCATACTTGCGAACACTGGCATATTACCTTGAGCTGTTTTTATATCAGGACAGACTGCAAGTATTTTTGCCCCTTTTTTGATTCCTATCACATCAAAAAATGCAAGAGAGGGTAATGACTCACTGAATATATCTAATTCTCCTCTGACAAATTCTATTCTTCCTTCTCTATCAGGTCTGCCTCCGAATATAAACGGAGAAAGGTGCCCTTTACCAATCACAAAACACTTTCCTTCACTGTCAATATAATCCGTTACAGAAGATGGTTCGAGGTCTTCTAAAAAAACTATATCAGGATCTATCTCCTGAATATAATCTTCAATGTCAATATTGCTCCTTTTTGGACTCCCATCTACAAGCCATCTGTCCTTTGCAATCTGGATAATTGAATGAACTCTCGTGTTTTGGTCTTTCTCAAGAGCAGATCGTATAAATTTTAGATTGAAGGATGGATTACCTGATATATACAACACCTTTATACGCCTATCCGTGACATTCATTGAAAAACTTATGTTATTTTCTTTCTCGTTTCTTCTGAGAGTCAGTGTATATATATGAACTCCGCTGACTTTGGGAATAAAATGTAACCTGTACGACTTTCTCATTCTATCAGGTGGTAGGAGAATTGAACTCCTGGAGATTTCTTTTTCTCCTTCAAAGAATACAAGCCATGCGGTCTTGTCTTTAACACCTTCTCCCTCTATTATTGCCTCTACTGATGCAGTATCTCCCTTATAGATATAGTAGTTCCTGTTGTAGCCTACTACTCTGAAGTTCTCTTCCCCTTTTCGTTCTATTGAAATGGTATATACGGGTCTTGAGTATTTTGCTGTTCTCGGATCTCTGCCTCTTGTATATATTCCGTCGGATAGTAATAAGACTGCCCCTATATGAGAAGGCAAACATTCAATCGCCCTTATTATGTCAGTAGCTCCACCTCCCCTCTTTCTATTATAGAGTGTTGTATCAAACCAGAAATACTGTTTCTTTACAGGGTAGGGATCAAGTTTACGAATCCACCAGGAGACGGTATCCCTCTTCGGCTCCATGCTCTTTGAGGTATCTATTAAAATGGCGAGTGTGTCGTTCGAGCGGAATGCGTAAATTACGGGCTCAAGCAAGAGAAACAACAAGATTACGATGGATGTTATTCGCAGTACTTTTGCTATTCTACTATCTTTCTTGTAGAAGAGAAATATCAGGAATACACCTGCACATAGAAGGGAAATGAATATGTATATATTTGGCTGATAGAACATACAGAGATTGTAGATTGTAGATTTTAGATGTCATTTGTCATTGGGTTATTGGGTCATTGGGTCTGTGGTCTATTGTCTTTTTTCTCTACGCTTTACGCTTTTCGCCTTACGCCTTACGATTACCGGTATCTGGCTTCTCAATATCGTATCTCTACCTCCATCCCTACATTGTATTCGTCTTCTTCCGTTCTCTGACCCATCAGCGACAGGCCGCGAATGATACGGTAGCGGGTTTTAAAACTCCAGGATGGAGCAAATAAATCCTTCGTGTAACTCGCATACAAATCTGGAGAAATGTACTTCCCTGCTGTAATTCTCGCCATTTTTTCTTCCCCAAACATGCTCGTCTCAAACCAAAGGACATCCACACCCAGCATCTTCTCTATATCTGCCAATACCGTGCCTCTTATCAGAAGATTCACTAACCTATCTGGTACATTCACAATATCAAATTCACCCCAGGGAGCATTCAAGGAGAGCATAATTACTATACTTTCTAAAGGCAGTTCGGGTTCGGAATACATAGAAAATTGAAGCTCACTTACTCTGCCACCCAAGGTAACATAAACAGTGGTTGTATCTAACTGTGCTTCGCCTTCTCTCAATATAGTGTATATTACCTCACTTTTTGCCTTCAGGTTTACCAGAGGGTCAAATCCGGGAGTATTGTCGAATACAAAACTTCCTTCTACTACTTCAAAGGGCCTGTCAATATAATAGAAATATCCTTGTTTTACTTCCATAGTTCCCGTAAGAAATATCTCATTCCCTCTCTTTATTGACGAGACCTTACCACCCATCTCGAGGTCAACGATAGGATTCTCTATCCCAGGTATCGGGCTGATTGGTGCAGGAAGCGAACTCCGTATCCATACCCGTTCAGGCATATCCACTGTTAAATCAAGGTCAAACTCCTGCTCAAGAAATCTGGATGGTTTTGAAGGAATAGAAATAACCATCAATGCCTTGTCTATCTTTGCATTACCGTTTACTACTGGATGTGCAACAGTTCCTCTCAGCGCAATATCCATATCAACTACACCCTCACCCTCAGGTAGTTGAAACGGTATATTTTCTCCTTTGAAGTCAAGAAAAAGACCTAGTTGCTTCCAAGAAAACGGAGAAATAATCAAGTATCCATCTAACCCAAGCTTGCCCCCAGCACTTTCTGCAGCAAAATTCTCGATCTCAATTTTCTCCTGTAAAAAGCGAATCCTTGAATTGAG
>Ga0210017_1001373_pt1 | contig 21154 bp, 21 predicted proteins | sample CryGeyCG2014_020_FD_183966 | JGI IMG/M metagenome (GOLD analysis project Ga0210017, IMG submission 183966) | Groundwater microbial communities from aquifer - Crystal Geyser CG08_land_8/20/14_0.20 (SPAdes) (version 2) | ecosystem: Environmental > Aquatic > Deep subsurface > Groundwater | place... | reverse complement strand
AGCAAGGACATTGTTGATGGAAGTGAAAAGGCAATTCCTCCCCACCCTTGCGGATGGGGCCTCCTTGCTTGATTAAGATGAACATCGCGATAACTGGCATGATGGGTAGCGGAAAGAGCTCTGTAGGTCGTATCGTTGCTGACCAGCTTGGGATGAAGTTTGTTGACACTGACGAAATTGTTGAGCACGTAGAAAAAATGAATATCAGCGATATCTTTGCGAAGAAGGGCGAGCCATATTTCCGCGAGGTGGAAGCGCGCATAGTTGGAGAAATTTCGCAAGGGGATAATCAGGTAATAGCATGCGGTGGGGGCGTAGTACTGAATCCAGAGAACATAAAACATCTCAGGTCCAGAGGCGTGATTGTCCATCTGGCAGCGTCACCTGAAGTCCTGCATGGACGGACCAAACAAGTAAGGACACGTCCACTTCTTGAAGTCAACGACCGCCTGCAGGAGTTCAGGCGGATACTTAAGGAACGCGAGCAGTTCTATTCAGATTGTGATTTTCGCGTCCAAACAGATAATCTGACACAGGAACAGACAGCCAACCGTATAGTTAATTTTATCTCGTGTAAAAAAGAAAAATGAGAGTAGTTAAAGTTCCGTTTGGTAAGAAAAGTTATAAGGCGATAATCGGCCTCAAACTTAGCCGATTAGGCGAAATATTGAGAACTAACTTTAACTTCGATGATACCTGTGCGGTTGTAAGTGCTCTACCAATATTTGAAAAGTATGGCGAGCAACTGGTAGACGTATTGAGTGGTTCGGGATTCACTGTCCACGTCGTTCTTATTAAAGACGGAGAAGAGTTCAAAAATCTGGATTCACTTACAACGATATATGATGGCTTGGCAGCAGCAAATATGGGCCGGAACTCTTGCCTTGTCGCGTTTGGTGGCGGTGTTATCGGAGACGTGGCAGGTTTCGCAGCAGCAACTTATCTGCGCGGAATTCCCGTTATCCAGGTGCCAACCACGCTTCTCGCTATGGTGGATTCATGTCTTGGAGGCAAGACCGGTATAGACCTGCCACAGGGCAAGAACCTGGTCGGGTCTTTCTATCAGCCAGCACTGGTATTCATTGATACAAGTACGCTTGCATCGTTGGGAGAACGGGATATTTCGAGTGGTCTGGCAGAAATCATCAAATATGGGATAATGCAGGACATAGAGTTCTTTGAATTCGTAGAACGAAACATACTTCAAATAAGACGTTTAAAAAAAGACGTTCTTGATAGGGTAATCTGGAAGTCGCTTTTGATAAAAGCCAGAATAGTTTCCCGGGATGCCGAGGAGAGAAGTGGTCAGAGAATGATATTGAATCTGGGGCATACGCTCGGCCATGCTATAGAAGCAGCAACTGACTACCAGCGGTTTCGTCATGGCGAAGTAGTTGCTCTTGGCCTGGTCGCGAGCGCTATTGTATCGTTTCGCCTCAATTATCTGAACCAAAAAGACATAGAACGGATAAAAAGCATCATCGCGCTTGCCGAACTACCGCAGAGAATACCCGCTGATATTTCAAAAGAGGCGATTCTCAGGGCGGTCCCTTACGATAAGAAAATAAGTAAAGGTCAGTTGATTTTTGTTCTCCCGGTAGAAATCGGAAAAGTCAAAATAACGGACGAGGTATCAATAGATTTAATAGGAGAAATTGTCGAAGAATTGACTGGCTAAAAAACTATCTGAGCATACCTGTCATTGCGAGGAGAGCTGTAGCCGCAAGCCTGCGCGAAGAATCTCGAATTGCCCTGGAGGTAGTTAATGAAAATACTTGTTATAGATGGTCCTAATCTTAATGTCCTTGGCCAGAGAGAGCTGGATATTTATGGCCGGACGACTTTGGCTGAAATTCATGATTCAATGAAAAAACTCGCCGGTGAACTTGGTGTCCAACTGGATTTTTTTCAGTCCAGCCACGAAGGGGAAATTATTGACCGCCTTAACGCAGCATCCAGCACCTGTGATGCAATAATAATTAACCCCGCTGGCTATACTCATACAAGCGTTGCAATCCGTGATGCGCTTGCAGGGTGCAGTGTTCCCGCCATAGAAGTCCATCTTTCGAACATTTACTCCAGGGAGGAATTCCGCCACAAATCATTGACTGCGCCTGCATGTGTCGGCCAGATCACAGGGTTTGGCGCTGATTCGTACCTGCTTGCGCTGCGCGCCGCCTACGATATAGCCGGGTCCAGACAAAGATGAGCCCGCGGGCCCTTACCGTCCTGTGCGATGAACTAAAGAAATACTCCTGTTCTGCATTTCTTATCCCAAATTCTAATGATATTCAGTTCTTAACCGGCTGGCGATGTGGCGGGTTTCTCATTGTCACAGTTAGGGGGTTACAACTGTGGGTGTCGGGGATGCTCAACCAGCAGGCGCGTGACTCAAGCAAACTGGCACGGTCCGGTATCAGTGTGCATAAGTTTGACGGATATGCGTGGGATAGCGTCCATTTCTCGGGGAACGTACTCATAGACTCAAACGATGTCCATGACATTCCCATCACGAAGTTCAAGTCCAGAAACCCCGGATTACGGTTCCGGATGACAAAAGGATTTCTGAAGCATTTACGGATGGTCAAATCGCATAGCCAGATTCAACTTATAAAACGTGCGGTTTCTATAACAAAAGGAACACTGGAAGAACTGGAAGGATATATAAAACCAGGTTTGACGGAGATTGACGTCTCGCGTATTGCCAGCGGTCTAGCTTACCGTAAAGGAGCGGAAGGAATGCTTGCATTTGACCCAATAGTTGCAAGCGGTCCAAATACGGCAGAGCCACACCACGTCCCCTGTCCGCGCCGTATCAGGAAGGGCGAGCCAGTGCTTGTTGACTTTGGCGTCAGGGTTCAGGGCTGGTGCGCTGACTTGACAAGAATGTACTTTTTGGGTAGTATTGACAACACTTCCCGAGCATCCGGCTTGAGGAAGGCTTATTGGACAGTGCTTGAAATGCTGGATGTGGGTTTGAAGGAAATCAGGCCGGGTATTCCTTGCAGCAGGGCGTTTTCGGCCGCTCAAGACAAGGCATTAGAGAAAGACATGAGCAAGAACGTTCTTCATTCATTTGGCCATGGAATTGGACTTAGTGTCCATGAAGAGCCATATCTTGGGCCTAAAAGTAAAAACGTCTTTGAACCAGGAATGGTACTTGCTGTAGAACCAGGGTTATATATTCCAGGAGCTGGAGGGGTACGAATAGAGAAAATGTTACTCGTAACGCAGAAAGGTTATAGTTTTCTATGATTTATGCATCAAGTCTAAGACCAGGTGCTAACGTCCTTGTGAATGGCCAGGTCTACAACGTGGTCCATTACCAACACCATAAGCCAGGGAAAGGCAGTGCAGTTGTTCGCCTGCGCCTGCGGAACGTTGCGACGAGTCAGGTTATTGACCGTACCGTAGACCCTGAGGACAAATTTGAAGAAGCAGTTCTGCTCAGTAAACCGTATCAATACCTTTATCATGATGAAAACAATTGCTATTTTATGGATACGGATACCTACGAGCAAATATCCATACTTTCCAAAACAATTTCCAATATCCAGCCCTTTTTGAAAGACGGCGCAACCGTTACAATCATTTATGAACATGATAAAATTATCGCTGTAGAATTGCCTGAATTTGTTGAATTAAAGGTTATTTATACGGAGCATGGAATCCGCGGTGACAGGGTTTCGGCAGCATTGAAATCAGCAACACTGGAAACGAACGTCCAGATAAAAGTGCCTCTGTTTGTGGAAATTGGGGATACAATCCTGGTAGATACGAGAACCGGCGAATATTCCAGAAGGGTATAGACAAATGAATAATTCCTCTCGTGATTTGAATCTTATCAGACAGTTTGTCCAGACCCTGAAAGATACGGACATTGTAGAACTTGTCTGGGAACGTCCTGGCATAAAGTTAGGCGTCAAAAAAGAGTCACAGGATTTTGTTATCCAACCGGCAACTGCGGCCAGCTCATCTGCAAAGGAACCATCAAAACCGTCTCTAGAACAGGAAGACGTCTCGAAAACTGCTCCCCAAGACAGTGGCTTGACGGCGGTGAAGTCCACAATGGTTGGGATTTTCTATCGGTCTACGGAGAAGGACGGGAATCCTCTTGTAAAAGAAAGAGATCTGGTGAAGGAAGGTCAGCCGATTGCGGTGGTCGAGGCGATGAAAATATTCAAGGAAGTCCGTGCGACTAGAGATGGAAAGATAGTACAGTTTCTCGTCGAGAGTGGTCAGCCGGTTGAGTATGGACAAAAACTTGTCCTGCTAAAAACCTAACTTTTAATAGATAATGTTTAAAAAAGTACTCATAGCGAATCGTGGTGAAATAGCTCTTCGCGTTATTCGCGCCTGTCGTGAGCTTGGCATAAGCACAGTCGCTGTCTTTTCAGAAGCAGACCGCGATGCTGCATATCTGAACCTCGCAGACGAAAAAATCTGTATTGGTCCGGCATCCCCAACCGATTCTTATCTTAACATTTCCCAGATAATAAGCGCTGCCGAGATAACCAATGCCGACGCAATCCATCCTGGTTACGGCTTTCTTGCTGAGAACCCGTATTTTGCAGAGGTATGTGCAACCTGTGGGATAACTTTTATCGGACCATCCAGTAAGGTTATATCAACGATGGGCGACAAAGTCAAAGCGCGCCGGATGATGATGAAAGCAGGGATTTCTGTAATACCGGGAAGCGAAAACGTTTTAACGAATCCGGACGAAGCAGTGAAAATTGCACGCAAGATAAAATATCCCGTTCTATTGAAGGCCGTTGCTGGTGGTGGTGGCCGTGGTATGCGGCTCGTCGACAGCGAAACGGGTTTGAGAGAAGGATACGTTCAAGCGCAGCAAGAGGCCTCACAGGCATTTGGCAATGGTGATTTATATCTTGAGAGAGCACTTAACTCTCCAAGGCATATTGAATTTCAGATTATGGCTGATTCAGAAGGTAATATTGTTTACCTTCCTGAGCGTGAATGCTCCATACAACGCCGTCACCAAAAATTAATAGAAGAGTCGCCTTCAGTTGCAGTTGATTCGAAATTGCGCAGGCGGATGGGTCATGCTGCCGTACGCGCTGCCAGAAAGTCAAAATACGTAACTTGTGGTACGGTTGAATTTTTGCTGGATACAAAAGGGAAATTTTATTTTATGGAGATGAATACACGTATTCAGGTAGAACATCCTGTAACCGAACTGGTTTCTGGCATTGACCTTGTAAAAATGCAGATATTACTGGCAGCCGGCGAGAAGTTAAAAACACAACAGGATGATGTCCGAATATCCGGGCACACAATAGAGTGCAGGATAAACAGTGAGGACCCAAATAATGACTTTATGCCGTCGACAGGAAAGATAACCCGCTTGATACTTCCTGGTGGCCCTGGCATAAGAGTCGACACTCACATTTACCAGGGATACGAGGTCCTGCCGTTTTATGACTCTATGCTGGCTAAGTTAATAAGTGAAGGATGCACCAGAGAAGAAGCAATAAGTCGTATGCGTCGCGCGCTTGATGAGTTCGTAATTGAAGGAATCAAAACGACCATTCCTTTTCATAAGCTAGTAATAAATGATGAGTTCTTCCAGAAAGGCAAAATCGACACTGGTTTCGTACAGAAACGAATCTACCCTGCCAGTTCTACGCCTTCTTGACGTAAACCTGAACCGTGCGCGGGAGGGTCTCCGGGTAATTGAAGACGTATCTCGTTTTGTATTAAATAACCAAAAGGACTCTCTGCGTCTAAAACAACTCCGTCATCGTCTTAACAGGATTGCAGTTCGTGCTTATCCGGATTTAATTTCAGCAAGAGACGTGAAACACGACCTTGGCCGGCTAACGCATGAAAAAGGACATCATAACCTCAATAGCGTAGTCCGCGCAAATTTTCGTCGCAGCCAGGAAGCGTTAAGGGTGCTTGAAGAATACGCGAGGATAATATCTACGAATGCAGCTGGAGAGTTTAAAAAAATCCGCTATACACTTTACCAGATTGAAAAGGACGTAGGGGTTGTACAGCCCCTAAGCATAAAATGATACAGGGTTTATATGCAATCAGCTCACCACGCACGGACGTTGACCCTGAAGAACAACTGCGTCTCGCAATACTTGGCGGAGCGAAAGTCGTCCAGTTGCGTGCTCCGGAACTGAACGACCGCGAGTTTTATCGCTTTGCAGTCAGAATAAGGTCTATCACAAAGGAAAAACATAGGACGTTCATTGTAGATGACCGTATCCATATTGCACTTGCGGTCGGTGCAGATGGAGTACATCTTGGCAGGACTGATTTGCCACTCGCTGACGCAAAGAAACTCGCGGCACACCAGACCGAACCGTTTATAATAGGTATTTCATGCAGTGACCTTACTGATGCAAATGCCGCTGAACGTGACGGCGCCGATTATATTGGTTTTGGCGCCATATTCAAAACAGACACCAGGAAGGATTATCACGTATGCGGTCTGACAAAGCTCAAGGAGGCATGCAAGAAGTTAAAAATTCCAGTAGTTGCTATTGGTGGCATAACTCTGTCAAACGTAAAGAAGGTAGTTGATGCCAGGCCGGCAGCCATTGCTTGTATAAGTTCGGTCTGCGGTGCGAGCGATATAAGGCGTGCTGCAAGAGAAATGAATAATTTGATAAAAGGATTGTAACACGATAAAATGCAGGTAGAAATCATATCAATTGGAAATGAACTGGTTCAGGGAGCAGTTAATACGGATGCTGCATTCATAGCCGAAGCGCTATACTCAATTGGGCTTACCGTTGACCGTATTGTAAACGTACCGGATAAACCGAAGCAATTAGAAAATCAGCTTTCTGAATCATTTAAAAAAAGTAATATCGTTATTACAACAGGTGGACTTGGTCCGACGTTTGACGACATAACGCGTGCCACGGTCAGTAAGGTACTTGGAAGAAAACTGGTTTTTTCGAGAGAAATCATGGAGTCAATTGCACGTCATTTCGTTGACCGTAACATAGAGATGCCAAAGGAAAATGAGTGTCAGGCATATCTTCTTGAGGGTGCAAAACCGATACCCAATAAAGTAGGTACTGCCCCCGGAATGCTCCTTGAACATTCCGGTAAATTGGTAGCTATAATATTGCCAGGTCCGCCTCACGAGATGGAGCCAATGTTCAAAAATACAGTGATACCGTTTTTAAGAGAGCGTTATGAACGCGAATTCATAAAACAATCTGTCATACAAACTGCCGGCATCCTGGAAAGCGCTCTCGCTGCAAAAATAGATGACGTAGTGCATCGCCGCCGGCCACGCGGCGAAGCCGAGGTTGACTTCGGTTTATTGGCCAGGCCCGGAATCGTAACTGTCCGGGTCGCAGTGCACAGCAAAAACGAACTGCTCGCAGAAGAAACGCTGAGACGCGTGCGCAAGGAACTTTATAACCTGCTGGACAAAGATATTTTTGGGGAAGGGGCATACACGCTTGAAGAAACAGCGGGTTCTCTCCTTATCCAAAAAAAGAAAACGGTAGGTGTAGCTGAGTCCTGTACCGGCGGCCTGGTCGCTAGCCGGCTGACTAACGTTCCGGGCAGTTCGCTGTACTTCAAACAAGGGATTGTGGCATATTCCGATGAGGCGAAGATAAAAATGCTCGGCGTGAGCGAGGCGTTGCTTAAGAAATCCGGAGCCGTCTCCATGGAGGTGGCACGCGAAATGGCGGAAGGATGCAAACGGATTGCAGCGGTTGATTTCGCTCTTGGCATCACCGGTATCGCCGGTCCCGGCGGCGGTTCGCCGAAAAAACCAGTGGGTCTCGTTTATATTGCCATCGCAACCCCAAAGGAAACGTACGTAGAGGAAAAACGTTTTGTTGGCCAGCGCGGGCAGATAAAAGAGCAAACCGCAAATTGCGCAATTGATATGTTGCGCCGCACCTTGTTATCATTGTAAATGTTACGCACTTTTATCGCAATAGAACTTTCTCCCGAGACCAAGCGCAAGCTCAGGGATGTTATTTCATCTTTACGCTCTGTCCATTATCCAATAAAATGGGTAGATGCTGAGTGCATTCATCTGACACTAAAATTCCTGGGTGCCACAAAGGATGAACAAGTACCACAAATAATAAATATAATGGAAGAACACTTGAATAATTACCCGCCGTTTGAGTATCATATTGGAGATATTTCTACTTTTGGAACCCTGCGGGTACCACGGGTTATCTGGGCTGGCGTTACGAAAGGAACGGATGAACTCAAACGTATCACAGGCGTTCTGGACGAAGCAACGTGCAAACTTGGGTTCCCGTCCGAGAATCGTGAATATGTCCCGCACCTGACTCTCGGGAGGAACCGTTGCTCCAGACCTGCAGATGAACTTCTATCAAAAATGAAAACACTTTCGGTGGATACAATAGAGTATGCCAAAGAGATTACTCTTATTGAGAGTAAATTAAGACCTTCGGGACCGGTCTATACTCCTCTTGGAAAGGTGGCGCTTGGTGATTGAAAAAATACGAATCCTGTCAGTGGCGATATGTTTGGTATTACTTGTTACCTGTATCCACGCAGAGCCGGATAAATACGTTGCGTTCACCTTTGACGATGGCCCGCACGAGGTCTATACCCGGAAAATACTGAATATTCTTGAGCGGTATAATGCGCACGTAACTTTCTTTGTAGTCGGAAAGATGGCAGAGAAATATCCTGAACTTGTAAAAGAAGAATTTGAAAAAGGGCATGAAATTGGGAACCACACGTATTCTCACGATAAAATGGATGGATTGAGTAAAGCGAGAGTCAGCGAGGAATTGGAAAAAACAGGAGACATAGTAGAAAACATAACCGGAGTCAGACCCGTGTTATTCCGTCCGCCAAGAGGCCGGTGTTCAGATAACCTTATGCGGATGGCGTCACAACTTGGATATCAGACAGTGCTCTGGACGGTATATCCCGCGGATTCAGGTCATCCGCCAGCGGAATATATTTACAGTAAAGTTACAAAATTGGTCAGGTCAGGCAGCATAGTCCTCCTGCATGACGGTATAACTTCCACAAATGAGGCGCTTCCTCATATTCTGGACACACTTCAATCACAGGGCTATAAGTTTGTTACCGTAAGCGAACTTCTCGCTACGAAAGCGTCATATGCGACTTCTGGGTATTGATTACGGTGAGAAGAGAGTAGGGCTCGCGATAACTGACGAAACGTGCTTGACTGTCCGGCCGCTGGCTATCGTACCGACCAGGTCCGCTCTGAAAGAAATATCTTTACTGGTAGAACGTCAGCAAGTGGGAACTGTTGTCGTTGGCTTACCTTTAAGTATGGATGGAGAGTTGCATCACAAGGAAAACTTTCAGGCGTTTCTTGAGCAGCTCAAGGAAACAATCAGCGTACCAGTAGAAACCCAGGACGAAAGGCTGACCACCGTGGAGAGCGAACGTCTCCTGTCTTCAAAAAGACGTAAAAATGTTGATTCGCTTGCTGCTGCAATAATCCTCCAGGATTATCTGGCTTCCCGGTAATGTGCGGGCTTGCCCGCACGGTAGCCGCAGGCTTCGGTAGCCGCAGGCTTTAGCCTGCGCACCTTGAAAGGTGCAGCTACAGCCTGCGCAATTCTAATGCGAAACAAATTAATTGTATCTGCTATAGTATGCGCAGTAATCGTAGCAACTGCTGGCATTATTGCAACCAGACCGCATAACGAAATCCTTGTCACTATAAGCCCTGGTATGACTGCAGAGCAGATAGCACACTTACTGAAAAATAATGGTGTCATTGCTTCGGAATCCTGGTTTACGTTCTGGGTAAAACTCCATCACGGGACATCACGGCTTAAAGCAGGTGACTACTTAATTAGTAACCGAATGCCAATAATTTCGGTTGTCCGTACGATTATTGATGGAAAATCGAGACCCGTAAAAGTAACAATCCCTGAGGGTTGGACGGCGGAGCAGATTGCAAAACGGCTGGAGACGCTTAATCTAGTACCTACTTCTGAATTTCTTGAAATTGTTCGTCAGGAAAAACTTGAAGGTTTCCTTTTCCCTGAGACATATTATTTCCCCAGAGGCGTGGACGCACGCACGGTTATAGATACAATGCTAAGACAGCTTATCAAGACAATTACCCCGGAAATGCTTATAGAAGCGCGTAAGCACAAACTTGACATAAACGACATTGTTACGCTTGCTTCTATGATAGAAAAAGAAGCACGTACTGATGACGAAAGATATGCTATTTCCGGTGTTTTCTATAACCGCTTGAAAAAACGCTGGTATCTGGAATCATGTGCGACCGTCCGCTTTGCGCTAAATAAAGCAACAGAACCTCTTGTTTACGGCGACCTGGATGTTGATTCACTGTACAATACGTACCGTCACTACGGTTTGCCGCCAGGGCCTATTTGCAATCCAGGCCTAGCGTCTATTCGCGCTGCGGTATATCCGGCCAAGACTGATAGTATGTTTTTCGTTGCGCAGGGCGACGGAACACATTCTTTTTCACGTTATTATGAAGAGCATCTCAAAACGAAACAGAAAACGAGAAGAAAACATGCTGAGTAACACTGAACTTAAGCAAATTATTAATCATGCAACATTACCAGGGGTTGACTTCGCTGAACTATATATTCAGGATGTCCGCCGTACCAGCGTTGTGCGCGAAGAAGAAAAAATTACCGAATTTATTAATGGTTGCTCGCAGGGTGCCGGCTTGAGGTTATTGGTTGGTGACACAACCTACTTTGCAAGTACTAACAACGTTTGCCCCGAATCCCTGAAGGTGCTGGCTAAACAGGTAAGCAAACAAGTTACCAGCAGAACAAGAAATAAGAGACGTACATTACATAAAGTCACAAAATGGAAAATGCACGTGGCGTCTCTTCCATGCAATGTAATACTACCAGAAACCATACCTGCCGAAAGAAAAGCAAAACTTGTTACTTCAATGGACAATGTTGCCAGAAAAGTTGTTTCCGACGGAACCTTACATCAGGTCCAGGTCGGGTATTCTGATGGAATCAAGAACATTACGATTGCAAATTCCTCAGGGATTTTAACCAGGGAGCAGAGGTGTTATACTTTTCTTACAGTTACCGTTACAACAGGAAGACAGTCGGTTATTCAGTCAGGCCACGAAGTTCTTGGTGGCACGGTTGGCTGGGAAAAATTTGAGAAAGATGACCCGTTCAGATATGCGCGAATCGCAGCCAGGCGCGCAAGACAATTACTTGATGCTGAACCCGCAGAAGCGCGTGAGATGCCAGTTGTAATATCTTCTGAAGCTGGCGGTACTATGATACATGAAGCGATAGGTCACTGTCTTGAGGCAGACCTGGTACAGAAGGGTATCTCTCCAGCATATCGTGGCAAACTTGGACAGCAGGTTGCTTCTGAAAAACTGACAGTCGTTGACGACGGGACGTTGCCAACAAGAAACGGCAGTTACGCTTTTGATGATGAAGGGACTCCTGCTCAACGCACCGTCCTCGTAGAGAAAGGTATACTTAAAAGTTACATGTATGATAATTTTACCGCAGGAAAAGACCACTGCAAATCAACCGGAAACGGCAGGCGCAATTCCTTTGTTCACAAACCAATACCAAGAATGTCAAATACTTTCATATTGCCTGGCAACGAAAAACCGCAGAAGATAATAGCAAGCGTTGAATCCGGCCTTTTCGTTAAGCGGCTTGGCGGCGGCGAAGTGAACACTGCAAACGGCGATTTTGTATTTGAGGTAGAAGAAGGTTATAAAATTAAGGATGGACAGGTGTCTTCGCCAGTCCGTGGAGCGTTACTAATAGGCAATGGACCTGAAGTGCTAAAGAGTATTTCCAGGGTTGGCAATGACCTTGGTTTTGGCCTTGGAACCTGCGGCAAAGATGGGCAGGGCGTACCAGTAGGTGATGGCCAGCCAACACTCCTCATCCCCCGCATCACCATCGGCGGTTCTGGAATTTGACATTTTGCCTGCCGTTAAGTAAAATAACTGCGAATTTTGGTGGTTTCCTGTCGTAAATTCCACATAAGCAATAAGGAGTTGCAAGTGCGCAAGCATAAGGAAGTATTTGAAAGAAGTGTAGAAAATCACATAGAGTATTACAGGCACAGGACACCTGAGGAAAAACTTGCTGAAACAATTGAGATATCCAATTTTTATATCCAGTTATCTTTAGTTGGAAAGAACGTCTTATTTAGCGGAAAGAAACGATGATTATAAGAGTAGTAGTTGATTACCAACCAAGGAGGTAGCGTAAATTATGCCACAACTTAGAAGGGACCCCATAAGTGGTAGGTGGGTAATAATATCAACCGAGCGTGCAAAACGCCCGACAGAGTACAAGCATGAAGAACAAAAAATAAACGACACAAGCAATTGTCCGTTCTGTTCCGGTCATGAGAAAATGACTCCACCTGAAGTGATGGCTTTTCGTGACCATGGCTCAAAGCCAGACGAACCTGGTTGGCGAGTGCGTGTTGTACCTAACAAGTTCCCTGCGTTAAAAATAGAGGGACCTCTGGACAAAGCAGGAGAAGGCATATATGACAAGATGAATGGTGTAGGTGCACACGAAGTGATAATTGAAAATCCGGACCATTCAAAAGAAATTCATGACTTGAACGGAAAACAGATAGATGATGTGCTTTTTATGTATCGCGCACGTATGCTTGACCTTAAAAAAGACCCGAGATTTGAGTTCGTGCTCGTATTCAAAAACAGAGGATATGCAGCTGGCGCTTCTTTGACACATCCACATTCACAACTTATCGCACTTCCAGTCGTACCAAAACGGGTCAGAGAAGAAATACAGGGAGGAGAACAATATTACGAGTTCAGGGAACGGTGTGTCTATTGTGATATGATTGACCAGGAGACTTACGTCCGTGTCCGTGTCGTTGGCGAGAATGACTTGTTTCTTGCGATTGAGCCATTCGCATCGCGTTTTCCGTTCGAAACATGGATAATGCCGAAGGTACACTCCTCTTCATTCGACCTTATTCCAGACCAGGAAATACCAGTACTTGCACAATTAATGAAAAGCGTGCTTGTACGTCTGAATAAAGTGTTGAATAATCCTTCATATAACTATGTGTTACATACCGCTCCATTCAATCAACCAAACATACCTCACTATCACTGGCATTTTGAAATAATGCCGAAATTGACACAACTTGCCGGTTTTGAGTTTGGCTCGGGTTTCTACATTAATCCCACGCCACCGGAAGAAGCAGCGAAATACTTGCAAGAAGCGTAATTCGGGAGAGGACAACGGATTGAAGATTTTATTTGTTGCAAGCGAGGTAGTTCCTTTTGCAAAAACAGGCGGGCTTGCCGATGTGGCAGCTGCATTACCTGCCGCTCTGAAGAATAAGGGAGAAGACGTACGGATAATAACGCCTCTTTATAAGAAGATAGACCGTGCAAAAATAGGGCTTAAAGATACTGGCAAACGGATAAGTGTATCTTTTAAAGGTCGTACTATTACAGGCGGGTTGCTGGAAACAGTAAGTGGCGACGTGCCTGTATATTTCCTGGAACAGGAAGAATTATATGGCAGGGATGAGCTTTATGGAACAGCGCAGGGTGACTATCCAGACAATGCCGCGCGGTTCGGGTTCCTGTGCAGGGGCGTATTTGAAGCATGCAAAGCGCTGGATTTCAAGCCAGACGTTTTTCACTGTCACGACTGGCAAACAGGGCTTATACCAGTATATCTGAAAACGATATACAGGAATGACTTTCCAGATTCTCTTGCTGTACATACCATACATAACATTGCTTACCAGGGTGCATTTCCTCCTGATACAGCTGGTTTTCTCGGTGTGCCTGCTGATATAGTTATGCATTTCGGTGCGGTAAATTTTCTTAAAGCAGCAATAAGCTCGGCTGATATCGTGACGAGTGTAAGCGAGAGATATATTCAGGAAATACAAACTCCTGAATTTGGGGCAGGGTTGGATGGAGTATTGAAAAGCAGGAGCAAGGACCTTGTCGGTATCGTGAATGGTCTTGATTATAATATTTGGAGCCCTTCAACAGACAATTATTTGCCAGTCAGATACGATTCCGATTCTTTGGATAACAAAGCAAAATGCAAGCAATCACTGCTTGAAGAAAAAGGGCTGAATACGAGCGAAAACCGTCTTCTGGCTGGTTTCGTCGGACGTCTTGCTGAACAGAAAGGAATTGACATTATCGTCAATGCGCTAGACAGGGTTCTTAATATTGGTTGCAATTTCATACTTCTCGGTAAAGGTGATGCACGCTATCAGGATATGTTAGCGGCCGTATCCGGGCGGCAGCCGGGCAGGATAAGCGTTAACCTTGCTTTCGATGACCCGCTCGCTCACCGCATATATGCAGCAAGTGACGTATTTCTTATGCCTTCCAGATTCGAGCCTTGCGGGCTTGGCCAAATGATAAGCATGGCTTACGGTACTGCACCAATTGTTAACCCGGTAGGCGGTTTCGTAGATACAGTTCAAAACTACGATAGCAATACTAAACAGGGCACTGGCTTCGCTATGACTAACGCGACACCAGACGGTCTTGTTGATGCAATCGCTCGTGCTCACATGCTGTGGCTCAATAAGGATGATTGGTGTAAGTTCCAACGCGTGCTCATGAATCAGAATTTTTCCTGGGAGTCATCAAGTCAAAAGTACCTGGAGATATATCGCCGCAAGTCATTATCATGAGTGTATGTGTCATTGCGAGCCGCACGGTAGCCGCAGGCTTTAGCCTGCGTAAGCAATCTTACACCATAAATAACCTTGCCCCAATGCAATGGAACATATAATTCGTAGAATACTTGCCATCCTGATAGTCATTGGTTTTATTTCCTCCCTTGTCATACTTATTCCTCGTTTCCGCTCAGAATTTACGAATCGCACAGTTGAGCTTGTATGCGACTGGAATGAATGTACCCAATGGGCTCATCGTAATTCTCTTACTCAAGAGGAGTTATTGCGACGGCTCGCTCTAGCAGGATTCCAGTCAGTTGCCGTCCGGCCGGAAACCCTGTCAACTCTTTCAAGCACTGGTAAGTGTTCTGTTCTTAATGGGCTTGAAATTCAGAAACTTGTGCGGATTGGTTCAGCAGGAGTTACATTTAGTAACTGGACGCCAACCAGAGACCTCGCAAGTTACACTTTTGTGCTGACAGAAGATTTCCCGCTGGGCGAACGTATACGCAAAGTACTTGAGGCGACACTCAGGACAAACCAATTAATAAGCGCTACTGACGGAACGCGGCTGTTTATCGGGATAAAATCTGTCCTTCCCGAGGATATATTGTCCGTTCCGCTTTTCTTTTCGTCCTCTATGCTTGAACAAATTGCGCATGCGAAACTCGGCATTGTCCTAAGGTTGAAAAATGATAGTAAAAGTATTGGAAACACTTACATAATTCCATGGGAGAATGCAGATGGAGTTATTTTCGAGGGTCAAGAAATCCCAGGATATCCTGACCCTCGTGAACTTCAGAACCTTGCGGGTTCGTTGTCAAAACATAAACTATGGGTTGGTACCATTGATTTTTCTCCACAGAACGGTATGGAATACCTCGTTCAGAGCATCCCTTCACAAATTGTGCGCGTTTTCAGCATAGGAGCGGATGAATGGCTGGAATCTGCTAAAAATAGTGCACTGCGTGCTGTCCGTGAGAGGAATGTCAGGGTTTTGTACCTGCATCTGGATTCACAGGGGCCCGGGCCTGAAATCATGGTGTCTCCAATAACCCGGATGCTGACTGATGCAAAATGGACGGTTGGCAAAGCATCGCCTGTTGTAATTAGAGGACAGCCAACATGGGCGGGCATTGTCCTACGGCTTGCAGCGTTTGCAGGCATATGGTTCGCCATTCATCTTCTTTTTCCCATTCCTTATTGGTTGGATATTACGGCTCTTACAGGATTTATCATATCTGAGGTCTTTCAAAGTAATTACGTGCTTTCTGCTCAAACATATTCTTTTGCACTTACGCTTGTATTTCCAATACTCGCAGTGCTCTTTATCCTATGGGCACCAATACAAAAAAGCAAGTTACGCGGTCAGGCGGCATTGCGGACAATCCAGATTACCGGTATTACACTTATTGGCGCGGTTCTCATTGCGGGACTTTTGTCTTTGCCGGATTTTGCGAGTGGAATATTCAGGTTCCGTGGCGTAAAGCTTGCAATTGGAATTCCCCTGTTTTTCAGTTTTTTCCTGTTTTATTTCTCGGAAGAGCTGAACTTGAAAAAAATACTTGCTTCTAACATTAGCGTGCTTGATTTACTCATTCTCGGCGTGCTTACAGGTTTCTTTTACTTTTTGATAGTCAGGAGCGGGAATACTGCTGGCGCACTAACAGGACATGCTGAAATTAACGTGCGCAGCGTTCTGGAGACAATGTTGATAGCACGTCCGCGTTTTAAGGAGTTTCTTATCGGTTATCCGTGTATGCTCATTGGATGTTACCTGTTTTTTAAAAAGGCGCGGAACGCATGGCCATTTTTGTTACTTGGAATTATTGGGCAGATTTCTATACTTAATACTTTCTGCCACGCTCACTCACCGCTGTGGATTTCGCTCTTGCGCACTGCAAATGGCCTGTGGCTTGGTTTTGCGCTCGGTGCAATTACACTTCTATGCCTGCCAAAAAAGTAGTCCTTTCCGGATATTTTGGCTTTTCAAACCTTGGCGACGAAGTAATCCTTTCCGCAATGCTTGAACGGTCACAAATGTTTCTGGTAGCCGCAGGTTTTAGTACGCGCAATAAAACACGCCTCAAGGCAGATCTCATTGTCCTCTCAGCGAGTCCGGTCGATACAACTAAGCGCTACGGCGTTAAATCAGTAAACCGCTGGAATCCTCTTTCAGTGTTTTGGGAGTTGCTTTGCGCGCGTGTATTTATTTGTGGCGGCGGAGGTATTCTTCAGGAAGCAACTTCCCGGCCTACTATGTTCTATTACGTTTCTTTGATTGTACTTGCCAGGTTGCTGGGGTGCACAGTAGTAATCTATCAGCAGGGAATAGGGCCTGTCCGAACTCCTTTAGGCCGGCTATTGTTAAAGATTGCAGCATTATTTGCGAACCGGATTATCGTGCGTGATAAACAATCCGCGCAGTTATTACGCAATGTCGGGTACAATGGCCCCCTATATCTGGGTGCCGACATTGGCTGGTTCTGGCAAGGTCCGGGTATCCATCCTGCACCAAAACCTGACGGACAACCGCGGTTCCGGATAGCAGTATGCATTTCTCGTCCTGCTCTCAAACGGGAGTCGCACTATGCAATTGCTGATACGCTCGCTCGATTCTCAAGAGTTATAAACAAGCAAATTGAATTTGTATTTATGCCGTTTCACAAACTTGAAGACGTTATCCCGACTATGAAAGTCGTAGAATGTTTACGTATGGCGAAACCTCATCTGGATACGGTAGTTGTGGAGTGGCATAACCAGGACGAAGTATTAGATGTCTTGAGCAGAGTAGATGTTGTGATTGCTATGAGATATCATGCCGTAGTGGCTGCAGTGCTGGCTGGCAAACCCTTTGTTGCGTTGAGTTACGACCAGAAAATTGAGAACTTACTTGAAGAATTAGGTGAGGAGCCATGTCACCGCATTGAGGATTTGCCGCAGCGTCTGACTGAGGTATTAGCCAAGATTCCTTCATGGGCTAACATTGTAAATATCTTGCGCACAAGAGCACTCAATCCCAAGCTTATCACGTCCGGGACTGATATCGGTAGCGCGATAATAATATGATATGAAACACACACGCGCAATTGCAAGCGTTTCGTTCGGGACTCTGATTTCACGTATACTGGGATATGTCAGAGATATACTTATGGCGCGTTTTATGGGTGCCGGCCTTGTAGCAGACGCTTTCTTTGCCGCCTATAAAATTCCTAATCTCTTACGTCATCTGCTTGGAGAAGGGGGTTTTTCTCCTGCTTTTGTCCCTGTTACGAGTGAATATCTGGAAAAAGAATCCCCGGAAGAGACCCGGAGGTTTATCTCTGCTTCCGCATTTATACTTGCGCTAATCCTTGGGGTCTTATGCATAACCGGGGTTATTTTCGCGCCGGCGATTACACGCATAGTAGCGCCCGGATTCTTAAGTGAACCAGAAAAATTCTGGTTGACAGCACGGCTTACCCGTATAATCTTTCCCTATGCTTTTGCGATATGCCTCGCTGCGTTCGTAATGGGAATCCTGCATTCTTTGAGAAAATTCTTTATTCCTGCGCTTGCTCCGGCATTTTTTAATCTTACGATTATTACCTACTTACTGATAGCATGGAATTATGTTTCGAAACCGGTCCAATTCCTTGCGGCAGCAGTAGTAATAGGCGGATTCGTGCATCTTGCAGTGGAATTGTTCCCGCTAAAACGCAGCGGTTATTTCCCCGGTCCACCACCTAAAAAGCCGTTTTCTCATCCAGGCGTTCGCCAGGTCGGAAAACTGCTTATACCTGCTTTGATAGGTGTATCGGTAGTAGAAATAAACTCGCTGGTTGATACAATCTGTGCGTCATTCCTTGTATCAGGAAGCGTAACTGCTCTTTACTATTCCAACCGTCTGGTCCAGTTGCCGCTTGCAGTTTTTGGCACTGCAATAGCAACGGTAGCATTACCGGTTATGTCTACTGCTTCGGCAAAGGGTAATATTCAGGACATTAAGGATACCATAGTACACGGTGTGAACCTTGCTATTTTTGCAGCACTTCCTGCAGCTATAGGTCTTATGCTATTTGCAAAGCCAATAATTCAGGTTTTATTCGGATATGGTAAGTTCGATATTTCTGCCGTGAATCTCACTGCATGGGCATTGCTTTTCTACGCCTTTGGCCTGGTATCTTTTTCTATGGTGAAGATATTTGCATCCTGCTTTTATTCACTCAAAGATACTGCAACTCCGGTACGCATTGCAGTAATCGCTATGATTGCGAATGTAGGCATGAACTTGCTGGTAGTTCTTCAACCAACGTTGAAGAGTGTTTTAGGCGTAGGTGGACTGGCACTTGCAACCAGTATATCCTCTACGCTGAACGTCATATTGCTTGTTGTTCATCTCAGGCGGCGTATAGGGCCGATTGGTGGCCGAAAGATATGGCGTAGCAGTTTGAAGTTTATCGCAGCAACACTTCTTATGTCTGCTGCTGCGCTTGCAATCTGGGCCAGTACACCCAACTGGCATCTTATTCCAAGAATTGCGGCACTGGTAATTATTGCGGCACTGGTCTATTACTGGGCTGCGCGAATGTGTAAGTCAGAAGAAGCATCGGAGCTTCTACATTCCCTTATCAAGTAACATGTCATTGCGAGGAAGGCGGTAGCCGCAGGCTTCAGCCTGCGAAGCGACCGACGAAGCAATCCCGCACCAGACCTCAAGCCATGAACATAGAAGAAAAACTCTCCAGTATACCCCCAAAACCAGGCGTCTATCTCATGCGCGACCGCGAGCGGCGCATCATCTACATAGGAAAAGCCGGCTCTCTTAAAAAACGGCTCAGCGACTGGTTCCGCGCCAGTGCTAATCTTGAGCAACGCCTTCAGGCAATGGTTGCAAGTGTAACTGATGTAGAATATGTCCAGACGCGAAACGAGCAAGATGCGCTTATCCTTGAGAATAATCTCATCAAATATTTTCATCCACCATACAACATTCAGTGGCGTGACGATAAATCATATCCATATCTTAGATTAACACTCGCTGAAACGTTTCCCCGGCTTTTGTTTACGAGAAAAATCAGAGATGACGGCTCACGGTATTTCGGACCTTACGTTAGCGCTCATTCGCTCAGGTGGACGCTAAGGACAATCCAACGGGTTTTTCCTATAGTAAAATGTACGCCAAGACAATTCCGGATAGTTGCGAATTCCGGAAAATCCACATCCTGTATTGATTACAATATGGGACAGTGTCTCGCTCCCTGTACGGGCAATATAACGAAAGATGAATACTACAAGATTGTAGACCACGTGATAATGTTTTTGTCAGGGCAGACAGGAGAGCTGCTCTCAACACTCAAGAATGAGATGAACGCTGCTTCCGCCGAGCTAAATTATGAGCATGCAAAATTAATCAAACAACAGACAGATGCAATTAGAGCAGTAGCAGCAAAAATCCACTTGAGAAAGATTAGCGAAAAGGAACTTGAATTGCTAAAACGTGAAAAGAATGAGTCAGCGCAGGCAATGGCAGAAATGCTCGCGTTGGGACGTGCGTTGCATCTTGAGAGGAAACCAGAAAGAATTGAAGCTTACGACATATCCAACATAAGTGGGCAATATGCAGTGGCTGGAAGAGTAGTTTTTCTCACTGGTCAGCCGGCACCGGAATCATACAGAAAGTACCGGATAAAAACGGTCACTGGTGTAAATGACGTCGCAATGATGAAGGAAGTTATCCAGCGGCGTCTCGCACATATCCAGAGCGGAGAAGAGCCGCCACCTGGCCTTATAATTCTTGACGGAGGAAAAGGACAACTCAACGCAGCACAAAAAGCAGTTGAGGAAGCAGGAGTCCAGGATATTCCGCTTGCTGCTATAGCAAAGAGAGAAGAAATAATATACACGCCTGGCGACGAGAAGGGCATTCGCTTACGACGTACTTCGCCTGCGTTGCATCTTGTCCAGCGTATCCGCGACGAAGCTCACCGGTTCGCAGTTACTTATCACCGCGAGCTGCGCTCCAGGAGCTTGAAGAAACTCATGAGAACTGGCTAAATATCCCACGGTTGGTTAAGACACCGTATTTCGGCCTTTCGGCACTGGTTTTTCGATAATTCACAGCCATTTGAAGAGGATATATTTAGTAATTTTAGCAAGACCGGCTCCTGACAGGGATGAGCATGGAGAAGGATAGTGCCTGGAATACTTGCTATAACTTGAGAGAGATATAGTCAAACCACGCAAATCCTGATTACGAGCCGATTAGAGAGCAAAACTTAAAGTTAATTAGCAAAGTTATGAGTATGTCCGTTGCTGGTATTAAGGAGACATCTCATGGTTACCAGAAAGGGCCCAAACTTCAATTTTACCGGAATCTGCTGGTTAACGAAGTAACAAGTTATTCACAATGTATTTACAATCCCAAAAAGCCCTGAAAAACCGTGAAAATACCCATTATGAGGTCGCATAGGGGCGGGCTTGTCCGCCCGGTAGCCGCAGGCTTTATTAGCCTGCG
>Ga0210017_1001372_pt1 | contig 21157 bp, 16 predicted proteins | sample CryGeyCG2014_020_FD_183966 | JGI IMG/M metagenome (GOLD analysis project Ga0210017, IMG submission 183966) | Groundwater microbial communities from aquifer - Crystal Geyser CG08_land_8/20/14_0.20 (SPAdes) (version 2) | ecosystem: Environmental > Aquatic > Deep subsurface > Groundwater | place... | reverse complement strand
TGGGCCCATCGGGCACTCCTGACTGCCCCACCCCGCTGTAGTAGAAGGGTTTTTATGCTTGTTTATAAGTTTTTTGTATGATTAAGCAAATAGCTAAAAGGCCATAAAAATACTTCAAGAAAGAAAAATATAAATAGTTGGTTTCTATAAAATAGATAAAAAGGGGTGAATATATTAAATATGGTTAGCAAGAGATTAATCAATTATATCAGAGAGGACTTAAAGGGCCATGATAAGGAAGAAATAAAGAAAATACTAGTTGAGCAGGGCTACCCTAAAGAACTGGCTGATAATGCTATTATGGCTGCTGTTGAATCTAATGAGCAAGAAAAAGAAGCTAAAAGAGAAGAAGAAGAAAAGGGAAAACAGGGGATAAAAGAACTTGAGGAAGAAAGAGAATCGAGAAAAGAACAATTAAAAGCAGAAAGGGAGCAGAAAAATAAGGAAAGAGAAATAAGGAGAGAGGAATTCAGAATAAAAAGGAATGAAAATAAGAATAAACTTGAAGGATTAAAGGAGAAAACAATAGAAAAGGCCAGAAAGAATTCAAAGGTTTTAATTCTTATATTGATTATGATTATTCTTGGAGCAAGTTTTTTTGTTTTTGAGGATTTTTTTAACAACAAATTTTATGTTATTGCAGAAAAGACTTCTAACAGTTTTCTATGTAGTATGATAAGTGATCAAGAAATAAAAAATAATTGCTATCAAAAGATTACAAGAGATATAAAAATAGGTTTAGTTACAGACTTGAATGGCCTTGGTGATAAATCATTTAATGATATGGCTTATAAAGCCTTGTTAGATTCTAAGGAAAAATACAAAATAAAATTTGAAGTATTAGAGCCAAAAAATGAGGAAGAAATTGAAAAGAGCCTAAGAAAATTTGCTGAACAAAAATTTGATTTAATAATTTCAATGGGTTTTATATCAGGGGAAGCTGTTAATGAGGTTGCAAATGAATTCCCAAGAATTAAATTTGCAATAGTTGATGGAATAGTTAAAAAACCAAATGTAGCTTCACTAATATTCAAAGAAGATGAGGGATCATATTTGGCAGGAATTATGGCTGGAATGATGACAAAATCTAATAAAATAGGTTTTATTGGGGGTGTAGATATCCCTATAATCAAAGAATTTGGAGAAAGTTTTAAAAAAGGTGTTGAATCTGTAAATCCTGATGCAAGTTTGATATCACAATATATGTTCTCCAATGATTTAGCTGGTTTTAATTCCCCGGAAAAAGGAAAAGAGGATGCGATAGAATTATATAATGAAGGGGTAGATATAATCTACCATGCAACAGGCTCAAGTGGAGATGGGATAATTGAAGCTGCAAAAGAAAAGGACAAATATGTAATTGGAATGGATTTTAATCAAGATTATATGGCAAAAGGTAATGTTTTAACAAGCGTGGTAAAAAGGGTTGATAATGCACTCTTAATCATAATTGATAAACTTCTTAATAATAATCTTGAAGGCGGGATTTATGAGTTTGGTTTAGGTAATAATGGTACAAGCCTTACAGAATTTGAATATACAAAAAATATTATCCCAAAAGAAGTGATAGAAGAAATTGAACAAGCAGAGCAAGATATAAAAAGTGGAAAAATAAAGTTCTATTAAATTTATAAATAATGCCTTTAACCTAAAACAAAATGATTAGTTTAAAAAAGTTTTATTTTTATGCAAAGACCCTTAATGTTTACCTCCATTATAAGCTAAAGAGGTATATTCCATTTGTTGTTATTATAGGAATAAGCAATACATGTAATCTTAAGTGTAATTATTGTTCTATGCTAAAATACAAAAAAAAGGTTTTCTTTTCATTTAATGAAATATCTCCGATTATTGATCAGATTGCAAAAATAAAAATACCCTATATATCCTTTTCTGGGGGTGAACCACTATTATGCAAAGATATGGAGAAGATTGGTTTGTATGCGCATAAGAAGGGCATAATGACTAATTTAAATACGAATGGGACATTAATAACAAAAGAAAGGGCAAAAAAAATAGCCATGGCATTTGATCATATAAGGGTTTCCATAAACGGACCAGAAGACATCCATGATAAGATTGTTGGAGTTAAAGGTTCCTTTAGAAAATCAACTAAAGCATTAGAATATTTAACTTCTGTTAAAAACAGAAGGGTAAGGGTTGGAGTAAATTTGTTGGTTTGTAAAAAAAACGAAAAGAGTATATCAAGTTTTGTTAAAAAATTTAAGTCTAAAGCAGATTTCATATCTTTCCTACCAGAATTTAGTTTTACATTTAATCCCTGTAAAGAAGCATATAATATTTCTAGTGATATAATAAATATTCAAAAAAAATTAGCTAAAAATGGAAAAAATGGTTGTCAAGAAAACTTTTTAAAAAAACATATTATATCAAAAGAAAGGTGTGATGCAGGAAAACTTTTCTTAGAGATTTTTGCAACAGGAGAGGTTGTTGCTTGTCCATTTAAATGGAATTTGTTTAAGAAAAATAAAAAAGAAAGAGTTCTATTTCTGGGAAATATTTATAAAGAAAATTTTTATGATATTATTAAAAAAGCAAGAAAAAAAGACTTTTCATTTGAATGTGATGGTTGCCATGCAATTTGCACATCAGAGGTTTCAAGAATTTTTAGAATGAATCCATTACAACTCCTAAAAAATTTACCAGCCATCATAAAAACTTATAAACTATAGGGATTATTTTTAATAAAATTAAAAAAAGCAAGATAAAATGTTCAAGATTTTTTTAAAAGAACAATTTGGGTATTTAAAAGAAGCAAAAATACTGTTAAATAGGAATATTAGAGATTTTTGGATATGCCCTACTTTTAAATGTAATATGAGATGTAAAACATGTAAGTTATGGAAAAAAGATCCTGGTAATTTAGATATTAATATTATTAAGAAAATATTAAGTGATAAATTAACAAAAAACACACATTTTGTCTTAGAGGGGGGGGAATTTTTATTATACTCCCATTACAAAGAGGCTTTAAAACTATTAAGGGGGAGAGAGTATACTTTATTCACCGCAGGTTATTTAGATAATAGGTTAATAGAGGCAACATTAAAATATAAAATTCCAGAGGTTATCATTTCTTTAGATGGAACTCCAAAAACTAATAAAAAAATTAAGGGTATGGACATTTTTCCTTCTATTGAACATAGTATTAATGAATTGAAGGGAAAAACAAAACTTTCTGTAAATTACACTATGTCTAAATGGAATAGCAAAGAGGATTTATTATTTGTAAAAAAGTTTTGTAAAAAAAAGGTTCCTTTAGATATAAATATCTATAATGATGCAAAATACTTGGGTGCAACAGTAAAAATGCAGAAGTTATATAATCCAAAAGAGATTGGCTTAGAAAGCAATTACACAAAATTTTATAATCAGTGGCTGGAAGGAAAGTTAATTTTACCTTGTTTTAGTATAAGGGTAAGAACAGGTGTTTACCCGAATGGAGATTTGTACTTATGCAAAAAAAAAGATATTATTCTGGGAAACCTATATGAGAAAAGCCTAAAAGAAATCTGGAATTCAAAAAAAACAAAAAGGTTGCAGAAAGAACTTTTATGGTGTAATGACTGTTGGATGTACTGTAGCAGGAAATATGATTTAGATGTTATTAATAAGCTAGGTTCATATCTACCAAAATGGATTATTAAAAAAATTCTGAAGAAAGAAGTTAAAATTAATTAGGGTATTTAGTTAAACAGTTTTCTTATTTCATTCTCAATCATATATTTAAAATACAGATTTTTTGTTCTGTAGAGAGCAATGGGCTTATAAAGTTTAAATAAAATTTTAAACAAGAGAGACTCATTTGTAGTATAGCTTGTAAAACCATTATTTAAGAACAGTGATGTAAAAGTTAATGAATATAACTCATTAATCTCTTTTTCTGATAACCAAGGTAAATTAACCCTTACTTGATCAAAACCAATCCATTGTTCTAGTTTTAATGGCTTTTTTAAACCTAGTTTAACAGATAAATCAAATAATTTTGTATTTGGTGTGGGAGTATAAAAGGTTATTGGAAGTATAATTGTATTTGGGTTGTCTTTTTTAAGTCTGAACATCAGATTTATGGTTTTCCTTAACTCTATTTTAGTTTCTGTTGGAAACCCACATATAAACGAATATGCTAGAGAAATATCAATTTTTCTTATTTTTTTGTTAAATTCAATTATTTGATTAGTGGTTATATTCTTTTGTATCAGTTTAAGGATTCTTGATGAACCTGACTCAATACCTATGTTCAGTCTTTCACATCCTGCTTGTTTTAATAAAGAAAAGAAATTCCTTTTTTCATGCATGATTGAGTTAATTCTTGAATTGGCATACCATTTTATATCTAAATTTTCATTAATAATGCCTCTTAAAATTTCTTTGACTCTTTTTGTATCAACAAAAAAATCATCATCCACAAAACATATATTTTTTACATTAAAATTATCAACTACATGTTTAATCATTTCCTGTGCTTTCTTTGGACTAAATGATCTCCATGTATGTTTGTAAAAAGGAGGATTATAGCAAAATGTGCATCTGCCCGGACAACCTCTTGAGGTCTGGAGATAAATACCTCTTTTTCCATCTCTTGAAATATAATCTTTTATGTTAATTATATTAAAAGGAATTTCTGGTAGTTTGTTTAAATCAATAGGCTCTCTATCTGGATTGTTTTTTATTTTTTTCTTTTCTTTGTACCAAAGTCCCTTAATATGTTTAAGATTCTCCTTCTTATCAAACGCTTTGACTAATTCATAAAATGTAATTTCTCCTTCCCCCTTAACTACAAAATCAATATAAGGATTTTCTAAAGTCTGTTTTGGCAGTAAAGAAGCATGAATTCCTCCCCAAACAACTGGCACATCTGAGTTCTGCTTGACAATTTTTGATGTCTCTAAAGCATATTTAATTGGGCTACCGGTCATAGATGTTGTAGCAACACATAAAGGCTTCATTTTTAATTCTCTTACTAAATTCTTTTTCCAGTGTTTATCAATTCTTTGATCAATAATCTTTATGTTATAATCCTTGGCAAGATAACAACACATACTCAATAAAGCAAGAGGCACTCCCACTTCATACTTAATAACCTTTACCTCTCTTACTTTTGGCTGAACTAATATAATATCTACCATCCTAGAATCTTATAAATCTTTGATGTAATATAAAAATACTTTGATTTTGAGTTTGTATGATATTTGATGTAGGTTATTAGTCAAAACTTTTTATAAGTACTATTATTTCACCTCTGATTGAATCATTATAAACGAAGTGGAGTGTTGTAAGAGATATTTTTAAAGATCAATTAATGCATAATGAAGTTAAATCAATGAGGAACTCTGTGTAATTAAATAAAAATGTGGAGCACATCAACAATTTGCAAATATTTATTAATCAACAGGCATTATTGACCAGTATGAAAAGGAAAATAAGAAAAAATAATATAAAAAAAATAACTAAAATAAAAAATAATCTAATTATTGTAGTAATTATTATATTATTAACTTTCTTATTGTTTATAATAATAACAGGTTTTAGAAATGATGAAACTCTGGATTATAAATGCCCAGATTGTAATGTTGTCTTAATTTCTATAGATACTCTTAGAGCAGATCATCTTGGGTGCTATGAGTATGATAGGAATACCTCCCCAAACATTGACAAGATTGCAAATGAAGGGATATTATTTGAGAATCATATAAGCCAAGCTCCCTGGACAGTTCCATCTCATGCATCAATGTTTACTTCTCTCTATCCATTTCCACTTGGACTGAAAAATCCAGTTAAACTCGATAATGAACATATAACCTTAGCAGAAATTATGAAAGATAATGGTTATACAACCATAGCATTTACTGATGGGGGGCATATGATTGATGAATTTGGATTTGATCAAGGTTTTGATGTTTTTAATGATGAAGGTGGTGGTCTTGCTGAAATAAATGGAAGGGTGTCCAGATGGATAAATAGTTCACAAAAAAGACCTTTTTTTTTGTTTATACACACATATGATACCCATTGTTTGTCAAAAGACAAGCCCCAAAAGCCTTATAGGTATATGTTTGACAAAGAATTTGAATATAATGGTTCACATTATTGTGGGCATATTCAGGACTTAACAAGGGTATCTGGAGGAGAGTTATTGTATAAAAATGCAATCTATGATGGAGCGATATATTATACTGACATGTTAATTGGAGATTTGTTTGAGGAACTAAAAAAACATGGTATTTATAATAAATCAATAATAATCATAACATCAGATCATGGAGAAGAAATAGGTGATCATGGATTCTTTGACCATGGGCACTCTCTTTATGATGAGATAATGCACGTACCTTTAATTATTAATTACCCAGATTCAAAGGATGTAGTTAAAAGAAGGGTTAAAACAATTACTAGAAATATAGATATAATGCCTACTATTTTAGACTTTCTAAATATTTCTTTCAATGGCAACCTGGAAGGAAGGAGTCTTTTTCCTGATATATTAAATTCAGAATTTATTCCAGACCAAGCTGCTATAAGCATTCGCAGGGGCAGTGGTTTAAATTATGTGGAACCTTTAATCACGGTTCGACACAAAAATACAATCATTTCGTTCTATAGTGCTAAGGATAAATTAAATAGTTCTTACTATTCTGATTCAGATAAAATAAAAAATGAAAATCTATCTTACTCAGAGGATATAATAGATGGGATTAATTATATAAACCAAAAGCAATACTTTTACTGCAAAGAGGGAGATTTTTTAATGCAGATTGATGCTCAGAAAGAGGCATTTAACAAAACAATAAAAGAAATTGAATCTATTTTAGACCCCATAAGCTGTGATATGTTTAATGGCACTAAGATTCAAAATGTTTTTTAGGTGATGAGCAATTTGAAATTATATATGATCATGTTTATAGTATAAGAGAAGATAATTGGAAGCTTATAGTTTCTAAAAATAAACCACTTGAACTTTATAATATAAGGAAAGATCCACATGAAAAAGAAAACTTAGTCAAAAAAGAAAGAATTGTTGCCGATAGACTGATGAAAAAGTTGGATGACATAATAAACTCTAGAAAGGTAAATGGAGAGAGCAAAGATATATTTATTCATAAAAAAACATTAGAAAGACTAAAATCATTAGGATACATAAATTAAGATGAAAAAAAGAGAAAGCCAAAAAGAGAAGGTTATAAGATTTTTTGATAGATGTGCGACTACATATTACAAAAAGCGTTATATTGAATCAACACTTGAGGTATATAATTTTTCTACACGAAAAGATTTGGTTCTTAGTATGCTCAAAAAAAACAATTGGAAAGTTTTGGAGATTGGATGCGGACCAGGAGTGATGAGCAAGGAATTATCTCAAAAGGGTTATGAGTTGTTTGAATTGGATATATCAAAAAAGATGATAAAAGAAGCTATTAATAGGGTAAAAAAAATAAAAAACAAGCCATATTTTTTTATAGGAGATATTGAAAACCTTTGCTTCTCTGATTCACAATTTGATGCTGTTATTTGCTTAGGAACTCTCCAGCTTGTTAATGATAAAAAAGCTATAAAAGAGATTTATAGGGTCTTAAAACCAAAAGGTATTCTCATAGTTGCTGTTCCAACAAAAAGGATGATAAGCTCTTTTTTAAAATTGATTATAACCCCTTTAAAACCCTTATTCTACAGAGTAATGAAAAGAAAAAGGGTAATAATCAGCTTTAGGAATGAAGGTTACAGGCCATGGCAACTTGATAGATTACTTGCAAGAAATGGATTTAAAAAGGTAGATTACTTTTATCATCATTTTGTTTTCTTTCCATTTGATGAATTATTCCCTTCATTTTCAATTAAAGTTGACAAAAAAATAAGAAAAATACTACTTAAATCTAAATTAGTTGGAGGATTATTCGGCAAAACATATGTTGTAAAGGTAATAAAAAATCAATAATTTTATGTAAATCGGTAGAAGTTATATATATTAATAAGCCATAATTAGTAAAAGACTAAAAATACTTTTTCTTTTCTATTTTGTTAATAACTTTTTCTTCATCAAAAGTTAAAATTTCTCTTTCTTTCATAATGATTTTTCCATTACAGATAACATCACTAACACATGAGCTGTTGCATGAATAAACAATATTAGATATTACATCAATAAGTGGATGCAGCTGACTTGACTTCATATCTAACAATACTAAATCTGCCTTTTTTCCTAGTTCTATACTGCCAGTATTTAATTTTAAGATTTTTGCTGCATTAATTGTAACCATATTAAGCAAGTTTTGAGCATTAATTGGCCCTCTGAAAATAGTATTTGAACCTATCATTCTAATTCGTTCCATTAATATACAACTCTTCATTTCTTCAAAGAGATCTAAGGAATTATTACTAGCTGGGCTGTCTGTGCCAAGTCCCAAAAGAATTTTTTTATTTAATACATTAGATACTGTCTGAAATCCATCATTCATAAGTTTTGCATTACTAACTGGACAATGCACTAACTTAACATTTCTTCTTCTGATTAAGTTAAGATCTTTATCAGTTAACCATCCAATATGATCCCCTAATGAATTTTCATTTAATATACCTTTTTTTTCTAAAACTTCTATTGGACTATATCCATACTTTATTTTTATAGCTTTAATTTGTTTGTATGTTTCCATGAAGTGAGTTCCTAATAAAACACTATATCTTTCTGCTAATTCTTTTGTTCTATAGATTGTTTCAAGATTACATGTATCTAATGAGTGGAACATAACAAAAGGCTTAATTAAATCATCATCTTTATACTCCTTTAATAAAGATTCAGCTATCTTGAGTGCATCATTTATTTTTCCTGAAATAGAAAATCTATCTGAAATAGTTTCAGAAACAAATCCTCTAATTCCTGAGGATTTAATAGCTTTTGCAATAACATCACTAAAATAATATTCAGATACAGAACAAGTAGTGCCTGATTTAATCATTTCAATACAAGATAAAAGAGTTCCAAGGAATATATCTTCTTTAGTGAATTTTTTCTCAAAAGGAAATAGTTTATTTGCCCAGTCAAATAAGGATTTATTATCAGAAAGACCTCTCAACAAAATAAGAGGTAAGTGAGTATGAAGGTTAATCATTCCAGGCATAACTAACTTATTTTTAGCATCTAAAACATCGTCCCCTTTTAAACCTCTGCCAATTTTAGCTATTATGTTATCTTCAATCAATATATCTTTGTTTCTTAAGATTTCTCTTCTTTTATTTTGAGTTATTATCAAGGATGCATTTTTTATTAACATACTAATCAACTATCTTGTTTTTTATCATATTTAAACTTCTTGGGATTATGAATTCCCTAAAATTTAATAAGCTAAATTTAATTAGTATATTAACTAGGTATGCCTTATTAATATCTTTTGTAAAATTATACCTTTTAAAATTGCCATTAGAAACTTCATCAAAAAAATATCCCCAATCTCTAAGTGATTTTGGGGGGTTCCATCCCTTTTTAATTAAACTAAAATAATCAAGAGTGTTAGGATAAGGCCTAAAAAGGTGAGCAACAAACATTGTTTTTGCACCTGTGGCAGAGTCTCTAATTGGTAAATTTGCCAGTTTTTTTGCTAATTTAAATGTATCACCTATCTCTTTTTTAGATTCATCTGGATTCATTAAAACAAAATTTGCTTGAGGTACAATGCCGGTTTTTTTAACTTTATTAAAAAAATCGATAACTCTCTGTTGACTCTTAAATTTATTAAATTTATTAATAAACCTTGATGAACCTGTTTCTACACCTATATAAACATGGCAAAAACCTGATTTTCTCATAAGTTTTAAAGTATCATAATCAACGAATGTATCTGTTGCAGCAAGCATATGGTTTTGAAGCTTGTTTAAAATAATATCTTTGCATAATTTTTTTACTCTTGTGTTATTTACAGCAAAATTTGAGTCAATAAAATATATTTTTTTATTATTCATATCAACATTTTCATTTATTGATTTTATCTCTTTGATTTTCATTTCAATAGGATAGCCCCTCCAAAAGCATTTTTTTTCAAAACCTGAAAAATAGCAGAATGGACATTGTCTAACACAACCTCTAGAAGATTCAACAGTAATTGATGTATATTTTTTTAAGTCAAGAAATGTGTGGTCTGGCATAGGTAACTTACTTAAATCTTTAATAATAGCAATGGGTAATTTAATTATTTTATCTTTTTTTCTGTAACACAATCCTTGTTTTAGTATTTTTTTTGTTTTTCCTTCAATATACTTAAGCAGATCCAAAATAATAAGATCAGGCTCACCAATAAATATGTAATCTGCAACTGTTGTTTTTAATGACTGTATGGGGGATAAGGTTACATGTGGGCCTCCAAATGCTATAATACATCCTAGTTTTTCCTTCAAGACTTTTGAAAAAGCATCAATCCAGACTAGATTAGACCCAGTTGAGCAGGTTATTCCAATAAATTCTGGCTTAAATTTAAGAATATCTTGAATTTTTGAATCTAATAAAAAATTGAAGATTTTTACCTCATGTTTTTGTCTTAGGATAGTTGCCAACTGTATTAATCCATTGGGGTATGCTTCAAAGTCTATTGTATTTAATCTTTTAGTTACAGGTGTCAAAAGATTATTCCAGTAGGGTTTGCCTTTAGCAGAGTCATGAATAATCTTAAAAAAACTGTTAGTTTTCTTCCCTGTATCAATAGGGGGCATAATCAATGCAATTTTCATTTTTAATGTTTGATATTAGTTGTATAAATGCCTTATCAATTGTATGTTTAATTTTATTAGTTGTGTAAATGAATTTACTCTAAATAATTTTTTAAAGATATATGATGGATGAAGGTAAAAATGTAAATATGCCCTTCTTCTTTTAAATTCAAGTTCCCTGGAACTTATGTTTGGATGATAATAAATGTATTTTGGTGGATTTTCAAACCAATTGATTTTACCAAATGAGCCGGATTCCAATAAGGTGTTGTATAGTTTAGTTCCGGGATAAATAACTGTTTTATTAAAGGTTATGTAGTCTAAATTTAGGGATAGTGCAAATTTTATAGTATCATCTATTGTCTGTTTGGTGTCTATAGGAAAGCCCAGCATAAAGTAAGCAAATGATGCTATTCCTGCTTCATTGGTTAGTTTCACTGCCTTTTTTATTTGATTTAAGTTTATGCCTTTTTGAATATAATCTAAGACATTTTGATTGCCACTTTCTATCCCATAAGCAATTAACCAGCACCCTGATTTTTTCATTTCTTTTAATAATACTTTTGAGATAGTGTCTACCCTTGCTAAACACCTCCAACTGATAGATATATTTTTGTCCCTAATTAATCTGCATATCCTTAAAATTCTTTCAGGACTTAGTGTAAGGTTATCGTCTACAAAATCCAATTCTTTAATACCATATTTGTTTATAAGTAATTCTATTTCTTTGACAACCCTTTCAGGAGAATGCATACGAACTTTTTTTCTAGAAATAGAATTATCACAGAATATGCACTTATTAGGACAACCTCTTGAGGAAATTATCGTTGTAGAGGGCAAACTTTTGTATAATGCTTTTGGTTTATAAAACTTTAAATTTGGTAATAGGTGTCTTGCTGGAAAAGGCAGTGTATCAATATTTTTTATAACAGCAGGAATTCCAGTAAATTTCAGCTTGCCTTTAGTTATGTATACTATGCTATCAACTTTTTTAAGTTCAATCCCCTTTTCAAAAGCATTAACCAATTCAGGGAAAATAAATTCTGCTTCACCTAGTATGCCTGCATTGAAAACTCCTGTTTTCATAGTTTCTTTAGGAAGTGCATTGAAAAAGGGCCCTCCAACTACTAGAAAGATAGAAGGATATTTTTGTCTTATTGAAGAAGCTATCTTTAATAATTCATGTGCAACCATTGTTGTTCCGGTAATTCCAACAACATCTGTGTTTGGGTTTAATCTTTGCACAATCTGATTAGATGATAAATTCTCAAATTCAGCATCAATAATTTTAACATTATGACCTTTTAGTTCTAATACTGCTGCTATGTAAGCAAGTCCTAAGGGTGGTTGTTTATCTCCTATTTTCATGTTCATATTCAAGTTTGGATTTATTAAAGTAACATTCATTTTTTAATGATAGTTTGATTTTGTTTTTTAAGTAAACGTATAAGTGGAAAAATACAATGGGGGTATGTAGTAGGTATGTCAGTATTGCAAAGAGGATCCTTATTTTTAAGATTTTGATATTTTATAAAAGTGTGAGCCTTACAGCCTCCTCTACAGAGGTATTTGTTCTTACATTGTTTACATTCTTTAGGTATAATTAACCATTCTTTTCTTTTTTTCTCAAAATTTTTCCATATCTTTTTTAATGAATTATTATTTACATTACCTACACTTAGAAAAGAAGGGGTTTCTGGACATGGCTTAACAGTACCATCCTGCATTATTGATAAATTATTTCCAAAGCACGAACACATCCCTCCACTTAAATATCCTACTCCTTCAACTATTTCCTTAATTCCTGAATAAAAGTTTGTTATGCTAATGAGAGCTTGCTCCCATTCTTGTTTTGAAATCTCTAATTTTTTATTGATTTGTTCGTCTTTTACAGGCAAATATCTTTCAAACATGGGAAATGCGCCAAGTTTAAGAAAATTATCTATCATTTTATTAACATAATTCACATTAAATTTTGTAATAACAGTAAACGTAATTACAGGAATCTTTGCACTTAAACATTTTTTTATAATCCTTTTAACCATTGTAAAATTTTGTTCTTTTCCTGTAAGTTGTCCATATATTTCCTTATTATAATCATATTTGATTACTAAGAGTTTTTGAGTATTTAATTGTTTAATTTTTTTAATCCAATTATCATTAATTAAAATGCCGTTTGTAAAAATAGTTATACCTATATTTTGTTTAGAAGTGTATTGTAGCAACTTGTAAAAGTCTTTATGTAAAAAAGGTTCACCCCCTAAAAAGTCTATATTATAAACTCCTAACTTTTTTGCCTGAGTTATTAGGTCCAATAACTTTTCAGTGTTTAAAGGTTTTACTTTTTTATCATTAACATAGCAATACAAACAATTATAATTACATTCACTGTTTATATGCAATTGCATTGTTTTTGGATATGAAAAGAAATAATAATAACTATTTTGAATTAATTGGGCCATAAAAGGAATCTTAGATAAAGAACTAATTAATCTCCAAACGATATTAAACTTTACTATTTTTTTTGAAATCATTTTATTATTAAATTTAACATCAAAATTATTTAAGTATATTGTTAATTATGCTTTGATAAGCTTCACAAGGGGTCCAACAAGAAGGGCATCTGTTATTTCTTATTATTTTTCTAGCTAATTCTGCTTTTTTTGATTTCCAAGCCCCCATTATGTTATAATCATAATCCCTAATGTTCCCTAATTTGTATTTCCATGAAAAACAGGGAGTTATTTCACCAGTTGCGCTTAATGCTACAGAACTATTAAGAGCAGAACATGATACAACCTGATGTTTTTGATTTTTTAAATATAAAGGGATTTTATATAAATATCTTTTTTTGATGAATTGATCAGGATAAAACCAATTTAAATCTTTATTTACAATCTTAATAATTTTTTTTATTTTATTAGTATTATTCTCTGGCGAAAGTTTTGGCTCCTTCTCATTTTGGTATAAAAAGGAGTTGTGTGCAATTGTTATAATCACATTATGATGTTTATTAGTTAAATCTTGTAAAAAGGACTCTAAAAAGTTAATATTAAGTTTTGATACAGTGGTTTCTAGACCTATATAGAAGTTCTTTTTATGTTTTGTAATTTTTTTAACTTTAGTATAAGTCTCCCATGTTCTCTCAAACGCATTCTTAATGCCCCTAATCTTATTATTAACCCTAGGTGGGCCATCTAAACTAAAGGTTATAAATATATTTGGTATTTTTATTTTAGTCATTTTCTTAATAGCTGAGACTATTGTTTGTGTTGCTAAACCATTAGAGGGAACGCTTATCAATCTTAGTGAAGGGCAATTTTCTGATAATAAATCAATTATTTTAATGATATCTTTTCTTAAAAAAGGTTCTCCTCCAGTTAAGCTTATCCATGTGATTGTTTTGGGCAAATTATAAGATATTTTCTTTATTTCATATAATGTTAATTCATTATCTTTTTCTTTACTATTTCTTTTATACATTTTCCAAATGTTGCATGTCTTACACCTTGAGTTACAGAGATACGTAACTGCAAAATTTAATTTAAATGGAGTCTTCCTGATTCTAGCTAGAAAAATGTTTTTTATTAAACTAATTTTTTTGTTCATTTTATAAGTTCATATATCATAATTTTATGTCCTTTCCTATTATCTATTTTATAGATTAGTTTTAATTCTTTAGGAACATTTGATTCATTAAGTAAAAATAATAGGTTTGGTCTCAATCTTGACACTACTTTTTCATCTATTATAATATAATCAATATCATGATAGTATGCATAATTGATTATTCTTGAATAATTTTCGTAAGGTATCATTATGTAATCTCCTCTTGCATAATAGCTTATTTGTGCTCTTCTGCTCATTATTAAAGGGTTGTCATATTTACTATTATTTTTTAACCAGAAACCAGCTTCTTTCAATTCTAAAGATTCTAATGGATTATAAAAGTTTATCTCTGCTATGGTTGGTTTTATAAGAATAATTAAAATAACAATTATAATAAAATAAACTAAGAAAGGATTATAAATATTTGTTTTTTTAAAATTAAAACTATTTATTTTTTGAATTAAAAAATTTGATGATTCCTTAATGCCTCTTGCAATCCATATAAGTAAGATGGGAATTGCTGGCATAAAATACCTCGTGTCAATTGCAAATAGAGGGTAGAACAAAAGGGGAATAATCAGGAAGGATAATAAAAACAATTCTTTTATTATTTTGTCTTTTTTCAAGCTAATAAATAGAAAGTTAATAATTAAGAAAAAAAGGAGAATGGGTGAGACAATTAACGTTGGAATGACATTCCTAAATACCTTATAAAGATTTTGAAAATAACCTTTCAAAACTCTTTTAAATCCATAATTTTTCATAATCAAAAATAAACTTTTTTCTTCTTCAAACTCAATTTTACGGTTCAAACCATCTTCAGATAGTTCTCCTAAAATTTTTTCAGTGTAGTATGGATTATATCTATCTCTCCCTAATATAAAAGCCTCTTTGGTTTTATCATTTAGTTTCCATTCACCTGTAATAGTATGGAGATAGAATATATATGGTAAAGAAATGATAAAAAAACCAATAAAAAAGAAAGATAGAAAAAAAAGTATTTTTTTAAATATAATTTTTTGCTGATTGAATATGTATAGAGACCATACTAAAAAAGGGAATATAAAAAAAATGCCTTCACTGTTTGTTAAAATCATTAAACCAAAAATAAAACCAGTTACTAAAAATAATATACAATTCTTTTTTTTAAGAGTTATCCAAGTTAGAGTAATCATAAGTAATACTAAAAAAGTATATGTTGAAGCAGATAAAATTATAACAGAGAACTTAATTAAAAGAGGATGAAATACAACCAATAAGGCTGCAATAAATGCAACCTTTTTATTATAAAATTTCTTAGCCAAATAATATATTGGAAAAATTAAAAGAACATTAAAAAACATACTTACTAATCGCCCAGATAATTCTATGTTCTTAAAAATTAAAGAAAAAGTAGCAATCATAAATGGAACAAAAGGTGAAATATTTCCCTTTCCTAACCATCCAAAAATATTTCCTTCTGCTAAATCTTTCCCTCTATTCATAAAATTAATAGAATCTACACTTAAATAAAGACCTTCAAGACCTATTCCATCACTATATTGTAAGAAGAAGAAACATATGCCTAATGATAAAAAAACTAAAATCAATAGTTTAATTAATTCCTTTTTTTTTATTATTTTGTTTTTAAACATTTTATTTAGTATTTTAATAAAAGGCTTAAGTTATTAATTAATATATCCCAAACTCCCCAGTCTCTCTTCTATATCTTTATTTATAAATGTTAGATTTTGACTTTTTACTTCTTCAGTATCATATGAATCAATATACTTAATAGGATTTTGTATTAAGTGGTCTTCATTAATTGCTTCTATTAAAATCTTACCATCCATATCTCTTCCAACAGGTAAATCAAATAAGTAAAGAATTGTTGGGGTGACATCAACAGTATCTGCTGAAATCGGTTTGTTCTTCTTTATATTTGGTCCCTTCATAAGAAGTATTCCATTTATCTCATGTTCTGCAGTCCAACTATTTAGTTCAACAAACTCTTTTAGAGCATATACTTCATTATTTATGATTATATCCTTATTATAGACTTTTTCTCTTTCACCCCATTTAAATCTAAAGTAATCCTTAAGGACAATGTCTGGAAATGACTCATTTTCTATGCTATTAAACAATTTAGTATTACTTCCTTCAACATAATTCTGATTTGTAAACCTTATTGACAACAACTTTTTGATTATATCTTTTTTCAAAATATAATATTCTTTTTGTTCAACTATTCCATATTTTTCTCTTTCTTTGAGATTAAGATTAAATCCATGCTTAGCAAACCCCTCTATGGAATATGCTCTTGTTTTTGACCAGTCAATTTGATCTGAGTTATTTTTAAATTCCAGTAATCCAAGCTTATTTAAGATTTTACTATAGTTCCATCTCCATAATACATGAGAATGGTCACCAGAAACAATGTCTTGGTTGCGAAAGCCTCTCATTCCGTGATCTGATACAATAATAAGTGTAATATTATCATTATCTACATAAGGCTTGATAAACTCATCAATCTCTTTGTAAAAATCAAAGGTAACATTTCCATATTTTTCCTGTTCTTTTTTACTTACATTATAATATTCTGGTTCAATATACTTCCAGAAACGTTCCTGTCCGTTATTTGTAAAATAAAAACCAACAGCATACAAGTCAGGATTATACTTATCAATTAAATATTTTGATTCAGCAATGAGTTTGTTTGTTTCTGTTTGTTCCCTGTCAAGCCAAAAATCATCATAACTTGAATAATATTCCTTATAGTCTTCTTCTGTTGCACTAACTTTTTTTATTTTTATATTTTCATTTAGTTCTTCCATCAGATTTAGAGGGTATGTTAAGTTGCTTGCTGCAAACCAGCTTGGAACAACAAATCCCTCTTTTATTAATGGTGGCCAACTCATTAACCAATTATTTGTACCAACAGTTTTATTAAATTTGTTTAGTATTTGCCACAAAGTTTGTGTTTTTATCATTAAGCTATTGGATTTGATCATTGTTGTTGAACTAGGCAAAATTGTAAAAAAATCATATATTTTATGTTTGTCTTGCTCCATTCCCGTTGCAATTGATGTCCAACCAGGGGGGGAAAGTGGGGGATCAGAAGAAAGATCTCCATAAGCACCATTTTGCACCATTTTTCTGAAATTGGGGAGTTCACCTCTTTCTATCATTGGCATCATAACATTCCATGTTGCACCATCTAAACAAATAAGTATCATTTGTGTGTCAGTATTTTTAATCTCTTTATTTTTTTGAATATCTAAAATTATAGATATAGTAAAGACTACAAGTAAAAATAATAATACTAAAATAATTAATATTCTTTTTTTATTTATTTTTCTTTTCTCAATCTTTTTCATATTCAACAATTATATAGCAAATATGTGCTATTCTTTTTTTAATTATTTTTGGTAACAAGCTTTCAAGCCTTGTCCATACAATAAGTAACAAAGAAAATAACTTATTGATTTGTTCTTTTCTTTTACTTTGTTTTAATCCCGGCGGAAAAGGAGGCATGTCAATATATCCTTTATTTAATATATCAACCCTATTAAAGTATCCTTCTAATTCGTCTAAACTTAAACCATTAAGTTTGCTTAGAGTTGAATGCATCTTATTGTTTTTATTAGGAACAAATAGTGCTACATATTTGGATATTTTTGAAATCAGCCTGATATAACCAATTTTCTCTTCATTGGATAATCTTTGCGTGACCTCTGAGCAAACTAATAAATCAAACCTTTTGTCAAACTTAAAGTTAGTTAATTTTTTTAATTTAATTATCATTGGCCTTTTAAGCAAAAGGCCTTTTTCGATTAGATTATTAATTATTTTTTCAAATGATTTTATTCTTTCTTTTCTATCATCAATAATAGTTATATTAAAATTATTGATTTGCCCAAACAAGACAAAATCCATGCTAAAACCATATTTTTCTGGCAGGCCGTATATCAAAGCATTTTTTATTCTCTTATCTTTAACAAATTTGCTCAATAGTTTTAGCTTAACAAAATACTCATAAGCAGTTCCAAGGCCTTCTTCTTCAGTTAAGGCAAGTGAATATAAAGTATTGATATTAATCTTTTTCATTTTACAAATATCCTTCCTGTTTATACCAAGCAATTGTTTTTTCAATGCCTTTTTCCAGTTTGATAGGTCTATAACCTATTTCCTTCCTTGCCTTTGATGTGTTAAAAGCCCGGTTTTCTGTGAAAAATCTAATCTTAGATTTTGTTATTATTGGATCAAATTTAAAGATTTTTGCTGAATTTTCTAAAATAAAAGCAAGAATAGTAGCAATAGATAAAGGAATCGGAGTTTCATTAGTTTTTACGTTTAATTTCTTTGCAATTAATTTGTACAATTCTTTTACCCTTGTTGCTTTTTCTCCAGCAATTATGTAAACTTTGTTTTTTATTTTTGGATCTAAGCATTTAACGAATGCTTGTGTTAAATCATCAACAAATGTTGGATGTAATAAGCTGCTCCCATCTCCAATGATAAAAAACTTTTTATTTTTTATAGTTTTAAACAAAGGCAACACATGATCATCCATGGGTCCATAAACAAATTCTGGCCTTATAATAATATAATTTAATCCACTTTTCAAAACCAATTTCTCTGCTTCTACTTTTGTTTTCTCGTAAAGGTTTGAGGGATTATATAAATTTGATTCATTACCAAAGATAATGGGCCCAAGAACTCCTGCTGAACTACAAAAAATAAACTTTTTTACCTTGCCTTCTTTTGATTCATTAAGAATATTTTTTGTTCCTTGTACATTAATATCAAACAGCAACTTATTTGAAATATGAAAGCCACCCAAAACTCCAGTTAAATGATAAACAATATCAATTCCTTTACAAATTCCTTTTAAACTTTTTTTGTTTGTTAAGTTCCCATTAAATAATTCAACTTTTAATTTTCTTAAATAATTGATATCTCCTTTTCTACTGGTTTTTCTAATCAGGCATCTAACTTTATATTCTTTTTTAACTAGTTTTTTAACTAAGTGTTTTCCAATAAAGCCTGTTGCTCCTGTTACTAGAATTTTCATTTTAATCTTAGTGAACTTAAAATATTTGTATAATAAGGATTACTATGTGTACAAAAGCAATGCTCCCTTTTGATTTTTCTTCTTATTTTGTCTGCTTTTTTTCCAAAAAATATTTTTCTGAAATCATAATTTTCCTTGCGTAAATCACCCATTATATCTGCTTTGGTACAGCATTGCCATACTTTACCAGTAGGGGATATTTGTATAGATGCAATACCTGCAAAACAAGGTATTACTTCTTTGTTTCTTAGTAGGATTTTTTTAACATTAATGTAATATCTTCTTCTAAAAAAATTTTTAAATTTTAAAATTAGTTTTTTTGAATTACTTATATACCTAATATATTTATCTACTACTTTAATAGATATATTTTTGCTTGGTACAAAATTTTGTTTGATATTAAATAATTCTCTGCTTTTTTCTGCAATTTCAATACTATGATGGTCTGGTTTAAGATTTTTTGTAATAAAATCCATTACTTCGTTAATATGTTTAACATTATATTTTGAAATTATAGTATATATGCCAATAATTAAATTAGGATATTTTTCCTGTAATTTTTTGAGTTCTTTAAATGTTTTAATAGTTTTTTTGAATGCACCTTTAACTCCCCTTATGTTATCATGTAATTCATTTATTCCATCTAGTGATATGTTTAGAATTAACTTAACCCTTTTTCCTTTAATCTCAATTAATACTTTTTTGATTTGTTCAACTACTAATTTTGGTAAAGTGCCACTGACAGGAAAATTAATTATTCTTGGTCTATTATATTTCAGTATGTATCCGACAATCTCTGAAAGATCTTCTCTTAAAAACTGATTGCCGCCTGTTATAGTAATCCAAAGGGGTGCATTCCCAATATTCCTTATGATTTTTTTCCATTCTTCTTTTGTTAAATCATCACCTGACTTTTGTTTCCAGATATTACAGGTTTTACATTTAGAATCACATTTGGATGTAATTGAATAGGTATAATTAATAGGAAGAATAAAGGTTTTATTTAACCTTCTTGATATATTAAAGATTAATAATTTGAGTGGCAACAAAAGTGTTTTCATATATAATTTCCCTATTTCGTTTAAATAATATAAGGTTATGACCTTAATCTTTTTGTACTCTCAGCAATCTTCCAAACAGCATGTTCTTTCCTATTATAAAAATCTATCATCCCAAGCAGTCTAGCATACGCCTCAAGCATCAGTGCCCAAAAAGTCCAAATTAGATTCTTTGATTTTATATCTAGGTTTACTATTAAATTTTTCAAAATATTAAAATTATTGATTGTTGGAACCTCATAGTTCTTTTTTTTCTTCAACTCTAAATGCCCGCAATAAATCCTTCTTCTCTGCCTTAAGAAGTCTCTGGCTGTTGTTGGACCTTTATTAAATACAATAGCATTTGGGATATATTTTGCTAAAAAACCATTTTTTTGAATTAACATAGCAATGTATTCCTCATCCACTGCTGTATTTGGAATGGCCTTAATAATGTTTTTAAAGGCAATTAGCTCCCCAAACTTAGGGCTTTTTAATGAAATCCTGTGATGCAAGGACCATAAAAGGTTAATAGTAAAGCCCATAAAAGAATCTTTTTTATTTATTGGCATTGGATGAGAGGCACAGATTCCAATCTCTTTTTTCAAAAGGGGTAGACAAAGCTTTTCTATACAATCCTTTTTTGGTATAGTATCAGCGCTTTCAAGAACAAGAATCTTTGATTTTGCAACATTAAGGAAAGTGTTTATTGCTTTTGCTTTCCCAAGTCTTCTATTTCTTGAAA
>Ga0210017_1001370_pt1 | contig 21167 bp, 14 predicted proteins | sample CryGeyCG2014_020_FD_183966 | JGI IMG/M metagenome (GOLD analysis project Ga0210017, IMG submission 183966) | Groundwater microbial communities from aquifer - Crystal Geyser CG08_land_8/20/14_0.20 (SPAdes) (version 2) | ecosystem: Environmental > Aquatic > Deep subsurface > Groundwater | place... | reverse complement strand
TATTATTTTTAATTTCTTTTTTAGTTTCCTTTGTCCTTGTTTGGCTGGCGAGGTTTTTTGGCGGGAAATTCCGGCTTCTTGATTTGCCGAAAAGGGAACCCCGGTAATAATTTGAGAATTCCTAAACTTGACTTTCAAAATTCTCGGGTTAAAATGAAAGTATGGATGTGATTAAAAGAAAATTATTAGATGAAATAAAAAATCATCTCTCCCGCAAAGAGATATCTTTAATTATTGGTCCAAGACAGGTGGGTAAAACTTTTCTGATGTCTTTATTGAGAGATTATTTAGATAAAAGGGGAGAGAAAACAGTGTTTTTGAATCTTGATTCGGAAGCAGATAAACAATTTTTTGTCTCTCAGACAACATTGCTTAATAAGTTGAAATTAGAGCTGGGAAGAGATAAGGGATATGTTTTTATTGATGAAATACAACGAAAAGAAAATGCGGGAGTTTTCCTCAAAGGAATTTATGATTTAAATTTACCATACAAATTTATTGCATCGGCTTCGGGCAGTATGGAATTAAAGGAAAAGATACACGAATCGTTGACGGGAAGGAAAAGAATTTTTGAATTAAATCCAATTTCTTTTGATGAGTTTGTTAATTTTAAAACAAGCTATCGTTACGAAAATAAATTGATTGATTTTTTTAACATTGAGAGAGAAAGAACGGAAGGTTTTTTAAATGAATATTTAAATTTTGGCGGCTATCCTCGGGTAGCGCTTGAAGAAAAATTAAACGAGAAAAAAAGAATTATTGATGAGATTTTCCATAGTTATTTAGAAAAAGATATTTCTTATTTATTAAAAGTAGAAAGAGTAGACGCTTTTAGCTCTTTGACTAAAATTTTAGCCAGTCAGGTTGGAAAATTGATAAATTTTTCCGAACTTGCTTCGACATTGGGAATTTCTGTCCAAACTGTGAAAAATTATTTTTGGTATGCGGAAAAAACTTTTATCATTGAGAAATTGACCCCTTATTTTACAAATATCAGAAAAGAAATCACCAAGTCGCCGGTAGTGTATTTTTACGACCTCGGTTTTAGAAATTATGCTTTGGGAATTTTTGGTAATGTTAGCCAGCCGGCTGAAATTGGTTTTCTTTTTCAAAATTTTATCTTCAATATTTTAAAAGAGAAATTTCGTTTTGAAAGCGCTTCGCTTCATTTTTGGCGGACAAAAGATAAGGCAGAAGTTGATTTTGTAGTTGATTTCACTACAAAAATTTTGCCCATTGAAGTTAAATATAAAAAAATCAACAAGCCGGTAATTGAAAAATCAACGAGGAACTTTATTGACAGGTACGAACCGCAAGAACTGTGGGTGATAAATATTAATTTCAAAAAGGAGATTAACCTCAATAAAACAAAAATAAAATTCCTTCCATTTTTTGACTTATTTTCAACTTAATTTTTAATAATTATCTTCTGGCCGGAAAGAGTCTTTGGCGCATTTTTTCCTTTTGGGGAAGTGTGTCCGGGTTTTGTCGGGAAGTTTTTGATTCGGTATTGATTTGACAAGTTAGATTTTATGCGCCCAAATCAGTGTAGTGAACGAAAATGACAAATTTTGTTCACTGAAATTTGGAATTGATGACTTACTTTTTACTGTTTTTAATTTCTTTTTTGATTTCTCTTGCCGTTGTTTGGCTGGCAAGGTTTTTTGGCGGGAAGTTTCAATTTTTTGATTTGCCAAAAGAAGACCCTGGAAAAATAAAAATTCATCAAAAGCCAATTTCCTTTTTGGGTGGATTGGCCATGTTTTTAGTTTTTTTGATTTTATTTTTAGCTGTCTCTCATTTCGGAGGATTTTTGGATTGGAAGAGTGGAGCGATTTTGAGCTCGGCTTTTTTAATTTTTTCTGTTGGTTTTTTTGATGATTTGAAGTGGAAAAATTATTCTGTCAAACCAAAAATTAAGCTTTCTTTTCTAATTTTGTTTTCCTTCCTTGCCGCTTTGATTTTAACGAAGGCGGGAATAAAAATTCAGTTTCTTGAATCGATTATTGCGGGATTTATTTTAACATTTTTTTATATTTTAGCCCTGATAAATGTTATTGATTTTCAGGACGGAATTGACGGATTGGCCGGGGGGATGACGACTATTTCTTTGCTTGGATTTATTGTTATTTTTTTATCTGGCGGCAATTTGCTTCCATTTTTAATATCACTCATTCTTTTGGGGGCAGTTCTTGGTTTTTTAATTTTTAATTTTCCGCCCGCCTCAATTTTTATGGGGGATTCCGGGGCTTATTTTTTGGGATTTTTCCTGGCGGTTTTGGCCATCCTTTTTTCAAAACCTTGTAACATTTTAAGTATTATTGGTCCGATTTTGATAATCGGGTTGCCGATTTTTGATACAGCCTATGTTATAGTAAAAAGGGTTTTGGAGAAAAAGTCGCCGATTGTCGGCGACCGCGACCATTTTTACGATGTTTTGCATTTTAAAAAGGGATTTTCGGTTAAAAAAACCCTGTTGATTTGTTATTTTATTCAGGTTATATTGGTTGCAGGCGGTTTATTCTTTATTTATATTTAATATTTAATTTTTAATATTTGATTTTACTATATGATTCCTTTATCCCAGCCCGATATCACTGAAAAAGAAAGGAAAGCAGTTTTGGGAGTTTTGAAGACCCCTTATTTAAGTTTGGGTCCGAAAATGAGAGAGTTTGAGGAGAAATTGGCAAAATATATAGGAGTAAAATATGCCGTAGCTTTAAATTCCGGAACAGCCGGACTCCATTTAATAATAAAGGCCTTGAATATTGGCAATGGCTCCGCCTCCGCCAAGGCTACGGCGGACAAGGATGAAGTAATAACTACTCCATTTTCTTTTATTGCTTCGGCAAATTGTATTTTATATGAAGGAGCAAGGCCGGTTTTTGTTGATATTGATTCTAAGACTTTGTGTATTGATGCTAAACAAATAGAGAAAGCCATTACTAAGAAAACCAAAGCCATTTTGACTGTTGATGTTTTTGGCCATCCGGCTGATTGGAGCAAGATTCAAAAAATAGCCAAAAAACATAAACTTTATTTAATTGAAGATTCGGCCGAGGCGTTAGGAGCAATGTATAAATCCGAAATCCGAAATCCGAAATCCGAAACAAATCCAAAATCCCCCGCACCAGAGCCTTCGGCACGGTACGGGGCAGGCAAAATCAAAAACCCAAAAGCTATTTGGAAGAAATGCGGGACTTTTGGCGACGCGGCAGTACTTTCCTTTTATCCCAATAAGCAGTTAACCACCGGTGAGGGGGGGGCAGTCATTACTGATAATAAAAAAGTCGCTGAAATTTGTGAAAGCATGAGGAATCATGGCCGGGGAAAAATGAGGGGGGAATGGAATTGGCTTAGTCATATTCGTTTGGGATATAATTATCGGCTTTCCGATATAAATTGCGTCTTGGGCATTGTCCAGCTTTCCCGAATGAAGGAAATTTTTGCCAAAAGAGAAAAGGTTGCCAATCTCTACAATCAAAAACTCAAGGATGTTCCCGAAATTGAAATTCCCTACGTGGCTTCTAACGTTAAAATGAGCTGGTTTGTTTATGTAGTACGGCTTAAAGAGGGATATTCCGATAAAGAACGAAACGAAAGCCTTAAAAAATTAAGAAAATCAGGAATTGGTTGCTCAAATTATTTTCCCTGTATACACCTTCAGCCGTTTTATAAAGGGCTATTCGGTTATAAACGCGGCGACTTTCCCGTCGCCGAATTTGTTTCGGACCGGACTATCGCGCTTCCTTTTTATAACAACCTGAAAGAAAAAGAGATTGATTATATAGTTGAAACATTAAAAAAGTCAATTAAATAAATGCCAAAGCGACTTTTTGACATATTTTTTTCTTTTTTGGGGCTGATTATATTAAGCCCCCTCTTTTTATTGACTTCTATTTTAATTAAAATTGGCTCGCAGGGACCGGTATTTTTTAAGCAGGAAAGAGTCGGCAAAAATGGCAAAGCTTTTAAAATTTACAAATTTCGGACAATGCAAAAAGACGCCCCTTATATTGGCAATAAATTCGCCACCCCGAAAGACGACCCCAGAATCACCAAAATCGGATATTTTTTAAGAAGAACAAATATTGACGAATTGCCCCAATTAATTAATGTAATAATAGGAGAAATGAGTTTGGTCGGGCCGCGTCCCGAAGTTCCAGAAATAGTCAATCTTTACAAAAATGAATATGAACAGATTCTTTTCATAAAACCTGGAATGACTGATTTTGCCTCTCTGGCATTTCGTCGGGAAGGAGATATTTTGGCTTCGGCGAAGACGCATACCGCCGTTATATTGAAGAAATGGTGCCCCAAAAAATAAAGCTTAATTTAAAGTATGTTGATAATCAATCGTTTTGGACTGATATAAAATTAATCTTTAAAACAATTTTTAAAATTGTTTCAAATAAATAATGGAAAAAAATTGGAAAATGATTTTTCAAAAAACCAATACTACGAGAACTTTATTTTTTGTGGCGGCAGATATTTTTCTCTTGATGTTTGCTTGCTGGCTGTCTTTTCTTTTGAGGTTTGACGGAGAAATTCCGAGAAGATATTTTAATAACTTGAATTCTTTTTTGATGCTGGCCCCCTTTTTTGTAATAATCCCGCTTTATTTTCAAAAAATCTACCGCCTTAATTGGACATATGTGAGTTTAAGAGATTTAATTTCTTTGTTTTGGGGGCTGACTCTGGGATTTACGATGCTCGGCATTTTAATTTTGCTTTTTTGGCAGCCTCAGCCATTTGGGAGAATAGAATCTTTAATTGGGTTTCCCCGTTCAGCGATTTTTATCGCTTATATTTTATCGTTTATATTTTTGGGTGGCTTGAGGATTTCCAAAAGAATTTTTCTCCAGTTTTCATCGGGACGCATTTCGGGCAAGAATTTGCTTATTGTGGGGGCTGGCGACGCGGGAGAGCAGATTTTGCGAAGTATTTTATTGAATGGCAAGGGAAAATCAGCTTACTCGCCGGTTGGTTTTGTGGATGATGCTCCCCAAAAAAGAGGGACATTAATTCATGGTTTTCCGGTATTGGGGAATCTTGACGAGATTGGCGATATTATTAAAAAGTATTCGGTTGAAGAAATGATTATTGCCTTGCCTTCCGCCAGTTCGCCATCTATAAAAAAAGCCGTTCAGCGCGGTCGGGAAGTCGGATTGGAGAATATCAGGATTTTGCCGCCGCTTTCCGAATTGCTTTCCGAAAAAATATCATTAGCCGACCTTCGCGAGGTAAGAGTTGAGGATCTGTTGGGTCGGGAGCCGGTGAGCTTGGACACAAAAGATTTGGAGAATTTTATCGCCGGAAAAAAAATTTTAATAACCGGCGCCGCCGGTTCAATCGGTTCGGAACTTTGCCGGCAAATTGCCAAGTTTAATCCCGCTCAAATTTTGGCTTTGGACCAGGACGAAACCGCCATGTTTTGGCTGGGAGAAGAGTTTAAGGAGAAATTCCCTCAAATTCGGTTCGGAGGCATTATGTGCGATATTTGCGATGAAAATAAGCTTGAAAAAGTATTTAAAAAATTTCACCCTCAAGTTGTATTTCATTCCGCCGCTTATAAACATGTGCCGTTGATGGAGGAGCATCCCGATGAGGGAATTAAAAACAATATTAAAGGAACGAAAATGACAGCCGAACTTTCATTAAAATACGGAGTTGAAAAATTTGTTCTGATTTCAACCGACAAAGCGGTTAATCCAACCTCGGTTATGGGAGCTACAAAAAGAGTCGCTGAAATTATGGTGGGGCTTTTAAATAAAAACAGCCAGATTGATTTTATTTCTGTTCGGTTTGGCAATGTCTTGGACAGTAGAGGCTCGGTTATCCCGATTTTTAAAGAGCAGATTAAAAGAGGGGGTCCAATAAAAATTACCCATCCCGAGATGGAAAGATTTTTTATGAGTCCCTCCGAAGCCGCGCTTTTGGTTATGCAGGCGGCGGCAATGGGCGAGGGTGGAAAAATTTATGTTCTGGATATGGGCAGTCCGGTTAAAATTTTAGATTTGGCCCGAGAGTTAATTCAACTTTCCGGACTTGAACCTGATAAAGACATACCGATTTTGTTTACAAAGCCCAGGATAGGAGAGAAGTTATCCGAAGAACTTTTCGGCAAAGAGGAGAGAGCAGTTCCAACAAAACATAATAAAATTTTTGAAACCGCAATAAAAGTTAATTTTTCAGAAACCGATTTTTTCAAAGAAGTTGATGAACTAATTAACTTAGCCGAAGAAGAAGAATCGGGAGAAAACCTAAAAAAAGCCTTGTGGAAATTGTTGAAGTAACATCCGGAAATCCCTGATGTCTTTCGATTAGCGCGCCCGCATTCATTTTAGGGTATGGATGCGGGTTTTGTTTTGGAAGGCAGGTTAAGGTTTCGTTCAAATGAGCGATTTCGGGACGGGCTTGACGGGCCTGTGGATAACTTGCAGTTGACAGGTAGGGTTTGGTGGGCGAAAATACAAACATAGTGGTAAATAGTGGATAATTCTGTGGATAACTTCCAGAAATTGGGGATAAGTACTGATTTTCCTCACTTAACTTAATTGATGTAAAATACTGGTTTATCTCTTAAAATAAGGCTAAAGTGGCAATGAACTGGTATTAACTTAAGTGAGGAAAGTCAGTAGAATAAACCCGGAATTTAAATCCCAAAATCTCAAAAATAAGAAAATAAGTATTCAAAATTTTCTTAAATAAAATTTTGAAACAACACAGATTTTTTATATTTTATATTTTATTTTTTATCTTGACCCCGTTAGATGAGCGAAGCTCTATCTAATGGGGGAAGGAACATGTTCTTAGGCGAATATTCTTATACAATTGACCATAAAAAACGGTTGGCCATTCCGTCTAAATTTCGAAAGGAGCTCGGAAAGAAAGCCATTGTTACAAGGGGTTTGGATAATTCTCTTGTTGTTTATCCGGCCGAGGAGTGGGAGAAATTAGCCAAAAATTTAGGGAATTTGCCCTCCAGCCAAACCGAGGCAAGGGGATTTGTCAGAATTATGCTTTCCGGAGCGGCTGAAGTTAATTTTGACAAACTTGGTCGAGTTTTAATTCCCGATTATCTCAAAGAATATTCCTCCCTGAGGAAAAATGCGGTAATAATCGGTCTTTATAATCGTATTGAAATTTGGAGCGAGGAAAATTGGCAGTCATATAAGGCAAGAACAGAAAAAGAGGTGGGAAACATCGCGGAGCGTCTGAAGGAACTCGGTATTTAATTTACAAATTTTCCCGCCAAAGCGGGATCCCGCCATGGCGGGACAATAAATTTTCAATGATTTAATTTTCAAACTAATTTAATTGAAAATTAAAAAATTGGGATTTGTTTGAAAATTGAAAATTGAAAATTGAAAATTATTGTCTCACATCCCTGTTCTTCAAAAAGAGGTTCTTGAATATTTAGCCCCAAGACCCAATGAAAATTTTATTGATTGCACAATCGGCGGCGGGGGGCACAGCGCTGCCATTTCAGAGAGAATAGCGCCTGGGGGCAAAATTCTTGGTATAGAATGGGATTTTGAGTTATATAAAAAACTGGCAGCTAAAATAAAAAATAAAAAACAAGAAATAAAAAATAATTTGATTCTTGTTTGTGATAATTTTGCCAATTTAGAAAAAATTGTTAAAAAACATAATTTTAAGCCGGTGCAGGGAATTTTGTTTGATTTGGGACTCTCATCCTGGCATCTTGAAGAATCGGAACGCGGGTTTTCCTTTCTCAAAGATGAACCTTTAATAATGAGATATTGCTGGAAACAAGAGACTCAGGACCCCAAATCCAAAATCCAACCGCAGCCCATTTCCAATGGGCTGGGTTGCCCAGCCCCCAATAATAAAAGGCTGGGGCAAAATTTTAAAGAATTGTTAACCGCCGAAAAAATTATTAATGAATGGTCGGAATCGGATATTGAAAGGATACTGAGAGAATACGGCGAGGAAAGATTTACTAAAAAGATTGCTCAAAAGATTGTTGAACAGAGAAGAATAAACAGAATTAAAAGCACTTTTCAATTAGTGGAAATTATAAAAAAAGCCGTGCCTCAATGGTACTGCCGGCAGAAAAGGCACCCGGCTACCAAAACTTTTCAAGCTCTTAGAATTGCCGCAAATCATGAGCTTGAAAATTTGAAGCAGGCGCTTTTACAGGCTCTTGATATTTTGGAGCCAAAAGGTCGAATAGCGGTAATTTCTTTTCATTCTCTTGAAGACAGAATTGTTAAATCTTTCTTTAAAGAGAAAAAGCGGGAGGGATTGCTTAATATTCTTACAAAAAAACCAATAATTCCAACTCTAAAAGAAATAAGCTCAAATCCCCGCAGTCGGAGCGCAAAACTTCGAGTCGCTGTTAAAACAAACTAAATATGGCGAAAACTTTGACTTTTTCAAAGTCTTGTATAAATTTTTCTACGATTTCCTATCAAAAAAAAGACAGATTTCAAAATTATAGAGTTTTAGACATTAAACGGAAACATTTTTTTATTGGAATCCTTATTTTTTCAATAGTGATTTTTTTTGTTTTTCAAATAAATTTCACGGTTGAGAGAAATTATCAAATTAGAGAATTTGAAAATCAAATTTCAGGACTTTTAGAAGAAAATCAAAAATTAAAAGTTGGAGCCCTATCTTTGGAAAATTCCCAGTTTCTATTTGAGAGAGCGAAATATCTGGGTCTGGAAGAAAACGCTCAACTCCGATATGTAAAGATAATAAATCCTCGTTTATCAACCGTTGAAAACCATCATCTTCCTTTATCGGATTTCTAATTAACTGTTGCTTTTCAGCTGAAATGATGATTGACAACAATTAATCTTAATTTTTTAGTCCCCGTGAAAAAGAAACAACATTTAGACCGTCGTTTGGGCGGTTCAAGATTAGAAGAAAAAATCATAAATAGGCGGATTAAACTTTTGGGCGTGTTTGTAATATTATTTGGAGCGGTTCTTTGTAGCCGTTTATTTTTCCTTCAGGTAAGGGATTTTCAATACTTTTCCGCTTTAGCCAGAGGGCAACAGCACAGCTTTGAAGTTCTTACGCCCCCCAGGGGAAATGTTTATATGACATCAAAGACCGGAGAAACTTTTCCCCTGGCAATAAATAAACGTTTTGGCTTGGTCTATGTTGTCCCAAAAGAGATTAAAGATGATGAAGATTTCTCTCAGGTTGTTTCTCAAATTTTGGGCAAAGACCCGGTTGAGCTTGCCAAAAAGATAGAAGATAAAGATAATTATTATAAAGTTTTAGCTTCAAAAGTTGAACAAGAAAAAGTCTCCGAGCTCAAAAAAATGAATTTAAAAGGAGTGAAATTTAACGAAGAAATTTTAAGATATTATCCCAATAAAAATTTTGCTTCTCAAACCATTGGTTTTTTGGGACACGAGAGCCAAAAAAGAGTCGGTCAGTACGGACTGGAGGAGTATTTCAATAAGATTTTGGCTGGCAAGGAAGGGTATCGTCAGGGTCAGCGAGACGCCAAGGGCAGATGGATTTTTTCCCAAAAAGAAGAAAAGGAAGTTTCCCAGAAAGGAGCTGACCTCTACTTAACAATTGATTACAATATTCAGTACCAGGCGGAGAAAGTACTTGCCAAACATTGTGAAAAATGGCAGGCGGAGCGAGGCTTAATTTTGGTTTCAGACATAGAAACCGGAAAAATAATGGCTTCGGCAAATTGGCCAAATTTTGAGCCTAATTTTTACGAAAAAGAAAAGAATTTAAGTATTTTTCAAAATGATGCGACTGAGAGGATTTTTGAACCGGGTTCAATTTTTAAAGTAATTACAATGGCCGCCGCTCTGGATTCGGGCAAAGTAACTTCGGAAATGACATACACCGATGTTGGCAAATTGAACATTGACGGCTGGACAATAGAAAATTATGATGGTAAAGCTCATGGAGTTCAAACAATGACTCAGGTTTTAGAAAAGTCGTTAAATACCGGCGCGGTATTTGCCCAACAGCAAGTTGGCAAGGAAAAATTTAAAGAATATGTTGAAAAATTTGATTTTGGCAAAATAACTGGAATTGAGCTTCCGGGAGAGCTTTCTGGAAATATCAATAATCTCAATTCAAATAGAGATATCAATTATGCTACAGTTAGCTTTGGTCAGGGCATAGCAGTTACCCCAATTCAATTTCTTAAAGCAGTTTCAGCTATAGCCAATCAGGGAATAATGCTCAGGCCTTATTTGGTTGAAAAGAAAGTTTTTGCCGGGGGCGAGGAAGAAATTACCCAACCTCAAATTAAAAGAGAGGTAATTTCTCCGGAGGCCGCCGCCTATCTTTCGGCAATGCTCGTTTCGGTTGTAGAGTCGGGTCATGCCAAAATGGCTCAAATTCCGGGTTATTTCATTGCCGGCAAGACAGGCACCGCTCAAATTCCCAATCTTGATATACGCGGTTATTCGGACTGGACCATTCATTCTTTTGTTGGTTTTTTTCCGGCTTTTGCTCCTCAATTTATTATTTTTGTAAAATTGGATAAACCAATAGGAGTTCGATTCGCCGAAGGTTCGGCCGTGCCGGCTTTCAGGGAATTGGCTCAATACATTATTAATTATTATGAAATTCCTCCGGACTACGAAGAAGAAACAGAAAAATAATGCAAATCTACCTGCCCGCAATGCTTCGCATAGCGATGCAGGCGGGCAAACAAAATGTTCACCCCGTTAGAGAAATCAATGTGTAATCCAAAATCAACAACGATGTTAAAAAAATTGAGCTCTGTCAGAATAATAAACGTTCTCAATTCTCTAACGGGGCAAGTCTACAAATTGCGAATACCTTATTACCATCATATTCGCAGTTCGCATAATTGGCATTAAATTCGCATATTCGCATTATGTTGAGATTATTGGCAAAATTTATTTTATGGAGACATAAACCAAGAGTTGTGGTGGTGACGGGAAACATCGGAAAGACTTGCGCCAAAGAGGCTATTTTTTGCGTTCTTGCTAAAAAATTCAGAGTTAAGAAAAATCTCGCTTTTCCCCCCGGCGATTTTGAGCCAACAGAAAGGGACATTATTTTTAATATTTTAGGCAGCTCGCTTGCTAATTTTTTAAAAACTTTGTTTTTTCCCGGAAATTATCCGGAAATTTTTGTTTTTGAAATAGAGTTAAGCGCTTTTAACTTTCCAAAATATTTTAAATTTTTAAGACCGGAGGTTGTTGTGGTGACGGCCTTGGGGGAAATTCCGGCCAGGGTTGAATTTTTTGCCGGACCAAAATCACAGGCCCTTCAAAATTTTAAAGTTAAAGTTTTGAAGAATTTGCCGTCCTTTGGACACGTTGTTTTAAATTATGACGATGAAACAGTAAGGGAAATAAAAGAGGAAATTGGCTCCCACTCTTTAACTTTTGGATTTCAGGAAGGAGCTGACCTTACGGCTTCTGACATATTTCATCAATTTTTGCCGGAGAACTTTAAAAATTCAGGGCTCAATTTTAAATTAAATTTTGACGGCAGCGCCGTGCCGATTTGGCTCCATCAGGTTTATGGAAAACTTCATATTTATTCGGCTCTTGCCGCGGCAGCCGTAGGTTTAATTTTTAAATTAAATTTAATAGAAGTTTCCCAGGCTCTAAAAGAATATAAAAGTCCGGTTTTACAAATGACTTTAGAGAAGGGAGTAAAGCGAACCTGGCTCTTAAATGATGTCCTTGAGGCCTCTCCCGCTTCAATGTTTAATTCTTTGCTGGTATTGAAAGAATTGGAAAGCGGCGGAAGAAAAGTTGCTGTTTTGGGAGACATGCTTGGCGTTGGGAAATATACTGAACAGGCCCATAGAACAATTGGGGAAAGCGCCTCAAAATTCCTGGATTTGCTTTTTTGTGTCGGCTCCCGAGCTAAATTTATTGCCGATGAAGCGGTCAAAAGGGGATTTCCCAAAGAGAAAATTTTTGAATTCAATACATCAGAAGAAGCCGGAAAAATAATCCAAAACGAAATCAAAGAAGGCGATTTAATTTTAATTAAGGGTTCAAAGGAAATGGAAATGGAAAAGATTGTCAAAGAAATTAAGGAAATTTAGGTTTTATAGAAAAATCCGCCACTCGCCCCTCGTGAAGAGGTTTTTTTGTTGGCAAATTATTAAAATGGTGTTATAGAATAAAGATAGTGCGTAATAATTTTCGCGTGGGTTTTACGTAGGCGGCTTCACCGAACTTTATATTGCCACAAACCTTTGTAGCCGCCTTGTTTCTCGCCCCGGTACTACAAATTCCTTCGGAATTTGAGTACGGGGCAAGCAAGCCCATAGAAGTTCGTTCTGCGATTATTCTCGCCCCGTAGTCAAATCCGTCAGGATTTGTACTATCGGGGTCGGTTTCGCGTTGAAACGCTGCAATTATTTATTACGCATCAGGTTTAATATACAAGGCCCTATCGTCTAGTGGCTCAGGACGCCAGACTCTCATTCTGGTAACACCGGTTCAAATCCGGTTGGGGCCGCCATATTGGAGTTTTGAGCGAGCTTTGCGAGCTAAGCCCCGCACTTACTGGACATCCGTTAGGGGATAGTCTCAAGGAACGACCACGTCAGTTTCTTGAATTTCGCCTGAATAAATAACGAATCAATTTTCTGTTGAAGTTTGATTTCAACAGCGGCAACCCACTCCATTTATTGTCAACCAGGGACTGTTCTAAGACAGGTTTTATGAAGTCGGACCTCGTAAGATTTATCCGGCCGCGTAAGATTTATCTGGCCGTCGGAAATATAATCTATTGTCAATCGGAAACTAATCCCCCCAAAATTGGTTAAAATGGCAAACGGCCGTTTGCGAAAAAAACCACGAGCGGGGCAGACCTCTAACGGGGGTTGACTTTTTTAGTAAAGATGATATACTTAACAGAGTTAGTTTGAAATGGAGGTCCATAAAGAGTGGTTATTAGGCAGAAAGGGATATATATTATTTTCAGAAAACTTGACAAATTGTCTGACAAATTGTTTATTGAAGAGCTTAAAGAATTTCAAGACAGGTTATCTATTAAAATAAAAAACAGGGAAGCGGTGGAGAGAAGGAATTCGGAAAGATACGATTGTTTCAAACAGGGGCTCGAGAAAGCGAAAGAATTTTTTAACTCTTTAGAGCAGTCAAAATTAGAGGAATTAAAAGTTCTGCATTCAAGATTAATAGCGGCCAGAACGGAATTAATTCAGGTTTTTTCTTCCAAACAGGCACATCAGGTGTGTCATCAGTGCAAAGGAAGGTGCTGCAGCAGTTTAATTTGTAATTTAGAAGATGTGGCATATTTAGCTCTTTTAAACTTTCAGCTCCCGGAACCTCAAAAATATGCCTCTTCCTTTGAAGTCAGGCCAGATTATTGGGAGAGTTATTGTCCGTTTTTGAGCAAAAACGGCTGCTCATTAAAAGAAAACAAAAGTTTTATATGCTTAAAGTTTTGCTGTGAAAAATTAACCCCGGTTATAGATTACGAGCTTCTTTTAAAAATCCGTTCAGCGCTGGAAAATCTGCAAAACCAATTTGATAAGATTCTCAACCGGATTGGATTTCTTGAGTTTATGGGAGGTCTTCCCAGTTCTGGCTACCCATATTATTGTCATTCACATTATTATTAATATTTTCTTTATTCATATTAGGCTAATCAAGCTTTAAGCAGAACCCAAAACAACGAGAAAGAACGGCGCAATTTTAGCGCCGTTTTTAGGTACCCCGTTAGAAGTCTGCGATTATTTTGCAAGCCAAAGTTTTATAACCACTTTAATTTATTTAAACTATCGCCCAATTAGAAACATATCTTTCTAACGAGGCCAGTAAATACATTGGCAGACTTCTAACGGGTGATTGTTTTGTTTTTTAAATTAGGATAAAATATAAGAATGACGCCAAAAGAGGAAACAATTTTGAAAGAGCTTAGAGAAGCTCAAAGCTTTAAGGCTCTTGAGGAGCTTTATAAAAAATACTTGGGTAAAAAAGGAGAAATTACCCTGATTTTTCGCGAGCTTAAAAATTTGCCAAAAGAAAAACGGGCTGAAATTGCCCAAAAAGCCAATGCGCTCAAAGGTCTGGTAGAAAAAGAATTTAAATTAAAAAGCGAAATTTTAAAAAAAGAGGCGGAAAAACAAAGTTTTGAAAAAGAAAAAATAGATATAACATTGCCCGGAAAAAAGATAATCCCGGGTCATTTGCATCCCCTGACCAAAATTTTAAGAGAAATAGAAGAGATTTTTTCTCAAATGGGTTTTGAAGTGGTTGGGGGTCCGGAAATTGAGAACGAATATTATAATTTTGATGCCCTGAACATTCCAAAAGAACATCCGGCCAGGGATATGTGGGATACATTTTGGCTCAAAGAGCCAAAAAATCCAAAATCCCCCGAAGGAGTCGCTTCGCGACCCTACGGGGCAGGCAAAATCCAAAATCCAAGATTATTATTAAGAACCCATACTTCTCCGGTGCAGCTCAGGTATATGGAAGCCCACGAGCCTCCTTTCAGAATTATTGTTCCGGGTCGCTGTTTCCGGCATGAGGCAACCGATGCTTATCATGATGTCCAGTTTTATCAGGTTGAGGGATTGATGGTTGGCAAAGATGTAAATTTAGCCAATTTAAAAGCGATAGTCAGCGAGTTTTTAGATATATTTTTTAAAAAGAAGATTAAAATTAGATTTCAACCAGGTTATTTTCCCTTTGTTGAACCAGGGCTTGAGGTGCTTATTAGCAAGGATGGCAGAAAATGGCTCGAGCTAATAGGAGCGGGTATGGTTCATTCTAATGTTTTCAAAGCGGTTGGATATAATCCCCGGAATTTGCAGGGTTTCGCGTTTGGGCTTGGCCTTGACCGTCTGGCAATGCTTAAGTATAAGATTAACGACATCCGTTTGTTCTACGGAGGCGATTTAAGATTTTTAGAACAATTTTAAACATTTAATCAATGTGTTTAAACTCGGTCCCCTCTATTCTGACTTGAATTATTTCTTTTATTTTCTTATTTATTTTTTAGTTATTGTTATGACCTGGAAACCGCTCCCAAAAAAGTTATATCAAACCGCGGCCCAACTCCAGTCATCCTTTATTGAGAAAACTTCTCAATAGTAAAATGTGATATGAAATTTTCCTATAACTGGCTAAAAGAATATGTTTTGAATCTTCCGGAGCCGGAAAAATTGGCTGAGCTTTTAACTTTGCATTCGTTTGAGGTCGGGGAGCTCAAAAAGGTGAAAGAAGATTTTGCTTTAGACATTGATGTTTTGCCAAATCGAGCTCATGACTGCCTTTCTCATATCGGAATAGCGAGAGAGTGCGGCGCGCTCATAAACTCCAGGTTCCGGCTTTTAAAATCAAAACTAAATGAAAATAAAAAATTAAAAACAAAAGCTCTTTTAGAGGTTGAAGTTAAAGATAAAAAATTGTGTCCTCGCTATACGGCCAGAATTGTTCAAGGGGTTAAAGTTGGGCCCTCGCCAAAATGGCTAAAAGAAAGATTAAAAACTTGCGGTTATAACCCGATTAATAATGTTGTTGACGCCACAAACTATGTAATGCTGGAAAGCGGACAATCACTGCACGCTTTTGATTTTGATAAAATCAAAAGCCTAAATCCGAAATCCGAAATTCTAAATCCGAAACAAATTTCAAATTTCAAATCTCAAATAAAAAAAATAATTGTAAGAAGGGCTAAAAGGGGTGAAAAAATTATTACTCTGGATGGGGGAAGATACGTTTTAGACGAGAGTGTTTTGATTATCGCTGATATTAATGACCCTTTGGCTATTGCCGGAATAAAAGGGGGGAAAAAAGCCGAGATTGACGCAGAAACAAAAAATATTATTTTAGAGTCGGCTAATTTTAACCCTTTGAATATTCGGCGCAGCTCAGGAAAGTTAAGTCTTCAAACCGATTCTTCTTTCCGTTTTGAACGCCAAATTGACCCCAATTTAACTTCGGAAGCAATTGATAGAGTTGCCGCCTTAATTCAAAAAATGGCTGGCGGTGATATTTTGTCGGAAATAATTGATGTTTACCCCCAAAAGGCTCGCCCCGTAGGTCGAGCACTCAACGCCTTGAGTGCTCGGTCCTTCGGGGTTTTGCCAAAAAGAATTAGGCTGGATTTAAATTATGTTCAAAGTTTGCTCGGGCTGAAAATTCCAGAAAAAGAAATTAGAAAAATTTTAGAAAGAATAAATCTCCAAATTATCAAGGTCCAGCCCCCGTATTTTTTAGTTGAGGTTCCGACTTTCAGACAGGATATTACTCTGGCCGAGGATTTAATTGAAGAAATAGCCCGAATTTATGGGTATCAGAGAATACCCGGCGTTTTGCCGCAGGCAAGTTTAATTCCTCCTAAAAGAAATTATGAAATTTTTTGGGAAGATTTTTCCAAGAACATTTTAAAAGAAGCCGGATTTTCGGAAATTTATAATTATTCTTTTATTGGCGAAAAAGAGGCGGATGTCTTTGGCTATAACCCTGTTGATTTGATTGAACTTGAAAATCCGATGAGCTTAACTCAGAGTTTTTTAAGGCCAAGCTTGATTTGCAATTTATTAAAAAATGTTAAAGAGAACTTAAAACATTTTGATGAAATAAAAATTTTTGAATTGGGCAGAGTGTTTAGGAAAATCAAAGAGCAAAAAAAGATAATTGAAAAGAGAATGTTAACCGGGGTAATTGCAGGAAAAAGACCAATGTTTTCTACCGAAGCATTTTATGAAGCAAAAGGAGTAGTTGATTTGTTGTTGAGCGGTTTGGGAATAACCGAGGTTTGGTATGATGAATATCAGCCTACACCCGAAGATTCTAAGGCGCTTTTTTGGCATAAATCAAGATGCGCCGAGCTCAAAATTGGTCATGGCAAGGAAATAGGATTTTTGGGAGAGCTAAATAATGCCGTTTTGGAGGCTTTGGGAATAAAAATTCCGGCAGTTGCTTTTGAGATTGATTTTGAGAAATTACAACAATTGGCAACCGAGGAGCAGGAATATCGGCCGATTTCCCGGCATCCGGCCGTGGTAAGAGACCTGGCAATTTTGGTTCCTTTTAGAGTCAGGCTCGAGGAGGTTTTGAATAAAATTGAAATAGCCGGCGGAAAACTATTAAGAGATACCGATATTTTTGATATTTATGAGGGCGAAGAATTGCCTCAGGGCAGGAAAAATTTAGCTTTCCATTTAATTTTTCAAGCCGAGGACAGGACTCTTTCTCCGAAAGAAATAAACGAGCTTTTGGAAAAGATTATAAAAACCCTGGAGGAAGAACCGGAATGGGAAGTCAGGAAGTAGATATTAGATATTAGATATTAGATTATGATTATCCAATATCCAATATCCAAATATCCAATATCCAATATCCTATAGTATGGTTCGGAAAAAGACTAAAAAGATAAATATAAATAAAAGATTTATTAAGCCAAAGAAAAAAGGCGGAGTTTTGAAGCCTGTCAAAAAAGTTAAGCCCCAAAAGGAAAGACTTAAAAAGGAGATTAAACCGAGAAAAAAGGTTGATGAAGTTTACGGGGCAAAGGATATTTATGTTTTGGAGGGTTTGGAGCCGGTTCGCAGAAGACCGGGAATGTATATTGGTTCAACTGGTTCGGAAGGGCTGCATCATTTAATTTGGGAATGCTGCGATAATTGTTTGGATGAATTTTTAGCTGGCTATGGAAACAGGATGACAATAAAGCTGCTGTCCGGCAACAGGGTGAGTGTGGAGGATAACGGTCGGGGCATTCCGGTTGAAAAGCATCCCCAAACAAAAAAATCAGCTTTGGAGACGGTGATGACCACCCTTCATGCCGGGGCAAAATTTGGCGGAAAATCATATAAAATTGCCGGGGGATTGCATGGAGTCGGCGTTTCGGTTGTCTGCGCCCTGTCTTCCTGGCTCAGAGTTGAGGTTCGCCGTGGAGGCTTTAAATACTTTCAGGAATATTCCCGGGGGAGAGCCAGGACAAAAGTTAAGAGATTTGCGAAGTGCCCAAAAGAGGAGACCGGCACGACAGTGATTTTTGAACCAGACGCCGAGGTTTTTTCTGTCAGGGGCGGAGCTGTTGAGGCTCAAAAAGGCGAGGCTGGAAAAGAAATAAAATTTGATTGGAAGAGAATTTTAAATCATCTTCGCCAGCAAGCTTATCTTGTCTCCAGGACCCAAATAAAGATTTTTGATGAAACGAGTGAGTTGAAAAAATCCTATGAATTTTATTTTGAAGGAGGCTTGGTTTCCTATATTAGATATTTAAACTCCGATGAAAAGCCGATTCATCCAAATATTTTTAGCCTTTCCCGGGAATTTGAGGAAATTTTAGTTGAGGGGGCAATTCAATATACCCAGGATATTGAATGCCATGAGGAGGGCTTTGCAAATAATATCTATACGGGCGAAGGCGGGATGCATCTCACCGGCCTTAGAACGGCAATTACCAGAACCTTTAATGATTATGCCAGAAAAAGCGAGCTTCTAAAGGAAAATGATGAGAATTTAACCGGCGATGATGTCAGGGAGGGATTAACCGCCGTAATCTCGGTTAAATTAAAAGAACCTCAATTTGAGGGGCAAACCAAGGCAAAGTTGGGAAATCCCGAAGTCAGAACAGCTGTGGAAACAATAGTTTCCCAGGAACTTTATGAATTTTTGGAAAGAAATCCCCAGGACGCCAGAGCAATTATTGGAAAATGTATAATATCAGCCAAAGCTCGCAAGGCCGCCAAGGCGGCAAAGGATACTGTTTTAAGAAAGGGAGTTTTGGAGGGTTTTGCTCTGCCCGGAAAGTTAGCCGATTGTTCTTCCCGCAAATCCGAAGAGTCGGAAATTTTCCTGGTGGAGGGCGACAGCGCCGGCGGCAGTTGTTTTTCTGAAGAGACTAAGGTTGCCTTAGCTGATGGTCGGAATTTAAGCTTCAAGGAGCTGATTCGGGAGGATAAAAAAGGAATAAAAAATTATTGTTATACTATTAAAAATAATGGAACAGTTGGTATTGAATTAATAAAAAGTCCCAGAAGAACAAAGCCCAATGTTGAGGTTATAAAAATAATATTGGATAACAACAAAGAAATAGTCTGCACTCCTAATCATAGATTTATGTTAAGAAACGGGGATTATAAAATGGCAAAGGATTTGATACCGGCAGATTCTCTAAGGTCTCTTTACAGAAAGTATTCAAAAAAAGGTGGGAGGATTACTATTGATGGTTATGAGATGGTTTTTGATAATAAAAAAAGAAAATGGATTTTCACCCATCTTTTATCCGATAAGTATAATCTTGAAAAAGGGATTTATTTGGAGAAAGCTGGTTGCGATAAACACCATATTGATTTTAACAAATTAAACAATAATCCGGGGAACATAAAACGAATGCCAAAAGAAGAGCATTGGGATTATCATCGTCAGATGCTTGAATTTGGTCTTCACCGAGAGGATGTTAAGGAAAAAGCAAAGAAGGCTCATCAGGTAAAAGAATATAAAGAAAAGATTAAACAGATTATGACAACTCCAAAGATGAAAAAAATGTTAAGTGAGAGAGCAAAGAAACAATGGGAAAACGAAGACTATAAAAGATATATGGGCAAGAAATTTCTAAATTTTTATAATAATTCCCCGGAATATAGAAGAAAAAATAATAAATTATTAAATAAAATGCAAAAAGAATATTGGGCCAGAGCAGAGAATAAAAGAAAACAAGCAGAAAGAGTAAAAAAATATTTTGAATTTCATCCCGAGAAGAAAAAAGAACTTTCAATCAAGGCAAAATCCCAATGGCAAAATCCCGAATTACTTAGTTGGCGAGCTCAAAAAACTAAAGCTCAATGGACTCCAAAGTTCAGGACCAAGCGGAAAATAGCTTATAATCAAACTTATCAAGAAAAAGCCCTTAAACTAATGAAAGAGATTTTTGAGAAATATGGCGAATTAGATAAAGAAAAATATACCAAAGAGAAATTAGAAAAAAAAGATAGGAATCTTTTGAAATATGAAACAATTTGCCAACGTTTCTTCAACGGCAATGAAAAAAATTTAAAAGAAGCTATTTTAAATTATAATCACAGAATTAAAAAAACAATAAAACTCAAGAAGAAAATTGACGTTTATGATTTGGAAGTAGAGGGTACTCATAATTTTGCCTTGGCTTCGGGAATTTTTGTCCATAATTGTAAGATGGCTCGGGATCGTCAGTTTCAGGCGATTTTGCCCCTGCGGGGAAAGATTTTAAATGTTGAAAGAGCCAGAATTGATAAAATTTTATCATCTCAAGAAATTAAAACTTTAATTATTGCCATCGGAACCGGCATTGGCGAGGATTTTGCTCTTGATAAATTAAGATACAAAAAAATTGTCATAATGGCCGACGCAGACAGCGACGGTAATCATATTCGGACACTGCTTTTAACTTTGTTTTATCGTTATTTTAAACCCTTGATTGAGGCCGGCCATCTTTATATAGCCCAGCCGCCGCTTTATAGAATACGGGCAGGCAAAAGAATTGAATATGTTTACAATGAGGATGAAAAAACAAAAGTTTTAGCCGTACTTAGAAAGACCAAAGAGGAAAAAGCATTTCCCGTCTCAAAAAAGAAAATTAAAGAAGAAGGTGTTGGGGATTTGAAAATCTCGGGGCTGACAATTCAGCGCTACAAGGGTTTGGGCGAAATGAATCCCGAACAGCTCTGGGAGACCACAATGGACCCCCAAAAAAGAATTTTAAAACAAGTAACCATTGAAGACGTCAAAGAAGCCGACCACATTTTTGATGTTTTGATGGGAGAGGAAGTGGCGCCAAGAAAAAGATTTATTCAAACCTACGCCAAGAAAGTAAAGAATTTAGATATCTAAATTAGAACATCAAAAAGAACGAGAAAATACGGAGGGTTGCCCCGTTAGAAGTTTGCCAATGTATTCTCCAAGGAAAAGGTCAACTTTTTCGCGATCGCGAAAAAGTTGACCTTACATTTTAGATGATTTGATACGGGAGTATTTTCTAATCAACATACGACCCTGAAATGAAAGTAGTGAAAACCGTCGGAAATTGAAGTTTATGACGGCTAAAATTGTTAAATATTTCGTCTTTAGCTTTTTGCATAGCGATAGCGCATTCGTTATCGCTTTGTTTTTTGGCAATAGTATCGAGTTTTTCGAAAGTAAGGCCTTCTTTCAAAAATTCTTGGGCTCCAGGAAGCCTTCTAAGGGTTTCGTAAG
>Ga0210017_1001369_pt1 | contig 21172 bp, 18 predicted proteins | sample CryGeyCG2014_020_FD_183966 | JGI IMG/M metagenome (GOLD analysis project Ga0210017, IMG submission 183966) | Groundwater microbial communities from aquifer - Crystal Geyser CG08_land_8/20/14_0.20 (SPAdes) (version 2) | ecosystem: Environmental > Aquatic > Deep subsurface > Groundwater | place... | reverse complement strand
TGACAGTCGGAATCTTCTCCTTGAACGCGGCAATCGGCCACCCGTTGATCGTTTCTCTGCTGTTCTCTCTTGCCGTTGCCGTTGGGCTTGTGCCAGAAATGATGCCAGCTATAGTTACAATCAGCTTGGCCCAAGGTGCAAGCAAGATGGCAAAGGTAAAGGTCATAGTGAAACGCTTGGTTTCGATCGAAGATTTCGGCAACATGGATGTACTGTGCACTGACAAAACTGGAACGCTTACCGAAGGAAAGATCGTTCTTAAGGACTACTTCTCGGTTGACGGCGAAAAGGAACCAAGGATCATGCCCTATTCGCTTCTGTGCAACAATGCTGTTGTAGAAGAGAAGATTGTGGGCAACCCCATGGACATCGCCGTATGGGAATATGCCCGTGACAATGGTTCCCAGCAAAGCGTGAAAGCCTATACTAAAATCGACGAGATTCCCTTTGACTACCAACGACGAATGATGTCAGTAGTAGTAAAAAAGGATGAAGAGTTCATTCTCATCAGTAAAGGTGCTCCAGAATCGATTTTTGCCAAGTGCAAATACGCTGAAACTGAGGGGCGAAAGGAACTGCTGAGTGCCGTTCTGGGCTCGATTAATGCAAAGGTTTCCGATCTTTCTCAACTGGGCTATCGCATCCTCGCAGTGGCCTACAAGGGCCTGAAGGACGAAAAATCCTATTCAGCTGAGGACGAGAAGGATCTGACGCTTCTCGGCTTTCTAATCTTCACTGATCCTCCCAAGAAAGACGCGCATCAAGCCGTCAACAGATTGAAGGAAATGGGGGTTGAGGTCAAGATACTCACTGGCGACAACGAGCTTGTGGCAAAGAAAATCTGTGCCGACCTCAAGGTCCCCGTTAAGAGGGTCGTTTGCGGTTCAGATCTCATGCAAATGAGCTGGACTGACATTAAGGCAGCAGTGGAAGAGACCACAATCTTCGCTCGGATCACACCTGAACAGAAACTTGACATCATCAAGGCTCTGAAGGCAAATGGGCATGTGGTTGGTTTCGGCGGAGACGGGGTGAATGATGCTCCCGCTCTGTACGAGGCGGATGTGGGGATATCCGTTGACACGGCGGTGGATGTTTCGAAGGAAGCAGCAGACATTGTCCTTCTCGAGAAAGACCTGCTTGTGCTGGCTGACGGAATAAATGAGGGACGCAAGATCTTCGGCAACACGATCAAGTACATCCTGATGGGAACAAGCTCCAACTTCGGAAACATGTTCAGCGCGGCTGCCGCATCAATCTTTCTTCCATTCCTTCCAATGCTGCCTATGCAGATACTTTTCATGAACCTGCTCTACGATGTGTCAAACATGACGTTGCCAACCGACAATGTCGACGAGGAATACATCAAGTGGCCAAAGCGCTGGGACATAGGTTTCGTGAGGAAATACACGCTGTTCTTCGGACCTTTCAGCTCACTCTACGACTTCCTCACCTATGGCATAATGCTCTTCATATTCGGTGCCTCTGCCAATCCTGCACTGTTCCAGACCGGTTGGTTCGTGGAGTCATTCTGGACCGAGGTCCTCGTCATATTTGTAATCAGGACCAGGCGGATTCCTTTCTTAACGAGTCGCCCAGGAAAATGGCTCATCTTGCTCACACTTTCCTGTGTAGCATTCGGCACCATACTCCCGTTCACTGCGCTAGGCGGTTTTCTGGGGTTCACGGCGCTTCCCCCTGAATACTGGGTTCTGCTGGTGCTCATGGTTGCTACGTACCTGTTCTTGGTTGACGCGGGGAAGGTGTTCTTTTACAAGATATGCAAGTTCTGATGGGAGTGAATGGCTGTGCCAGATCTTGACCTGTTTGGTTGGTGGGCCGTAAGCATCAGCGGCGGCAGTATCTTCCTCACGCTGGTCAGCATCTATCTTTATGCAGACAGCCGCAAAAGATGCAAGAACGGTGAACAAGAACCAGTCAACGTAGGTAATCTTGTGAAGAATTTCATGTTTGTCTGGGTTCTTTTGAGCCTGCTAGTCTTCTACACAGTCTCGATTCAAATAGGCTCCGTCGCCATATTCGCAGCAGGAAACATAGTTATGGAAGTCATCTTGGTCATTTACTTAATAAGAAACAGAACAAAGTCCGAATGAGCGTAGCGTTTGCTCGCTGGCATTTTTCAGTTGGGTTGCTTGGGACTTGTCACCTCGTTGGCAAGCAATGCGTCCATACGTAAACTGTAATAGTCAGTTCTGCTCATGATTCTAACAAGGGAGAAGATTGCAGAGGAAGACCAGATTTCTCGTTGGGCTCATACTTGTAGCTCCCCTATTTGCTCTTCCGATAATCATTGCAATAACTGTCAATGCAATCTGGACTTTGGCACTTTTCATCGCAGGCTTTTTTGTCAGCGTCTATTGGCTCTATCGCATAACCATTAAAAACATCAAGCCAAAATATCCCCTGGTGAATCCGGAAGGGCACCCAGACATCTATTCAGGCCGCATGCCCAGACCCATATATGAGGATGTGGAAAGGTTCCCGTGGTTCTTCAAGAAAAAACGAAAGAAAACGGCGGACAACACCGAAAAAGTCAGAAAGAAACACTGACTGATGGAGCTCCGCCCGTCAAAAGTTCTAAGTCAGATTGTGACCTTTGTCGCTGGCGTGGAAGTGCAAAGACATCCTTGCGTCTAGGCTTTGTGGATTGAAGGTTATTGGAAGCAATCTTAAATCTGTCTGCACGTATTATTTTGAGCTAATCGAAATATGTGTTGAGGCAATCTGGGAGCGGATGTGAAGAACTTGAAAGACAAGGACTGTTCAAACCCTACATCGGGGGTCTCAGGAAAAGCTGTTCTCTATCAGGAAGCTGACGGAGCGAAATATGAAGTTGACCTACCCTTAACCTCACTCGTGGATATCAAGAAGATGATGAGCGAGCTTGGTCTTCCTTCGTACATTGACCTGGAATATTTCCCTATGCGATGTGCCATTGCCACTATTTGGGCTTCGCAAAGGGCGCACGAAATGCGTAGGTTGCATCCTAAAGCTTACGAAAAGGAAGTCAGCAGCAAGCTTATTCCCGCGCTTTTGTTTGGTGGCGCAGCTATGAAAGTCCACTGCGAGCATTCCAATGGGAAGGGAGCGCTGTCGCGAAGCTTAAAGGACACGGACTTCATAGTTCCGAAGAGTCAAGGCTCAAACTTCTGCAAGCTACTTCTGAACATGGCTGAGGCTTTTGGAACACAATTCAAGTTTTTCAGAACTAAAAGCGACATTCTCTTCAACGGCATGCGTCAAGGTCAAAGGTACAGGATCAGAACGGTAAACGGGATTACGCCGGAAGGGCTTCCAACCGTCACGGTGTTGGACATCTTCTGCGACTACATAGACCTGCGGCACAAGATTGAGGTGAAAGACTCGTTTGAACATCCGCGAGACAATCTGTACACTATTGGTTTGGAATACCTCATACTGTCCAAGTCGCAGTTCATCATGGACCTCCCAAGAGCGGACATTCACGTCCTCAAAGAGCATGGCCAAGAGTTCAGGATCTTGCCTTACAACTACTATTCTCCAGACAAGGTTGTTCTGGGAATGGAAGAAAAAGACATGAAAGACGTCTGCGCAGTTTTCCTCGACCACCAAATAGGCAAAGGAAGAGAGGAGATTGACAGGGACAAGATGCGGAAGACTCTGGACAAAGACAAGAAACTGGCTTTAACAGTCACCTTGAATCTTCAAAATCTAGTGCAACGAACCGAAATCCTGTCAAAGTGGATGAAACAAGACGAAATCACGATAGTCACGAGCAGAATCAACGAGCTGCTGAATCATCTGCCGAAGATTGACAAGAAGTGGGACAAACCTTGGTGGAACATAGCTGTTGAAACACCTCTAATCGGATAGCAGTGGCATTTTCATCTAAGCATTTGCTTAATCATACTGTACGCTTCTTTTCTCGAAAGCCCAACACGTGAAAGCGGAAGGTCAAACGTTTCGTCCCTGCCATACAATCTGATGCAAGTTTCACGCCTTGGCGTGATGTATATTGCCGCATCTCTGAAATCTGCCCATTTCTTCGTCACACTGGATTTGCCTTTACGCACGTCAAAACCTTCGGTCGTTAACTGCAGCGTGGTTTTGAAACGGGATTTATAGAGGGCGTGTCCGACAATTATCGAAAAAAGAAAAAGCAGCATCAATGTTACTGGCACAATTGACAGGTTAAAAACGGGTATCGCGAAAAACAGTTGAAGTGTGAATAAAAAGAGTGTGCTGATAGCGAAAACTAAAGTGAAGCTCTTAACGTAGTCGGGCAGGTCAAAAGCCTCGAAGACCGGTGAGCTGAGCTTCAGCTGTTTCTCAAATCCCTTTCCAAGTACGTTTTCCGATACTACGCGTTCTTTTGAAGCTAGGCTGTAGGCCTCGATGCCAACGGTACGGTCGTCCAGACTCTCAATTGTCTTCTTCAATGATCTTTCAATGGGCTTGTCTTGAATGAGTGCAAGAAAAATCCAATCTTCCTTACTAAACTTTCCCTTGCAAGTAGTAACCAGTTTCCTCAACGATTGGTCGTTGAATTCTGAGGATGTACAAGTCACCAAGTGCACTTTGTACTTCGGTGTCACAAGAGCCGAGAACAGTCTTGAAAGGAGGAAGCCCTTTTCCTCAAGGCCCCCAAAAGCGTATAGCTGGATTTTCAAGTCTCCGAGCTGATAGTTTCTGTGTATTTCACTAAAGTTGGCTAGCCATCGCAAGTTTCCCCTGACTATTTGCTCTTCAACCAAATCGACCATGAGGTTTAGTTCGTCCATAATGCCACCCTGTTCAACGTAAAAGAAAAAAAATGGGGGGTTTTTGCTATTCTGGCGGGATTGTCAGGAAGAGTGTTCGCATGTCAACTCCGCGAGCTTGGTTCTTGTATCGGTAGTAGAGGTAGATGACGATGCCTACTATGATGAGCCCGAAGAAGCCTATGCAACTTGCCCAATCCATCGTCGGGTCTCCGAATGAACCTTTCAGACCGCTTCCTGGGAAGATCCAGCCGAAAGATTGATCCAAGAATACCCAAAGGCACCATCCAGCTCCTATTGTGGACAACGCACCAAGTGCGACAATGGTGCCTGTAGAATGCTTGACGGCAGCGCGCTCGTAGATTTCTTTTCTTCGCAGTGGCAACAGCATGGCGGATATGCAGAACAGCGTCAGGAAGAATGCGTCGTATATGTCAGTTCCGACTACACCAGCAAATCCTAGGTAACCGCCTAGCCCTGCGAAGTTTGATTCAGCAATGCACGCAGGTATTGCAGCCACGGCGGTGACGATTATCGCCCAGACTGGGGCGTGCCATTTTTCGCTGACGTATGCAAAGCTTTCAGGTAGCATTCTGTCGAATGACATGGCAAAGAACGTCCTTGACGCCACGAGCAGGAAGGGCGGTATGTCGTTGGCTACCCAGAGTACAGCACCGATTGCGACAAGAATTGAAAGCCAGTCAAGACCCATGCCTCTGGAAACAATGGAAGCGATGCCTGTGCTCCATGCTTTCTGGAAATTAGGTATTGCAGCATTTATCACGTCTTTGCTGACTCCACCGTAACTCAAGTAACCATATGCTTGGAATAGACTCCATTGATGACCAGCCACTGTAGTTACCTCCACGTTCATCGTTGCTATTGCTGAAAGAGATGAGGCTAGTAGATAGACGACTATCGTGATCAATCCTGCGACTAAGAGCACCAAGGGAAGTTTCTTGTTTGCTTCTTTGACTTCTCCTGCCAAGAAGGTTGTAGCGTACCAGCCCATGTAGGCCCAGAACGCTCCAGGAACGGCGTACAGAAGCGCGTCATAGAAGCTTGGTATGTTGCTTGCCATCCCAGCGTCGAGTGCAGTGTTCATGAATGTTGATGGTGTTGCACCCATGACGTTGTATAGGCCGTCTGAGATGAGAGTCGGGTTCGTTGCTCCTGCAATCCATAGTGCGAAGAAAATTATGGTGATGACTGCAGGAATGTAGAATATGACTTGCATGAGCCTTCCGTACATTCTAGTTCCGAGCAAAGCAAGCACAGCAAACACGCAGACTATGCCAAAACCGCCTACAAAGAGTACAGTCGGATCGCCTGCCCAAGACAACGACACGTTTGGTGATAAAGCAATGCCAAAGAATATGCCGATTCCTTCAAAGACCGCGACACCGATGAGTCCGAACGAGAACGCTTCTGCAAGGAACATCAGCCAGCCGCCTAAGTAACCGATGAACGGATGGAGCACTCTTGAGATAGTCACGTACCCGCCGCCTGACCTTGGCATTGTTGAAGTCACCCATCCAGCAGTGTAGCCTGTTATCAAGACTATAAGACCGCAGACTAGGAAAGCCCAGAATATCGCCGGTAAACCGAGCGGCATCATGTCATTTGGCAGCGGCATTGGTCCACTGAATTGAAATGCTCTCTTTTGCCAGCCAAGACCGATGACGTGGGAGAGGATAATGATTACGCCCAAGCTAAAGCCGATTTCTCTCACGAGTCCAGTTGCTTCTCTAGTAAAAAGACCAGGTTTACTTGATGCCATTTTCTTTGTAACACCCAGTTCTAACTGTTTTAAGGCTAATGGAATTTAAGTCTTTTCATGCTGCGCATGTCTTAAATAACTCTATAACGTAGAAATACGCAGAATCAATGGAGAATCAGCATTGAGCTTTCTGCTTAGAAAGAAAAAGGGCGAGTCAACAAAGATGCTGTTTGCAACCGACATGCACGGCTCAGAAGGGACGTGGAGAAAATTCCTGAACGCGTCTGCCATGATGAAAGTCGATATGGCAATCTGCGGCGGGGATCTAACAGGAAAAATGATCGTCCCAGTCGTCGAAGGCAAGAACGGCAAGTACGCCTACTACCTGATGGGCAAGGTACACGAGACTGATTCGGGAGGTTTAGAGAAGGCTTTCAAAGACATTCGAGGAATCGGCTATTATCCACACTTGACGAACGAAAGCGAATACAAAGAGATGACTGAAAACCCGAAAATGGTAGATCAGGTTTTCCACGATGTCATGATTTCAACACTCAAACGCTGGTTTGACCTCATTCCAGAAAAAGTTCCGAAGGAGACGCGAGTGGTCGTTTGCCCGGGAAACGATGACAGAGTCTTGGTCGACGAAATAATTGAAACCTACAAGAACGTGATCAACGGCGAAGGTAAAGTCATAAACATAGATGATACTCATGAGATGACAAGCTGCGGCTGGGTCAACCCAAGTCCGTGGAAGACTACGCGCGAAGAGGAAGAAGACAAGCTTGAGGCAAGGCTTGAGGGCTACATTTCTCAATTAAAAAACATCAAGTCGTCGATATTCAATTTTCACGCTCCCCCATTTGAGTCTAAGCTGGATGAAGCCCCACTCCTTGATAAGGAACTCAACCCAATAATCAGAGGCGGATCAGTCGTGATGGTTCCGGTCGGCTCCAAGGCTGTTAGGAAAATGATAGAAAAACACCAGCCCTTCCTCGGGCTGCACGGTCACATCCATGAAGCCTCTGGTTCGATGAAAATCGGCAGAACGCATTGTGTCAACCCGGGAAGTGAATATGCTGAAGGAATCATCCGAGCTTTCCTCGTAGAATTCAAGGGCGACAAGCTCATCCGGCTTCAGAGAATTGAAGGTTGAAAGGTAGGCAGCCAATGAGTTGGATGCTGGACAAGGAAATCAAAAGGGAATTGCCTCCTGAATGGAACGGTGTCGTTCCGACTGAAGCTTTCATACACGAAGCAGAGAAGATGGTTGAAGAAGCGAACAATAGAGGCATGACTCTTAGGATTCTGGGCGGATTGGGAATAGCCATCCACTGCCTTGACTGCCGAGACTTTGCGGTGAAGCTGGGAAGAATAGGAACAGGCACAGCTCAAGGCCAGGAATACAGTGACATTGACCTAGTTTCATATGGCAAGCAAAGAGAAGGAATCAAAGCTTTCTTTGCTGAGCTCGGCTACGCAAAACGCCGAACAACACTTTCCTCTGCTGCCTCAGAGAGGCAAATATATTACCATCCTAAAGGCTGGTTCTATGTTGACGTTTTCTTCGACAGATTGCTCGTGGCAAACCACCCTGTAGACTTCAGAGGAAGGCTGGAACTTGATTATCCAACGATCACGGTGACAGATTTCCTGCTTGAGAAAATACAGATCTGGGAAGCCTTCAGCGCCAAAGACCTCAAAGACTGCTTGCTGCTGCTTAAAACTCACGAGGTCAAAGAGGAGGGAGACAAAGAGAGCATAGACGCAACTTACACGGCAAAACTGCTCTCAGCAGACTGGGGTTTCTGGTACACAGGTACAACGAACCTAAGAAGAATCGGCAGGTTCATCTCTGAACTAGACCGCCTTGGTCCACAAGCGGTAATCGATCCTGAGCGGATTCTGAAGGAAGATAGAGAAGCGATTGGTAGGAGGATTGAGGTTTTGCTGAAAGCAATAGACAGTGAACCGAAGTCGTTTGGTTGGAAAATGAGATCAAAGGTAGGCGCGAAGAAGAAATGGTACAATCCAGTTGAAAGGCCAGAGACGGTGGGCGGCTTCGGGATTTGGGATGCGATAGCCCCGAAAAGCGATTCAGAAAAAGAAGGTTAGGTTGGGGCAATCCGCACTAGCTCGCTTTTGGGCAGTTTTTACTTATCTTTTGTGATAGCAAGCGCACGCGAAACCATTCCCAGATTGTGTTTGGAAAAAGCAGCTTAACTTATCATCTTCTACCATTTTCATGGGTAGCCACATAGGAAAGTTTTTCTATCAAAGTCCAAATGAGTACGTGACTGTAGAGAACCGCCTTTGGACAACGCCATTGGAATAACCAATCTGACGAAGGATTTCGGCGCCATACGTGCCTTGGACAGCTTAAACCTCAGCGTAGAATCTGGAGAGATTTTCGGTCTCATAGGCCCAAACGGTGCTGGGAAAACCACGGCGTTGCGCATCATTTCTGCCTTGCTGTTGCCTACTTCTGGCAGTGTCGAAGTTTTTGGCCTGGACGTTGTCAAAAAGCCGGCTGAAGTCCGCAAAATCATCTCTTACCTGCCCGAAGAGGCTGGAGCCTACCGGAACCTTTCAGGATGGGAATACTTGCACTTCATGGCCAAGTTCAAAACCGATAGCAAAGACGAGATTCAGAGAATAGTCAACGATGCCGCTGAAATCTCTGGCCTAGGCGAAAGACTGAAGGATAAGGCCAAAACCTACAGTAAAGGAATGAAGCGTCGGCTTCTGGTGGCCAGAGCCTTGATGACTAAGCCTAAGCTTGCAATCCTCGACGAGCCAGGCAGCGGCTTGGATGTTTTACACGCTTATCATGTCAGGGAAATAATCAAGAAGTACGTGAAGGACTACGGTGTTACCGTGTTGCTTTCAAGTCACAACATGCTTGAAGTCGAACACCTCTGCGGCAGAGTCGCATTGCTGAACAAGGGCAAGACTGTGGCTGAGGGAAAACCACGGGAGCTAAAGGAAAAGTTCGCCAGCGCGAACTTGGAAGAGGTTTTTGCGAAGGTGGTAGGACTTGCTTAAGGGTTTCGGAAACATTCTGGTCAAAGAGCTAAAGGAGCTGATCAGAGACCCGAAAATACTGTTAGGGATGATAATTGTTCCGCTGATCATGTTTCCAGTTCTGGGCGCCGTGATGAATTTTTCGATGCAGTCAGCTCAAGAGCAGGCTCAGAAAGCCACCATTTTAGTCATGAACAATGACAGAGGAAGCTACTCCCAAGTTTTCATAGCTACGCTTAACTCTTCTATGAGGGTTTTCATATCCAACTACACTGATCCACAAGACGTGGTGAATCAAGATGAACTGTCAAAGTACAACACTACGCAGCTCATCGAAATCCCGCCCGATTTCAGCGCCAACATGACTCAACACATGAGCGGAAACGAAAACATAACCGCCCTTGTGAAAATCTACAGCGTTTTCTCCAGCGCGGGAGTGTTTGAAGGTATCGGTTCTTCAATGATTGACGTTTTCATCGGCGGGTTCAACAGACAACTTGCTCCCAACATCGTATACGAGGAGAAATCGTCTATCATCAAAGGACAGATCAAGGAGGGGGTTGATCCCGGGCAACTCTCGGCTCTGATGATTTCACAGGCGATTGCCATGCCAATAACCATTATGATCTTGCTCACCTATTCCATGCAGATAGCTGCAACTTCGGTGGCTATGGAAAAGGAGGAGAAAACCTTGGAAACGTTGTTGACCTTGCCAGTTGACAGGTTCTCGATTCTTATGGGGAAGCTGTCAGGTTCGATTGTTGTTGCAGGCGTGGCAGCAATAGCCTACATGATCGGCTTCAACTACTACATGGGATCCTTCACGTCAACATTTCAGGCTGGCACAAGCCTAGACTTGGTTTCCTTGGGGCTTGTTCCGTCACTTTTCGGTTACCTGTTCTTAGGAATCTCGCTTTTCGTTGCGCTGCTTTCAGCCCTCGCCATGGCGGTGATTCTGTCTGCCTTCGCCGAGGATGTGCGAAGCGCTCAGTCACTTGTGAGCTACATCTATCCATTCCTATTTATCCCATCATTCATCCTAATGTACGTGGACATCAACGCCTTGCCTCTTGCCGTCAAAGTCGCGCTCTACGCGATTCCCTACAGCCATCCTATCATCGCTTCCAGAGCCGTTACTATGGGCGACTACTGGACTGCCGTCTGGGGCATAGTTTACGTTTCGATTTTCACCCTTGTCATAATGTACGTTGCTTCTCGTCTCTTTGCAACTGAGAAAGTACTGACGGCAAAACTGAAGTTCAGAGGATTGAGAAAACGCGGGAAAAAAGCCGTGCAAGACCTTGAGTAAAGCTTTTCCTCTGGAACCGGTAAACTTGTCTTTGGTGTGCTGAATGGGGATTCAACAGATCGAAGTCTACACAGTGAGGCTGAGGTACAGAGAGCCTTTCAGGATCGCTCCAGCCGCAAGCACTGAAAGCCACAATGTAATCGTGAAAATCGTGACCGACTATGGGGTAGTTGGTTGGGGAGAATCTTCGCCATCGAAGAGAGTCACAGGAGAAACCCCAGAAACCGTTGTTAGGACTCTTGACAAGATCGCGCCTAGACTGATCGGCGAGTGTCCCCTTAGAATTGAGCGCGATGTCGAGCTCATGGACTCAATCGTCGAGGGCAATCCTGCTGCAAAGGCGTGTGTCGACATGGCGCTGCATGACATTCTGGGGAAGACGGCTTGTAAACCGCTTTTCATGTTGATCGGCGGCTACCGCACAGAGGTCATGACTGACATAACGTTGAGTATCAAGTCGCCGAGGGAAATGGCAAAGGATGCTGTGAAAGCCGTGAAGAAAGGTTTTGAAGCCTTGAAAGTGAAGGTCGGAGTCAACCCTGCCGAAGATGTTGAACGGGTAAAAAAGATCCGAGAAGCTATTGGAAGTGAAACAGAGCTGAGGGTTGATGCGAATCAAGGGTGGACAGTAAGACAAGCTATAGAAGTTCTGAACAAGATGGAAAAGTTCAAAATCCAGTTCGCCGAACAACCTGTGTCGGCTGAAAATCTAGGCGGCTTAAAGAGAGTCAGAGAAAACTCTCCGATACCGATAATGGCTGACGAAAGCATTCACTCGCCTGCAGACGCACTACGCTTGATAGAGGCAGAAGCCGTCGACATGATAAACATCAAGCTGATGAAGAGCGGCGGAATTCTGAAAGGCAAGAAGATCGCCTCAGTGGCCGAGGCCGCTGGAGTACCTTGCATGGTCGGGTGCATGGGCGAGTCCGAAATCGGCATAGCAGCCGGTGCTCACTTGGCCGCGGGGGTCAGAAACATTCAGTACGCTGACTTGGATTCTGACATTCTGCTCAAGGACAAGCTCGTCAAAAGCGGCGGTGCCAAAGTCAAGGATTCGATGCGCACGTTTCCAAAGGAATGTGGGTTAGGCATAAAAGAGATAGACGATAAACTATTAGGAAAGCCATTGAGAAGTTACAAGTAGCTTGAGAGGTGTCGTGTTTGGTTTCTCTTAGGGCTTTGGCTCCATCGTTGACACGGATCACCGTTGCCGCAGCAGTCGGAGCGGCGTTGCACATTGGGCAGGGTAACTCTGACTTGGTGGATGAGAAGGCTGTGGAATTTTCTCGAGCCGTCTTGGCTCAGACAGATGTTGAGGGCGAAGTAATCGCGTGTGAAGGACCCAAAGATAACGCGCCTGCGTTCATGCGTAGGGAGAAAGTAGGAACACGTGGGGGTCCTAAAGTCGAGTTTGTCATAGACCCTGTTGACGGCACAACTGCAGCTTCCAAGGGAAGAAAGGACGCCATCTCCGCTCTTGCCTGTGCGCCTGCTGGCTGTTTTCAAGTATTGCCTGACGACGGATACTACTTCAAAGTGGCAACCGATTATCACTCAGTCCGCAAGATCTCTTTGGACATGTCAGTTGAAGAAATCGTGCGCACCGTAGCTCAACAAAAGGACCTACGTCTTGAAAACTTCACGGTAATAATGCTGGAACGCGATAGACACGTGGAGATTCTGAAAACCCTCAGACAGTTAGGCGTGAGGATTATCCTAATCCCTGACGGCGACATTGCAGGAGCAGTTGTCACATGTCGACCAAACTCGGGCATCGATCTTCTCATAGGCGCCGGTGCAGGACCTGAAGCGACTATTGCGGCTACTGCCGTGAAATGCTTGGGCGGGACGATGCTTGTGAAGGTTTGGAAGGACAAGAAAGATGATCCTCAGAGACTGGGCAGGCTGAGAGAGGAAGGCGTTGATGTGGAAAAAACCTACAGCGAAGCCGAGTTGGCCAAGGGCAACGAGCTGGTTTTTGCCGCTTCAGGAGTAACCAAGGGCGAGCTGCTGGATGGTGTACGCTTCATTCCGAACGGAGCAATTGTCAATTCTCTTTGCATGAGGTTGCCGAGTGGCACTGTGGAAAGGTCAGAAACGACCCTGCAGTTTAAGGGGCACCCAGTCTACAAGCGGTTCGTAACATAAAGTCTTTCAGCCTAAGCGATTCAGACAAATGAGACTTCGCGGCATGTAATATTATGAGAGAGGCGCAACCGATGAAGGAAACGACTACATTGCCATGCGGATGCAAATACCAAGACAAGGGCTACATGCTGGTACGCATCCACGAATGCGAATACCACAGACGAAAAAGAACAAGAAAGCGACCCTACCGACCGAAAGCTGAATGTGTAAGACCCTGAAATCCAAACGATTCTGTTTGAGTGGGGCTGCCCGTACTTATCCCCAAATGGGTTCGGGTACCTAGATCAGGAAGCCCTTACGATGAAGGCGAGAGTTTGAAGCTATACAGGGCTACCCTTATACCCTAGTCAGGACGACGTTCAAACTCTCGTTTCAGTTATTATGCGGGTGGGGTTTGCACGCGTATCCAAGTGGTGATGCCTCCCGAAGTTCCGATTTTTATCGGTTTTCGCGCGCGCGAATGTGTGTAATCAGGACTGATTATACGGCGACTTCCCAATCGAAATGGTCTTTTATGGTCTAGGCTGAACCTAAGTGCAGCACAAATTCTCGGGGGTAAAAGACGCGGGGCAAGGCGAAGTGAAACATGCTTAAGAGTGAGATGTGCGTCTTAAAGGAAATGTTGCAACGGTGAATACTTATGTCTCAACCTGTTTATGGAACAATAGTAAACTATCGAATAGGCATCAGAACCCAAATGCCAAAATGGTGCCTAATCCAAATTACAGATGCAAATTCCGTCTCAAAGGCAGGCCAACTCATCGGCCGAAAAGTAGTTTTGAAGTACGGAAAGAACGAGTTTATCGGAAAAATTGCGAGTTTGCACGGCAAGAAAGGCGTCGTCACAGCCAAATTCCGCAAAGGAGTGCCCGGTCAAGCTATCGGAACAACCGTTGAATTAGTCAGGTAGGACGCGCCAAACTCTTCGCACACCATCGGTTCTTACTAACCAATTGGCTTCTCTTCTTGCATTCACATCGTAAGGTAGCCGTGGCTCCTCAACCATTCAGTCTGATCCTTCCTGTAACGCCAGAAAATGTCGCCTCGTTTGTCCGACTGAAAATCCCAAGGAGAAACCAACACGATGTCTCCCTCTCTGACCCACACTCGCCTCTTCAACTTACCTCGAACTCTGCACAACCGTTCTTTTCCATCTTGACATCTCACCAAGATTCTGTCAAAACCAAGCATTCGAACAGTCGTGCCCAGTACATCACTTGCAGCTAGCAACTTCATACTTTCAAGCTCTTCTTCACTGATGACCCTTCTTTTACCCAATATTCCACCTCCAACTTCGTGGCAGTCTTTGGTGCTCTTCTTGTACACTGAAGCAAGAGCGTAAACTACGGGATTCCTTGAGCTCATGGCTCGTACGGTGAGGCAAATGGCAAGCCTGCCCAAAAGAAAGAGAAGAAGGCTCCCTTGGACTCCAAAACTTTTGCGAGCCAAGAGCATTTGACAGAAATTCTCGGGCTCTCGTCTGTATAGCGAAATTGCGAGTAAAATGTGACCAATTCAAACACAAATCAGCTAGTTCTTACTCATAAAACATGAGTATTCCGAAGTGTTTGAACGAGAGTTTGAAGCCATTCCTGTACCACACCTAATAGGGTTTAAGCTTCTAGCGCACCCATACCCAAACGGGTTCAAGTCCCTTCCACAGAGCATGTGACGGCACCATTTCTCCCATGACATCTCATCTTGTCAAATTCCACGCGCGCTATTGAGTGCTGTGTTGCAAAATGAGGTTTCTAGCTCCCAGCTTACCTCTATGATATGCCATTCCTTTCTTCGCTTTAGGTTTGGGCATGTGAACTGAACTTTGTAGGAGGAGGACAGAGTAATCTTCCAAATGAATCCGTTCTGTTTGACAAATCTCAGTCTCTCCCAAGTACGTTTCGGATTTCAATACACGGCGTAAATGCGTAAATGTGTACACACTAACTATTTTTGACAACGCTCACTTTTCCGCTTCTACCAATCTTTAACTGGCGTACACCTCTAAACACGACAACATTCGCGTTTTCAACTTGAATGAGGTCACCCGCAGAAATTCCATCTGTTTGTTTGTTCCATAAAGGCAATTGGATAGTTCCAGTTTCGTCAGTAACAAGGACGTTTGTCAGATTCGCGTAGAAGCCAAAACGGGTTGCGACCACCCTTGGCTGAGGTACTTCGAGAGCGCGGGCCTTTATGTTAATTCGTTTCATTCCAACCCTTAGGTCTTTAATCTGATAGTGGTTTGATTTAGTCTCTTGGACTGAGTTCCTCATAAACGACGACCTATAGGTGAACTCTTTGAGTGGATTGGTTTTTGCAAGAATATGCGCAGGTATGGGAAATTGCGCAACCACTTTATGAGTGTTGGTTATGAGAAAGATTGCGTGATCCCGTGTCTTCACACGGCATTCAATCGATAGTTCTCCGCACGTAGCTTCTACATGTTGAAAAGCATCAAGAAAGCAACTAAAAAATTTGCCTGAATCGATTTCGTTTTTCACTGAAATTCTAACGAGATACTCGAGAAGCCGAATGTCATCGTACGAATGAAACCTACCAGGGGGTCGACCGCGGGCGCGCGTAGTCCATACTTTGTTTCGCATTTTGCTTGTTTCCTACTGTAGTATTAGAGTGATTTCCATTGTTGAAACCATCCGTGCTCTGTTTTCGCCTTCTCTTAGTGGCATCTCTTCGGTTCCCATGGCGATTTTGCCTATGCTCAGGTCTTTCATGGATCTGTGTCTGGTTATCTCGACGGCGTCGACGGCAGTAGTTATTGCTTGTCCTCTCGCCTTCAAAGTAACTTTGGCGTTGGACCCGCTGAAACTTGTTAGGATCCCCAACACGTAATTCATCGGGGGCTTTCTACCCACGTATATAACGTTTGGTTCTCTAGACAAAATTTAACTTCCTCGTTGTAGGTGTTGACGAACATAATGGGTGAACCTCACTTTTAAACACCACTAACATTCTCTAATAGCTAGAATGCACACGCCTCTGCTTAGTGGCACCATCTACCAGAATCGTGTCGGGCTGAATTGCTTGTCAGAACTACCTGTTCTGATGATCCATCTATGCATGCGTTGAACAGGAAAGAAACATTGAGGGATTCTATCGAATTGGTTATAAGTGTCCCGTGTTCTATTGGTCTGCCCCTGGAACGAAACAAGGAGAGGAAAACTAGTGAGATATACATTTGAAGAGGAAGAACCAGAAGAAACTGAGGAGGAAGAATTTGAAGAAGAATGGGGACATTCTTTCATAAATTCTTCTTACCTTTTTGTCTGTTAAGATCATCCGTCTGCAAGGTGGGTGTTTTGGCCCGATAAGATGTATTGCATTTCTACATGTATAATTATCAAATCCTTTACATGTTGTCATTTCGGTATAGAAATAGGGGCAAAATACGTTCATGAGCAATTGAGTGACCAAGTTGTAGCCACAAGCCTCCTCAAAGCTCTCCTAACCTCGTTTTCAGCCAGTGTCTCACAGGACAAGCACGCTAAGCAATTCCCTCGAATGTTGGACGACATTGTCAAGTCGGGCCGCTAGTTCGATTCCCATTTTGGCTGTACGTTGACTCCTCGCATCCGAAAAATTCCAAAGAACATTTTCTCTTCAAGAAATCGTTAATTTATTGTTAATAACCATATTTGGGCAGATTTTGGATAATGTGTTAAGATAACGAGTGCATACGAAATTATATATATAGAAGTCGCTGATAACAGTAGATTTGAGGTTGCAATTGTGTCTAAAAGTCTAGCCGGAAAGAAGAAAAAAGGAAGTAAAAAGAAAACTAAATAGAGCTAACAACGATAGGTTACTCTCCCTTTTTTCTCACATTTTCAGGACGCCTTTACATTAATGCAGGCGATGTTCTGGTGAAGCCGCTGACGGTCTCTGTGTTGCATAGTTAGGTTTGACTGCTACAACTGTGTTTTTAGAATGCGAGCGCAGATTTGAGGCGTAAAATTATTTAACGAACTCCTTAGGATGGCGTTTGAATTTTTTCTTGCAACTCCCTAGCAGAAGTAGTATGTCTCGCTTTCAAAATTTATCCTGAATTTTGCTGTTTTTTCGTCAAGCACAGTGCCGCAAACATAATCGTGTAATCAACAGCTCCTACGTTCTTTGATGAAGGCGCAACATAAGATAGAATGGCTTAGTAATGTTTGGCAAATACGCGGATGGAATAATTCTCTAACATTTCAACGCTCACGGAACTTTTATATGTTCAATCTTTCGGGTTAGGATCTCAACGATCCGGTCGTTGTTGAGGTACATCATTGGTTTGTTGCAGGCGGGACATTTAAAGAGAAGCTCAAACGCCTCTTCGAAAGGGAATCGCTTGCAGCCTGGCGTTTGGCAGGTGTAGAACTCATGGCTTTTCTCGTACTCAAGCCGCGTTTCCAATTTTTCTAGAACACGTCGCTTTTGGTTCAGGATAAAGCCTTCCAGTTGGTCTGGTTGGAGTCTCCAGTTGAAGATAAACCAGCCTGTTTCTTTGTCGCGGGACCTTCTGAGAGCCACGATGGAGTGGTCATAGAACCTGTAGAGTGCCTTGCGAACCAGGTTGAGGCGTATTTGGGTTTTATCCGCTATCTCAATATCTGTAATCTCGTCAACCCCCTTGAGGACCTCAACTACTCTAACAGCATCCTCTCCGAACAACGCAGCGACCTTCTTTAGCGTCTCGTCATCCACAAGGAACAGTTTTGAAACGCCTCCGCTTAGACAACGCGCAGACGAGCTCCGCCAGAAGAAAATATCCGGAATACCACGCTCGAATTTCCATTCGCTAGCCTCTGCTTCCCCGTATATCACCCTAATGGATGTTGACTCTTCAAGCTCCTTTTTTCGAAGCTCTTTTGCTCCCTTACTTAGTAGCGTTCAAGCGATTAACCCTTTCCATCCTAAGAAAGCTATAAGAATGCAGGCGCTGAAGCCAAAAATCTTAGGCAAATGGTCAAGCGCGCGCTAGGTTTAACGGTATCAAACCTTAACTGAAAAATTATCATGCCGAAACGTTTATTCAGCACACGTTGTAATTGTATGGTCAAATCGCTCAAACTCTGATCCCTAATATGGAGAATTGCGTTTTGTGAAGGTTATCTGTTATGACCCTACTCCACATGATAGAGACAGAAAAGATGGAAAAAAGAAAGAAAGTGGCACGGTCTCAGCAAACGTTGCGAGATAAGTGTCCGGAATGCGCTAGTGTAAACCTTATCCATGATTATGATACGGGTGAAGCTGTTTGCGGCGACTGCGGACTCGTCTTATACGAGCAAATGATGGATAAAGGACCAGAATGGCGTGCCTTTACCCAAGAAGAGAAAGCTTCAAGAAGCCGCGTTGGGATGCCAACATCTTATTCTGTTCATGATAAGGGCTTGTCAACGGCCATAAGCCAGGTTGACCGTGACGCTTTCGGAAGAAAGCTTCCTCTTTCCACGCGTTTGCAGATGTGGCGTCTGAGGAAATGGCAGATCCGTTCTAGGGCGCATTCTTCAGTTGACAGAAACCTAGCCCAGGCAATGGCTGAGCTTGACCGCCTCTCAGACAAGGTCTACATTCCACGGCCAATCAAAGAGAAGGCTGCGGTCATTTACCGTAAAGCCTTAGATAAGAGCTTAGTCCGCGGAAGGTCTATCGCAGCCATAACGGCTGCTGCGGTTTATGCGGCTTGCCGTGGAAGTGGAACCCCAAGAGCACTTCATGAAATCGCAGAGGCAAGCCTAGTCGATAAAAAGGACGTTGCCCGTTGCTACCGCCTTTTGATACGTGAACTTGACATGCACATGCCCATCGCTGACCCCCTCACGTACGTTTCAAAAATCGCTGAAAGAACAGGAATTTCGGGCAAGACCCAGGGAATTGCTATACAAATTCTTCGGGAAGCCAGAAATAAACGAGCTACTGCCGGAAAAGACCCTATGGGGTTGGCTGCTGCAGCACTTTATATTGCTTGTTTGCAGAACAGCGAGAAGAAGACACAGAAGGACATCGCCGAAGCAGCAGGCGTCACTGAGGTCACGGTGAGAAACCGCTATAAGACCCTAAAAAGGCAGCTGAAGCTAGCGGACTAATCATCTTTGCTTTCTTCTTCGATATTCTCTTCTATTGTTAAAAGCCTCGTCAAAGCCTCCTCCCAAAACTGAGAAACATGATAGCCGCCTACGTAACCCTCCTAGTAAGTGCCACACAGACCACAAAAGTCGAAACAGAAGAAGAGACGCCGTAAGGCAAAAGAGAGGAATAAAATTTAGAGCGCACGCAATTATTATGGGGAGGCGATATGATGGGCAAGAAGAAGAAAGGTGAAAAGAAAGAGAAGAGGGCTATGAGGCTGAAGGGAGACCTAAGCCTCTAACGAAAAGGGAAAGGAAAGAGAAGAGAAAGAAGATTGCTAGACTAAAGAAGATTGGAGTATAGATCATATTTTGTATTCTACGTTCGTACATGATGATGGTAATTGTAAGGGGATAATGTTAACAATGATATCAGTCACATGTAGCCACCATACAAGTGCACCAGCCGCGCGAGCTTGACTTTATAACTAAGCTTATATCACTTATGCTACTAAGGCCTCTAAACTAGAGGTTGTCCAAGATGTCGACTCACGTCGCGAAGACTCCTCCACCAACCAATCTGCCTTGCCAAAGATATTGGACGAGCCTCCGCTCTGAATGTAAAAATTGCAAGGATAAAATGAAGTGCTCAATGTACCTCACATACTGGAAGAAACATCAAAAACTTCTGAGGAAATGAAAACGACCGTAGAAAAGCTCTAGCGCGCGCTTTATATGAGGTTATTTGTGCGCACGTTTCCCATAATCTTTTGCATATCTGGCGGGCAAGATTATTCGTAGAATATCAGTTGCTGTTCTTCAAGTATCCTGTGAAGCTTGTGTACGGCGTCATAGACATCCTGTTCTTTTTTGCCTCCAGTGCAGACAAGGTTCCCGCTTGCGAATATCAGTATGACCACTTTAGGTTCGTCCATCCTGTAGATCAATCCTGGAAACTGCTCCGGCTCATACATGGTTTTTCCAAGTGTGGTCACTGCCTTCTCCAAATCTATCTTTCCGCCTAAGCTTGCAGAAGCAACGATGTTCACAACTTTCAAGTCCGGCTTGCTGATGATGATTATTCCGCCCTTTTTCAGTTCTTTAACAACTTTCATAACCGCTCTGCGGGATTCCTTTTCCGATTTCGCTCCTGTGCACACCATTTTTCCAGAATTGAAAATCAGCGTGGCTGTCTTCGGTCTCTTAAGCCTAAACACCAATCCAGGAAACTGTTCTGGGCGATATTCAACCCCTGGAAAACTCTTCACAACAGCGTTTAAGTCAACTTTCTGGTTTAAAGTGGCAGCAGCAACAACGTTCTGAATATTTATTATGGCTCTAGTCTTCGGCATGAAACACCACTTCTTAGTAGTGAAGTGTTTAACCACCTATTATAAAGCCTTGGATTCAAGAGACGGAGCTTTCTCCAGCGAAACCACGGTATTAAGCGTGCTATTTGCTTTATGTTTGGGTTTGGGGTAAAGTTTTATCCAACCAAACCAACCAACTTTTCACGGTTCATAAGACTTCAGAAGGCACTACTCAAAAGGCAGTATACCCGTTTCAGAGCATAGTGCTTTTTCAGAGCAATGAAAGAGCCCTATAGAATAGAATCAGACCATAATAGGGTACGTATATAGGTAGTATCGGAATCGAGTATACGCCCATATTGCGGAAAAGTTATAGGCGAACCGACTGATTGAAATCAGAATTTGGAGATAGAAGCGAGTGAATAAAAATAAGAAATGCCCAAGTTTCGCAACGAAAACCCAAACAAAAAAAGTGAATTAAATGACATATAGGCGAAGTAATAGAAATTCCCGAAAGATTCATCGAAGACACTCTAAAAAGAGGGGAAAAAAATAGTTGATAGAAAGAGGTAGGAAAATGCGGCTTCGAGATTGGTGGGATTGTTTGCGGCTCTGAGTCTGTGGGCTTTGTTTATGATTTGTATGATTGGCACAGTTATTTTTGTTGTATTAATGATCATATAGAAGAAACTTCTATCAGTCATTATTAACCAATTTCTGGTTTTGCAGAAAAGTTATAGCTGAACTAAAACAGACTACATTGATCGGTGTCTAGAATGATTGACATATCGACATTGCAGACAATATCGATAGCCATTGCTTCTGCA
>Ga0210017_1001365_pt1 | contig 21220 bp, 19 predicted proteins | sample CryGeyCG2014_020_FD_183966 | JGI IMG/M metagenome (GOLD analysis project Ga0210017, IMG submission 183966) | Groundwater microbial communities from aquifer - Crystal Geyser CG08_land_8/20/14_0.20 (SPAdes) (version 2) | ecosystem: Environmental > Aquatic > Deep subsurface > Groundwater | place... | reverse complement strand
GATGGAATTATCAATACTCATATTTAGCTCTCCACATCTGTGTCTTTCTGCGTCATCTGCGGACAGTCTCATATTCTTCGCCAGAAATACTTAGATTTCCGCCGATGGAATTATTAATACTCATATTCAGCACTCCACATCTGTGTCTTTCTGCGTCATCTGCGGACAGTTTCATATTCTTCGCCAGAAATGCGCAGATTTCCGCTGATGGAATTATCAATGCTCATATTCAGCTCTCCACATCTGTGTCTTTCTGCGTCATCTGCGGACAGTTTCATATTCTTCGCCAGAAATGCGCAGATTTCCGCTGATGGAATTATCAATACTCATATTCAGCACTCCACATCTGTGTCTTTCTGCGTCATCTGCGGATCGTCTCATATTCTTCGCCAGAAGTACGCAGATTTCCGCTGATGGAATTATCAATACTCATATTCAGCACTCCACATCTGTGTCTTTCTGCGTCATCTGCGGATCGTCTCATATTCTTCGCCAGAAGTACGCAGATTTCCGCTGATGGAATTATCAATACTCATATTCAGCACTCCACATCTGTGTCTTTCTGCGTCATCTGCGGACAGTTTCATATTCTTCGCCAGAAGTACGCAGATTTCCGCTGATGGAATTATCAATGCTCATATTCAGCTCTCCTCATCTGTGTCTTTCTGCGTCATCTGCGGACTGTCTCATATTCTTTGTCGTCGGGAAAATTCGAAATGTCCGCCTTTGATTTGCGGCATCAAAGAGCCTTAGCCGGTGAAATGGGTTAGATTTCTTGATTCGGGTCGCCATGCTTGATCCTAATTTGCCCCAATTTAAACCCTAAGATGAGAAATCTAAAAAAATATTTTCACACAGAAACAATTTGATTTTCGGCGCGCTTTAATATAGATTGAATTAGTTGTTGAATTGATGAAATGAGGAGCACTAAATGATGAGAACCGCCAATCCGGCGCTCAACGCAAAGACGTTCGTCGGATTAAGACCTTATGAAGCAGAAACCGTCATGACCATTCAGGGCGCGGTCAACAAGACGGCGATTTTACTTCTATTGACGTTGGTTTCGGCGAGTTATACTTGGAAACTATTTTTTAACGCCTGGGATCCGGCGGTCGTCACGCCGTGGCTGATTGGCGGCGCGGTCGGCGGATTCATTTTCAGCCTGATCACGATTTTTAAAAAAGAATCCGCGCGGATTACGGCTCCGATCTACGCTCTGCTGGAAGGACTTTTTCTCGGCGGCATTTCCGCAGTATTCGAGGCGAAGTTCAAGGGCATTGTCATTCAGGCGGTGGCGTTGACTTTCGGGACGCTTTTCGTCCTGTTGTTTCTGTACAAATCGCGCATCATTAAGCCGACGGAAAATTTCAAGTTGGGAATCGTCTCGGCTACGGGCGCGATCGCTCTGCTTTATCTTGTGTCGATCGTTTTAGGATTTTTTGGTATTAACGTCGGCTTCATTCATTCGTCCGGCGCGCTGGGAATCGGATTCAGCCTGTTTGTCGTAGCAATTGCCGCGTTAAATCTCGTGCTGGATTTCGACTTTATCGAAAGTGGAGCAGCACAAGGCGCTCCGAAATATATGGAATGGTACGCGGCTTTCGGGCTGATGGTGACGCTCGTCTGGCTGTACATCGAAATTCTGAGACTTTTGGCAAAATTAGCCGACCGAAGATAGTTCGGTCGTATCAATTGGGAGGTGAACATGTCTGATTTATTGAAGAAAATTCTGTACGCGGGAATCGGCGCCGCCGCGGTGACGAAAGAAAAAGCGGAAGAGATCGTCGAGGAATTGGTGAAAAAAGGCGAAATCACAAAAGACGAAAGCAAGAAAGCGCTCGCCGATGTTCTCAAATCTGTCGAGAAACGCAAGGGCGATGTCGAAATATTCGTCAAAGAAGAAATTTCTAAAGGATTGAAAAAGCTGGATATTCCGACGCGCGAAGAATTTGACGAACTCAAGAAAAAGGTCGAAGCGCGCACGAAGAAAAAATAGCCGTATGCATTCATGAAATTGCCATCCGTCTCGCGGACATTCCGTCACATCCGGCGCTATAACCAAATCCTTTCCGTTCTTTTGAAGTACGGCTTTACGGATGTTGTCGATATCGCCCGCCAGGATCTGGTTGTTCGGTTTGGTGAAAAATTCTTACCGCGACTAAAAACGCGAATAGCCGAAGGACAGTCGCGCGGCGAACGGTTGACCAGCGCCGTCGAAGAACTCGGTCCGACATTCATCAAAATGGGACAAATCCTTAGTCTCCGGCCGGATTTGATTCCTGTTGAAATCGCCTACGAACTTCAGAAACTTCAGGATAAGGTTTCTCCCACTCCTTTTCCCGAAATTGAAAAAGTCGTTCGGGAAGAACTGAAAACCGATCCGGCGGAGATTTTCCGGGAGATCGATCCGGAGCCACTCGCCGCCGCCTCGATCGCGCAGGTTCATCGCGCCGTCCTCAAATCCGGCGAACAGGTCGTTCTCAAGGTTCAGCGTCCGAGCGCACGGGCGATCATCGACGTGGATATTGAAATCCTGACCGATTTCGCCGGAATATTAAGCAAATATCTTCAGGAAAAGATCGCGCAGGATCCGGTACTGATCGTTCGGGAATTCGATCAATCGATTCACCGTGAACTGGATTTTTTCAAAGAAGGTAGGAACATCGATCGTTTCAGACGTTGTTTCGAAGACGAGCCAACAATCTTCATACCGAAATTTTACAGCGAGTTCAGCACGGAACGGCTTTTAGTCATGGATTATGTCGATGGAATTAAGGCATCCGAAATCGAAGCGCTCGATCTTGCCGGTTTGAATCGAAAGGAAATCGCGCGTCGTGGAACGCATCTGAGTTTCCGGCAAATTTTTGATTTTGGCTTTTTCCACGCCGATCCGCATCCCGGCAACATAATGGTTTTGGAGAACAACGTAATCGCTCCACTGGATTACGGAATGGTCGGGCAGATCGATGATGATACAATCGACGGAATCGGAGACTTATTAGTCGGCATTTTCAAGAAAGAACCGAAGCGCACTATCCGTGCATTTTCGCGACTTGGAATCACGGATGTGAAAACGAATACTTCGGCGCTTTCGCTTGATATTGAAGCGCTTGCCGATACTTATCTTGGCATTCCGCTGAAAGATTTACAATTCAGTGCAGTTCTTTCCGAATTCATCGGGATTGTTCGGAAATATCGTTTGCGGCTTCCGCCTCATCTTTCGCTGGCGTTGAAGGCAATTATAACGGCGGAAGGATTGGCGAGAACGCTTTGCCCGGAGTTTGATTTTATGGAGGAACTCAGGCCTTTCGTTAATAGGATCATCACTCGCCGATATAATTTTATGCGGAAGGCGCGCCAAGGAATACTGTTTCTGGAAGATTTTTCAAGCCTTGTCGGTGAGTTTCCGGACAAAATGCGAACGATTATGGATAATGCCGCGGACGGAAAATTTACGATAAGATTCGAGCATCATAATCTAGAGCCGGTCGTTCGGGAATTCAGCCGCGCGGCGAACCGGCTCTCGTCGGCATTAATTATTACGGCGCTGATTCTTGGTTCGTCGTTTTTAATTCAGGTTGCCGCAGGACCGAAACTTCTCGGCTATCCGATGTTCGGGACTATTGGCTATTTATTCGCGGGCATTCTGGGCGTTAAATTGATTGTTGATGTTATCCGAGACCGAAAATCGAAATAGATAAAATTATTGGATGATATGCGATGAAAAATCGTAGTAAAGTAAGATTTCTAACATTTTATATCAAGGAGTCAGGAAGTGAAGTGGAAAATTAGTCTATCGATTGCGCTGTTGGCGACAGCGCTCTTTTCGCAAGATGAAATTGCAAAAACAACCGTTATAAACATTGGTGACACTCTGCCGTCATTCTCGGTAACAACCATTGACGGAAAAATACTGAATTCGGGTGATCTGATTGGGAAAGTAATGATCGTTGCATTTTTTACGATGTGGTGCGGGTCGTGTGACGAAGAGATGCCTCGTATTGAAACCGACATCTGGCAAAAGTACCGGAATAATGGCTTGGCGATCTTAGCGGTTGGCAGGGAGCACAAAGCAGAAGAATTAATCAAGTATGCGCAAGAAAGAGGATTCACTTTTCCAATAGCGCCCGATCCCGAGAGGAAGGTCTATAACCTTTTTGCGTCGAGGCAAATTCCACGCGCCTTTTTGGTTGATAAAACTGGAAAAATAATTGATCAGACCTGCGGATTTGATGAGGAAGAATTTGGTCGTTTAACTGCGGCTGTAAAAGAAGCGCTGGAAGGCAAGTAAAGACGTTTACTTATCGAAATGTCGTCTCGCTGACACATTTTCTTGAAACAGGGATGCCGACTTATCCCGGCGATACACCGTCGCCGCGCATCGAAAGTTATTTCAGTCCGCTCGGTAAAGATATCACGATGTCAGAGATTCATATTGGGTCGCATTTCGGGACGCATATTGATGCGCCGCGTCATTTTTATCCAAATGGAAAAATGTTAAGTGATTTTGCGCCGGAACGATTTGTTGGGAATGCGATTTGTTTAAAGAAACCGTCAGGCGAACCTGTTCCGATTGATTTAACTGACGGTGAGGTGAGAAATATTCGGGAAATAAAACCATCGTGGATTTTAATTCATACCGGGTTTGATAAAAATTGGTTGGCTAAGCGGTATTTTCATGAACACCCGTACCTTTCCGATAATTTTGCCCGAAAGATTGTCGATTTGAGACTGTCGGGCGTTGGCATCGATTTTCCAAGCGCCGATTCGGCAACATCAGAGCAGGATAATTTCCCGGTTCATCATATTTTGATGAAGGCGGAAGTGCTTATTCTGGAAAACCTCACTGGTCTGGAAAAATTGCCGGACAGCGACTTCTTTTTGGCGGCACTGCCGATGAATTTAAAGGCGGAAGCCGCGCCGACGCGAGTGATTGGAATATTTTAAGTGAACTAACTGTTGCATTTGAACCAGTCTCTTCTTAAAATAGGGGCGGTTATGGCTTCAGTTTTAATTATAGACGATGACCGCGGCATTGGAACCATTCTGCAGGAAGTACTTTCTGCAGAAGGGCATGATGTAACGGCGCTGATTTCCGCCGAAGATGGGATGAGTTTTTTAAAAGTCGATGAACCAGACTTGATTCTTCTGGATTTACAGCTTCCGGGTATGAGCGGCATCGAGTTTCTTGAAAAATTTCAGGACAAGCGCGATCAGATTCCGGTTATCATTATCACGAGTAGCGGTGATGTTCAGACGGCTGTCCGGGCAATGAAACTTGGCGCGTCGGATTATATCAAGAAACCGTTCAATATTGAAGAAATTGTCCTCATCATTCAAAAAGTGTTGGATAGCAAGACGAAAGATGAGCATCTTGCATATCTCCGCGGTAAAAACGAGATTTCCGAAAGCGAAAAAATCGTCGGCGAAAGCTCTGAAATCAAAAGCGTGTTTCAATTTATTCAGCACGTTGCAACGACAATCAAAACGACTGTTCTGATTCGCGGTGAAACCGGAACGGGAAAAGAACTAGTTGCAAAAGCAATCCACTACATCAGTAACCGCGCGAAAAAACCGTTTATTGAAATCAACTGCTCGGCGTTTCAGGAAACATTGCTGGAAGCGGAACTTTTTGGATATGAACCTGGCGCTTTCACCGATGCCCGACAGAGAAAAAGAGGACTTCTTGAAATCGCGGATCACGGGACATTTTTCTTGGATGAAATCGGCGACATGTCCATGGGACTTCAATCGAAAATTCTGAAGGTCATCGAAAAACAGTGCTTTCGTCGAGTTGGCGGGACGAAAGAGATCAGCGTCGATACACGGATTATCAGCGCAACGTCGCGCGATCTCGAAAAGAACATAGTTAATCACACTTTCCGCGAAGATTTGTTTTACCGGTTGAATGTAGCCTCGATTTACATCCCGCCGCTTAGGCAACGCGAGGGCGACGTTTTATTGCTTGCAGAACATTTTTTAAGGATTTTTAATACTGAGTTCAAAAAGAACATCCAGGGATTTACGAACGAAGCAAAGAGCCGGTTAGTCGCTCATTCATGGCCGGGAAATGTCCGCGAACTGAAAAATGTTATCGAGCGGGCGGTTTTATTTGAGACGGAAAAGGTTATTACGCTAAAACACCTGAATGTTCCTAAGAAAGAAATCATTCGTCCAGAGATGGAGATTTTAAAATCAGATTGGGTGGAATTACCACAGGTGGGCGTATCACTCTCGAATATTGAAAAAGAGTTAATCCAAAAAGCAATTATTCAAACAAACGGCAATCAAACACGGGCGGCAAAACTTCTCAATATTACAAGGGAAACGCTCAAATACCGCATGCGGAAACACCGGATCAGCAGACAAGTTAAACCGATTTCAATTTAACGCGGCTGGTTGATATGAACCAGTTTGCCGGTTTAAATTAACCAACATGTCATTCATGAGACACTGATCAATAATTAAAAAAAAGATCATAAAAGGAGTGTTTTAAAATCAGTTATCGTCCGGCTTCAGACGAGAAGCGCAAGTTCCAACGAAGATAGATCACCTAAGAGAAAAGAGATTTGACATTGTTGGTATAAATTTTGTACCTTTCACTGTGCTATTCGACGTTTCAATTTGTGATTATATGAGAGGTGTAAAATGAGATCGAAGAGTTTGTTTTGGGTTGTTTTCATGATTTCCGTTCTGGGAATCGTTTTCTTCTCCGGTTGTAGCAAAAATTCGTTGACCGCTCCCGAAGTGGCTGAAAATCCGACCATTGAGAAGGGTGTTGCATCTGAATCGATCCAGTGGGTTCAGTGGAAACAGGACGCCGTGGACGCATTGGCAAAAAAACCATTGTGGGGATACGATCAAGATAAAATCAAAAGGGAAGTTGGCGGTATTGTTGGCGGATTTATGACCTTCAACAATATGGTTGAAGTACCGCCCTTCGCTTTTGAAGAGCGTCATCGTGACATCACCGTCAGCGTGGTCAGAGATAATGAAGACGAAAATATCGGCGCGGCTGTTGATTTTCTTCCCAGTCAGAAATTTGACAAAGATGTACGGGTAACTCTTTCCTACGCATATCTCGCTTTCGATGGCGATCCGGAAGACCTGTGCGTTTATTGGCTCGACGAAGAGAGCAACACGTGGGTCGAAGTTGCGAATTCCGAAGTGAATCTGGAAGTGCAGACGATTTCGGTTTACGTGAATCATTTTACGCGTTATGGGTGGGGATTGAATCCCGAACCGTGACCTTGTTGGACGTAATTAACGATGTAGCATAGTCGATAGAAATATGAACAAACAACTACTGAAAGAAATTATATCTCTTGCCGTTGCTCGATGCGGGGAAGACTTCTCTAAGAAAATCGACGCGCTTCGACGCGAAAGGGAACGTGTCTTGCAAAATATTTGGAGGGAAGACACGCTTCCCGAAAAGTTAGTTGGCGCGCAAAAAGAAAGGCTTTTTCGGAATATTGAATTCGATACTGCGATCTACCATGCAGACAAATATCTTCCGGAGTTAGAATATCTGGACTTATTGTACGGCATCGCCGAAATATCTATGAAATATGGCGAGATGAACCGTGCGGAACAGGTTCTCCGGAATATCTCGGACCAAAAATCGTATAACGCCGACAACAATATGCTGGCCAAAGCGCACTATAAATTGGGAAACGTCGTTTTTTATCAGAATGATTTTAAGATGGCGGATGAAGAATTCGGGGAAAGCCTGCAGTTGTTCAAAAAGACCAATGATGAAAAAGGCATTGCGCTTGTTTCGAACGCACAAGGTATTTTATTGGTGCAGAAGGGTAAAATCTCCGAAGGTATTGTTTTGATCGAAGAGGCTCGCAAGATGGCGAATGCGCTGAATTTTGCCGATTTGGTCATCAACACAAACATGAATATCGGAAACGCTTATCACATCAGCGGAGACGCCGATGCCGCCATGGCGCATTATCGTGAAGTCTTGAGTCTTGCCGAAAAAAGAGGAGAGAAAGATACGCTTGCCAACATGCATCTGAACATCGCGATTGCCTATAAATTTAAAGGTCAACTGGACCGCGCGACGAATCATGTTGAAAAGGCATTCGAAATTGCAGGAGAGACAAATAACCTATATCAAAAAGGTCTTGCCTATTTGATTAAGGCGGAAATCGCCTGTCTCAAAGACGATTTGTCTTCCGGAACAGCGCTGGTGACTTCGGCATTCTCGATTTTCAGCGAAATTGGCGACCGCCTCAGCATTGCAGAAGCCTACAAGATACTTGGAATGATTAACCGCAAGAGCAAACGGTTCGACATCGCGCTATCGTATTTAGAGAACAGCAAGCGTATCGATGGAGAACTGAACCACACTCTCAATCTGGCAGAAACACTGATTGAAATATCGGCGCTCTACAAGGATATGGGCGAGGCGGAAAAAGCGAAAAAGTACCTGGAGCGTGCCGTCGGGCATTTCGAAAATATCGGCGCTGAAATTCGGGCGAAAGACGCGAAAAAACTGTTGAATAATCTATCAGCATAACAGCGGTCCATCCGTAATGCCGATGGGTTGTCGGTGAAATTTAATAAAAATCTATAACTCTTTATGTGGGCGTGGGAAATAACGGTCTCATTTTCTTGACTTAAAGCAATCGCCTGTTTAAGTTAATAGCGGTATTTGGAAATAACGAAAAAGGGCGATCATTTTGGGACGATTGGATTAGAATTTGAGCGACTTAAAGAACGAATCACAGGTAAATAGCGACTTTTCACACAAAGATAAATACCGGTTCATTTTTGATAAGATAAGCGATTTGGTTATCTTGTGTGGAGCCGATTATACCATTTTAGAATCGAATCGGTCAGCGGATGTCATTTTTGGGCAAGGCGAATCGCTGGTAGGGAAAAAATGTCATTCGGTTTTACATCAAAAGGGCATGCCGTGCATCGATTGTCCGCTTCATGACACATTAAAAAGCGGTCTGATCATTCCGCTGGTCAAATATGACGAACGGTTTGGTGAGTATTTTGAAGAGCGGACACATCCCATACTCGATGAAGACGATCATCTTCAATCGTTTATCATCACCAGTAAAAACGTCACAAAAAGTCGTGAACTGGAAGAAAAATCCGCGCAAGCGAAAAAATTGCTCGCTCTTGGACAAATTTCATCGGGTGTCGCACATGATTTTAACAACGTCTTAACGGTTGTCCTCGGGCGCATTCAACTGCTCAAGAGGCAAATTACCGACGAGTACATCCTCAACAGCCTGAAAATGATCGAAAAGTCTGCACTCGACGGCGCATCGAAAGTCCGTAAAATTCAGGAATTCTCACGCCCGAGTGAAGGTGCGCTAACCGAAACAATCGATTTGAAGAAGATAATTGAAGAGGTTGTCGAAATCACCCGACCCAAATGGGAAACCGCATCAAAGCTCAAAGGCACATTGATCGAACCGATTTTGGAACTGGAAGACAAGATTTTTGTGTTGGGCGATTCATCAGACATCAGAAATGCTTTCACCAATATTATTTTCAATGCCGTTGACGCGATGCCGGAAGGCGGAGTGCTGTATATTAAAACAGAAACCGATAACCAAAACGTTTCTATAAAATTTAAAGACACCGGAATCGGAATGACACCAGAAACCGTCGAAAAAGTATTCGATCCGTTTTTCTCGACGAAAGGCGTGATGGGAACCGGCCTGGGCATGAGCGAAGTTTACGGGATTATCAAGCGTCATAACGGTCGAATCGGCATTCAGAGCGAGGTCGGAAAAGGAACGATGATTTTACTGCATCTTCCAAAAGTGGCCGCCGCGAAGATCGGCGCTCCGGTGATCGAAATTGGCAAGACCGCTCCGGCCCGCATTTTGGTTATCGACGATGAGGAACATATTCTGGAAATATTCAAAGATTTGCTTTCCGAACTCGGTCATGAAGTCGATACAAATTCGTCCTCTGTGGCGGCGCTTGATTTATTTCGAAAGAAGCGGCACGACATCGTCATCACTGACCTTGGAATGCCTGTAATGACCGGAATAGAAATTTCCAAAAAGATCAAAGAGATCCGTCGGGAAACTCAAATCATTATGGTTTCCGGCTGGGCGTTGAGCCTTGACGAAAAATCTGTGAGTAAATGCATCGATTTTGTGATCAATAAACCATTCTCGATCGAAAAAATCATTTACACAATTTCGGAAGCTGCAGCCGTTATCCAAAAACAGAAAACCGGTTAATTTCAACCCGATTGCTCATTCCTTGAGAAAAATCCTCTATCTTGCTTTAATTGCCTTCTTTGTTGCCTGCGGATCGGATAAACAGAAGCGTTTTGTTGGTGACGATGCAAATTATTCGGAAAAGGATATTGTCAATGGCGGAACGCTCGTCGCGGGAATCAATGGTGAACCGGACGCACTGAATCCGTTGACCGGATTGCTTCAGCCGGCCATCAATATCCAGAGCCTTATTTTCAGACGCTTGGCGGATATCAACGAAGATTTGGCGACTTTTTCGCCGCAAATGGCAAAGAGTTGGGAGTTTTCAAAGAACGGCCTTGCCATTACATTTCATCTTCGTACAGACGTTTTTTGGCACGACGGCGCTCCATTCTCAGCAAAAGACGTTGTCTTTACTCACGAAATCGAAGTGAATCCGAAGATTTTCTGGGACGGCGCCTCATTCAAGGTCAACATCAAAAAAGTGATAGCGCTTAATGACTCGACGGTTGTGTTTTATTTCGCTAAAAAATCGCCGACGATGCTCATGGATGCCGTTGAAGGATTCATTCTTCCAGAGCATTTGTTGAAAAATGTCTCGCCGGAGAAAATGCCGACGATTGCATTCAATCGTCATCCAGTCGGAACAGGCCCTTTCCGATTTCAAGAGTGGAGAAGTCAGCAATACGTGATTTTAACACAGTTTGATCGCTATTATGAAACTGGCAAGCCGCATCTCGACACCGTGATTTTTAAAATTATTCCAGACGGTGCCGGTATGGTACGCCAACTTCTCAGCGGCGACATCGATTTTACCGAAGTCATTCCACCGCGGGATTTCATCCGTCTGCAAAAAGAGTGGAAAGCCGGGAATTCGCCTCTGCGTCCGGTAAGTTATCTCGGACGGACGTACGATTTCATTGGATGGAATCTGATCGACGGAGCGCACTTTCGGAAGATGCGCAAAAGATATGGCGAAGATGTTTCCAGTATTCAGAAATATATCCAGCCGCATCCTCTTTTCGGAAGCCGGAAGGTCAGAACAGCGCTGACGATGGCGATCGACCGCGTCGCGGTTGCGCGGATCGTCAATGACGGAATGGCAACGCCAATGAATGGCCCGATTTCGTTGGTTCTTTGGGGGTACAACGAAAAAGCCAATCGTGTCGTTCCGTTCGATCCCAAACGCGCCGCCAAACTTTTAAAAGAAGAAGGCTGGAAGGATTCCGACGGCGATGGCGTTCTGGAAAAAGACGGAAGGAAATTCCGGTTCGAAATGATAACCAACGCAGGAAATACACGACGAGAACAAGCTTTAACGCTGATTCAAAATCAGCTCAAACAGGTCGGCGTTGAAATGATCCCGAGAATCGCGGATTCCGGTCTTTTGTTTGGAAGAATGTTGCCGGAACGGGATTTTGATGCTGTTCTAATCGGCTGGAATGTCGCCCTGAAAATGGATTTGTCGCCGTTGTTTCATCGTTCATCGTTCTTTATTCCGTTTCATTTTAACGGCTATTATTCTCCGGAGTTTGACCGGCTCGAGGAATTGGCGGAATCGACGATTTCTCCTCAGGAAGCACAGAAATATTGGGATGGGATCACGACGCTGTTGTCAACCGATTTGCCGTACACGTGGCTTTACTATAAGATGGAGTGTTCGGCGATTCATCGCCGGTTCAAGAATGTCGTCATCGATCAACGGGGCGCGTACAATAACCTCGAAGATTGGTGGATTCCGGTGAAAGAACGCCGTGCGATCGGCGACTAACGGAAAGGTTTGAAGAAGTGTCCGCCTATTTATTCAGGCGATTAATCGGGATTGTGCCGGTTGTATTGATCGGCGCGACGCTAATTTTTATCCTCGTTCATCTTGCGCCGGGCGATCCGGCAACGATCTTTCTCGATCCGAATGCCGCAATTCATACACGTGAACAAATCGGAGAGCGGTTCGGCTTAGATCAGTCGGTGGCAACGCAATATCTGAAATGGCTTTTCGGTGTGATCTTTCATTTCGATTTCGGAAACTCTTTTACTACCGGCCGTCCGGCTACTGAAATGATCGTTGAAGCGCTTGAACCGACGTTGATCCTAACAGTTCTTTCATTGATTTTAGGCATTTTTATTGGGATAATTTTAGGAATTTACGCCGCCGCTTGGGAGGGACGCGCTTTCGACAAAGCGATCTCCGCAATCATGCTTTTCTTTTATTCTATGCCGTCGTTTCTGATTGGCGTTTTACTGTTGGGATTATTTGCCGTGCGGCTGGATTGGCTTCCGTCTTCTCAAATGGCGTCGCTTTTTCACAATCAGTTGTCATTTGGCGGGCGCATACTGGATTCTATCCGACATCTCATTCTACCCGTGACAACTTTAGGCATTTCATTTTCCGCCGTCTTTTTCAAATATATCCGCGGAAGCATGGTTGAATCTCTGCACTCGAACTATATTTTGGCAGCGCGGGCGCGTGGTGTGGAGAGCGGAAAAATATTTTATAAATATGCGCTTCGGAATTCGCTCCTGCCATTTATCAGCACGATTGGGCTTACACTTCCGATGCTGTTTAGTGGCGCGCTCATCATCGAAATTGTCTTTTCTCTGCCCGGAATGGGGCGCGTGATGTTTTACGCGGCGCTCGCACGTGATTATCCGGTCATCATCGCCGCCGGTTCGCTGGCGTTTTTTTCTGTCGTTGTGGGAAACCTGCTGGCAGATGTTTTTTATGTGATTGCCGACCCGAGGATTCGACTGAAAGGGCGGTCGTCTTGAAGCGAATGTGGCGCGATAAAATTTTTCGGTTTGGAATTATATTAGTATTGACGATCCTTGTTCTGTGTGTCTGCTTGCCGTGGGTTATGCCACAGGATCCATATACGCAGAATCTTGAGGAAATATCACAACCTCCATCGCTATCTCATCCGTTTGGGACGGATTTCTTCGGGCGCGATCTTTTTAGCCGGATTTTATACGGCGGAAGATTATCGCTGACAATCGGCATTATTGTAACATTTTTCGCTGTCGCCATCGGAACGATTATCGGAATGATTTCCGGTTATTTTGGCGGATGGATAGATGTTGCGCTGATGCGGTTTGTCGATGTTATGTTGGGTTTTCCGCGATTGTTCATTCTCCTAACAGTGGTCGGATTCACCCGTCCTTCGTTTGGTCTGATGCTTGTAATTCTATCGTTGTTTTCATGGATGGAAGTGGCGCGGATCGTTCGGGCGGAAGTTTTAACCGCCAGAGAGCGGTTGTACGTCAAATCCGCCGTCGCTCTTGGATTGAATCGTCGGCGCGTACTTTTCCGTTACATTTTCCCGAATATTCTTGGTCCGATCATCGTGTCTGCAACGCTCATGATTGGCAGTGTGATCGTCATCGAATCTGGATTGAGTTTTATCGGTTTGGGCGTTCAACCGCCGGGTGCCAGCTGGGGAACGATCCTGAATCAGGGTTTTCAGGATTTGGCCGGCGCGTGGTGGATTACATTATTTTCCGGTCTGGCGATCGTTGTGACGGTCATCGGTTTTAATTTAGTTGGCGAAGGATTGATAAATGTCCTGGATCCGAAAACCGGCGAGCGGGAATTATAAGATGATAATGAATTCCGACTGCGAAAAACTCCTCGATGTTAAAGAACTTACGGTTCGTTATGGACAGCGAAAAACATTCGGGCTGAGAGAAAAAACCGTCGTTGCTTTAAATAATGTTTCATTTTTAATCCATCGTGGCGAGACGTTGGCGCTCGTTGGCGAAACCGGAAGCGGAAAAAGTACGATTGCCATGTCGATCCTGCATTTCGTTGCGCGGCATTCCGGAGAAATTCTGTACAGAGGGAAAAATATTTGGAAATATAAACGCGGGGAACTCAGAGCCTATCATCGAAAAGTCCAGCCAGTTTTTCAAAATGCGGACGAATCGCTGAATCCGCGACTGAAAGTTAGGTCAACGCTTTTGGATGCGCTCGATCCGGCGCTTTCATCAGAAGAAAAAAATCGTCGCATTATCGAATGTCTTTCCGCCGTCCAGTTGAATGAAAATGTGCTGAGCCGGTTTCCGCATCAGTTGAGCGGCGGTCAGAAACAGCGCGTCTGTATCGCCCGCGCGCTGGCGACTGAATCAGAAATGCTGATCCTCGACGAGGCGATCTCTTCGCAAGATTTGTCGCTTCAGGCGCATCTGCTCAAATTATTATCCGAACTGAAGCAGAAATTTTCTCTGACTTATCTCTATATTTCGCACGATCTGGAAACAGTCCGTGTGATCGCAGACCGTGTCGGAATTCTGAAAGATGGGCGATTGATCGAAATAGGCGATAAAGATGAAATCTTTAACTCGCCGAAGGAATCGTACACGCAACTTTTACTGGAAAGAAGCCGGTTTTGACAGTGGATCACCTGACGCTGGAAGTTCGCAACCTGTCGCTTTTCATTCAATCTGAAGGCGTCGATAAAACGATCTTTGAAGAGGTCAGTTTTAATTTCAGTGCCTCTTCCCTGCTAGCTATCGTCGGCGAATCCGGCGGCGGTAAAAGTCTGCTTTGCAAATCTTTATTGAGATTAACACCGGGAAATGCGCGACTTTCCGGGTCGGCTGTTCTTTCCGGTTTACCGACGCCAATCGATCTGATTTCCTGTTCGGAATCCGAAATGGAATCCATCCGTGGCAGGCGGATCGGCATGATTTTTCAGGAACCAGCATCGTCGATGAATCCGGTGATGACGTGTGGCAAACAGATTTTCGATGCGCTTCCCAAAAATGTCCGCTCCGACAAACTTTTAGCCCGACGAAGAATCGCCGAACTTTTAGAATTCGTCGGATTCAAAGAGCCAAACCGAATTGCCCGCTCATATCCGCACGAACTTTCCGGTGGCATGCTCCAGAAAGTCGCCACCGTTTTAGCGATCGCCGGTGAACCGTTGATTCTGATTGCTGACGAACCATCGACCGCGCTCGATGCAATCAACCGATTTGAACTGATGGAATTATTTCAGCGATTGCGGAAAGAGTTCGGAATGTCGATTCTTTGGGTGACGCACGAACTGCGATCCGCTTTGACGTATGCTGACGAACTCTTGGTTTTGTATGACGGAAACATGATGGAGTCCGGGAAAGCCGCCGAAATCGCCGAGCATCCGAAACATCCATACACCAAAGCCTTGATGGACGTTGAAAAATCATTCCGCGAACCGGACGGACCTCGCCCGATTCCGGAAGAGATATTACCGGCAGAAAATCGCTCTGCCGGATGTGTCTTTGCCGGGCGATGCGAATTCGCGAAACCGATTTGCCGGATTGAAAGGCCGAAATGGGAATCCGGTGAGAATCGCCACGGCTGGCGTTGCCATTTTCCGTTGAAGTGATTGAAACTGAAAAATAGAAGGGGATTATTCATGAAAACCAACCGACCGAACTATCTGAAACGATTCGCGCTTCTGTTCCCGATTTTAATATTAGCCATTTTCCCGCAGACGCCGGATGCGAATATTCAATCGCTGATCGATCGGAAAGAATATTTCAAGGCGAAAGATAGTTTGGTGGTTTACGCCGAAATGTTGTCGGTCGAAAAAAGCCTTTACTTTGGAGCAATTCTCGACAACGTGTTCAATCGTCCGAATATTTCTAACGAGAAAATCCGCCATTGCCTCGAATTTCAATTATCAGATACGCTCGTCGCCGAACTTCTGAAGACAAAGCTCAACAACGATATTCGCATGAATGATTTCAAGGCGGCGACGGCGGTTACGGATACATTGTTGAACCGTTATATCGCTTTATTAGACAGCGTCACACGAACAGACATCGCAAATGACGGCATAGCATGGCGCGCGTTGGCAAGCAATCCGTCAACAACTGTAGATATTTCCCGTGAGACAACTATTTCGATGAAAAAAGACATTGTCGGGCTTCTGCGAATTCCCGTTCGATTCGAAAAAAAGAACATGAAGTTTGTCTTCGATACCGGCGCGAATCTCTCACTTGTCAGCGAAAAGACGGCCAGGAAACTCGGCGTCAAGGTGCTTCCAATAGAATTTCATGTTCAGGGAGCGACCGGGAGGGTGGTCAAATCCAAAATCGGCGTTGCGGACGAAATCCGGCTGGGCGACATCGTCGTAAAAAACGTTGTGTTCATCGTCATGCCGGACAAAGAACTGCGGTTTCTGGGATTTTACAAGATCAACGAGATCATCGGTTTCCCGGTGATCAATCAGTTGAAGGAAATTCGCCTGAATTATGCCGAAAATACGTTGACCATTCCGGCGGCTCCGACGAACTCGGAGGAGAAAAATTTTGCCATGGAAGGATTAATGCCGTTGATTGAAATCGGCCATCGGAACGAATGGCTGGTTTTCACATTCGATACCGGCGCGAACTCAACCTCGCTTTATCCGAAGTATTATGAAAAATACGCCGCTGAGATCGATTCGACTTATAAGTTAGGAAACATCATATCCGGTTCCGCCGGCGGGATGGAGAAAAACCGCGCCTACAAACTTACGAACGTGCAAATGCGCATCGCCGGAAGAGATGTTGTTTTGCCGGAAGTCAGCCTACTTAAAGATGTTCAGACCGAACACAGCAAATATTTCTTCGGGAATCTCGGGCAGGACGCCATTAAGCAATTCAAAACCGTCATCATCAATTTTGACAAGATGTTCGTGGCGTTTGAATAACCGCGGAGATTGACAGCCTGAACCACGAATTAACACGAATAAACACCAATTTTTATTTCCAAACCAGTTCCCGCGATGTCGAAAACTGGTTTTAACTGTTAGTGTCGTGCCGGTTAAGTGTAAAAAATTCTTTTCATCAGCCAGCGTTGTATGTAAATTTTATCCGTATGTATAACTATTGCAGACAAAGATGATCAAGAAATTATTTGGTTCGGAAACCCGGATCGCTCTACTTCGTGAATTTTTATTACACCCGGAAAGCGAGTTCTACCTCCGCCAGTTCTGCACACGGTTAGGATTGTTGCCGAGGTCTGTCAGTCTGGAACTGGCGAATCTGGAAGGCATCGGGTTAATTATCAGACGACCGGCAGGGAAATCGATTTTCTATCGCGCCAATCGTGATCACGTTCTCTTTGATGATTTGCAAAGAATAATCATCAAGACGGTTGGATTGGCCGACGTCGTCCGGAAAGCGCTTGAACCTTTTGCGGTGGATATTGCATCGGCTTTCATTTACGGATCCTTCGCGAATGGCGGCTTTACTGCTGAAAGCGATGTTGACCTGATGATAGTCGGAAAAGTTTCTTCTCTACAGATTTCCGGCGCGATGGGAGTGGCCGGACAGCAGTTGGGACGCGAGATCAATTTTTCCATTTTCACCGAGGAAGAATTCATCCGGCGCCTGAAAGAAAACGATCATTTTATGAAAAACGTAGCAGATAAATCTAAACTGTTCTTAGTCGGAACCGCCTATGAGTTTGAGCGAATGGCTGAAAAACGGTTGGCTTAAACCCTACCAACCGAATCCGCAGAAAATTCGGAACATGCTGAATCTGATTCGGCGGGATCTGAGGGATTGCCAGTCAACCGAGATTTCTACCGACTGGCGTTTTGCCATTGCGTATAATGCCGCGCTAACCAGTTGTCTGATCGCCTTGCATTGTCGCGGATACGAAGTCACCCGTGGACAAAGCGAACATTACCGCGCCATCCAATCGCTGACCCTGACAATGGGCGAAGAATTCTCAACAATTAAAAATTACATGAATGCCTGCCGCAATAAGCGTAATATATCCGATTATGAATCGGCCGGAACAGTGTCCGAAACAGAAGCGCAGGAATTATTCGCAACGGCTTCCGATCTGTTCACGGCGCTGGAAAACTGGCTACGGGAAAATTATCCCGAAATGATCTGAGCAGAACAACAATCCTGTTTCCGACATGATTATTAGCGAAAACGGAATATTAATCCCGTCGTCTGCGACGCCGAGTTCCAACACGGTTGGAACACTCCAAAATAGCCTGTCAGCATCAATTTCGATAAGATGTCCATGGCGTTTGGAACTTTTAAACGTGGATTACGCGGATTTTGGGAATCAGTTTGACTTCAAGAAAACTAACTTGCAATGGTTTTTGCATTCTGTTCTGTGTCCCATTCTTTATAACGCTTAACCAAGTCTTTAAGAAATAATTGAACTTGATTAAAAATCTCACTTGCACACTCTATATCAATCAAAAGGTAATCATAGTAGAATGTGATACCATTTTTCTTCCTTTTCCATTTATCTATATTTTTCCGATTCTCTTTTGTCAACATTTCTAAACGACCATTTGCATGTACAATGGCATTTCGTAAATCGGCGAGCATTTCAACAGTTACCTTGATGTTATCATCACTATAATACTTAAAGTGAAGAATGTGATCAAAGTATATTTCCGCCCTTTCAAGAAAACTTCCTCTTAGGTTATTCAAAGAAATGTATTGACCTTGAGTTTTTTGAATTAATTTTGCTATTTCTGTAACTGACGATTCATAAACTGAATATGTTGATATAACAAATGACCCAATTAAAAAACGAGGTATAAGGAATTCGACAGTATAATCGAATCTCTGCTTAGCGTCGCTCCATTCTGAATCTTCCGGTGTCAATTTATTTTCTTTACAATATTCATCAAAATTTGATTGGTTTTCAACGCGAAGTGATTGCATCTGTTTTTTGATAAGATCATAGTTATTTTTAAGCGCCTCAATTTCAAGTGATACTTCCAATAGACGAAAATCAAGTTTTATCTGCATCTTTTCGAAAACTTAATACCGTTGATAAATAATCAGAAACATTTTATTGTTCGCAAACGCACCTAAACCCAATTACTTCGACAATGCCTGATGGGAAACAATAGTTACGACGAGTCGTTCGGCAAAGATCTGCATCCCATTTAAAATCACCTCCACGCAAAACTCGAACCATGCTTGAACTAGGACCGGTCGGATTTTGTGTTATTATGTCTGACTGAATATCATCATCTTTTGAAACAGGCAAGATTTTTTGTTGTAGTTCTTTGACAATCTGCAATTCAATATCAGCTGGATTACCTGTTACAATGCCCATCTCAATAGCATTATTAACAACACGTTTCCTAAACTTTTCGTCTTCCTTTAAATCGTCTTCAAATGTTCCAGTTACATTAAACACCTGATTTAAACCTGAATATATCTTATCAGTAAGTCTATTACTTTTACCAAGTTCAACTGCAACTGATTCTTGTGCTGCACTTGCTAAGTTCATATACCTATTTGCATAATCCTGTGAATCAGCTGGAACATCATCAATATTAGTTTTACCTGATACATGGAATAGTGAATATTGTTTGAAGTCGGATACATCTCCACCCTGCTTAACATAATCATTAAAATACTCATCAAGAGCAATGTCTTGTAATTCCTGTGACTTCAAAAACTCGTCTTGATTAAACACTCTTCCAGCGCGTCCTAGCATACTCTTAACTACCGATGGTAGCATCTGGTAACGACCGAGCGCACCCGTTGTCTTATCAACAGATTTTTGATTGCTGCCAGAAGCTATAGCTATAGCTCTTCTCCAGCAAGATGTCATTTTTCTATCGGATGTCTCTTTCCACCATATTGAGCCGATTGTATAATATAACTTGTCACCCCAATCCGAGCACCACTCCCTTACATTTCCAGACATATCAAATAATCCCAATTCATTTGGTTTTTTCTGTCCTATGTAATGTATTCTTCCTCCGCTATTTTTGTCATACCAGCCAACTTCGTCTATATTATCACTCCCGACATATTTGTGACCCTTGCTTATATTGCCGCCACGTGCCGCGTATTCCCATTCCGCCTCTGTCGGTAATCTATACTTCTTTCCGGTTTTTCTGCTTAACCATTCACAATAAGCGACTGCATCGTTCCAGGAAATATTAATCACTGGATAGTTGTCACACTCCCCTTCTTTTCGGACTTTACCATTCTCATCACGTTTCCAAGTAAATCCTTCATTTTCTGGTATTTTGTCAAAACTTTTTGTGAACTCGTAGATTTGTTTTGTAGTCTTAGCCCAATTAATAGCAAAAAGATCATCTTCCGTCTGATAGCCAGTCTCCACAATGAACTTCTCAAATTCTGCAACTGTCACTTCATATTTTCCCATCCAGAAGTCGCTGACGGTGACGGTATGCACCGGTTTTTCATCATCATTTCCATCATTACTCCCCATCTGGAATGTTCCGCCTTTGACGAAGACCATTTCAGGTAGTCCTGTCGTGTTTTTTGGTTCTGTTATCAGCGTCTGTGGTGGTTCGCTGTGTAGGACAGGTTGTTTGCCAGCCAGTTGACCAGCGACGCTGCTCAGACAGGTCATCACATCGCCGATGTCGCCTTTGAGGTCGCATGTGCCGACGCCAATCAGACTACCTTTTTCAACGCCGACCAACCGGGCGGTTACCGAATAAGTCTGACCCACTTTGCTGATGCTTCCAACGACCATTTGTTCGACCGCCAGCAGTTGTCCGACTTCCACCGCACAGGCATCCGAAGTACAGCCGGATTGTTGAAATCCTTGCTCTTTGAGGATTGCATCCATTTTCTCGCGTTCCAGAATGACGAATTTTCCCGTCAGAAAGAGTGTCGCGCGCAGACGGTCGGTCAAAGCGCTGGCATCGTCTTTCGACACGTTCTTTCCCTCAAAATCAATGACGGCGATGTTTGTCTGTCCGAACAGCGCTGAGATAAGAAAAACAACTATTGCAAGGAGCCTTGCTTTCATATCAATCCTCTCAATTTTAAAAACACAATGGGAGATTATAAGACGAATTCTGAAAATTAGCAAGTATTTCAAGATGTTTGTGGCGTTTGAAAATCAACCAAACCAATTTCCGGCTCGCCGAAAACTGGTTTGGGTTTTGTTTTTGGTTGTGTAAATCAAAGTGTGTAAACTCATAAACAAGTTAGACATAATTCTTTAAAATTTCCTCAAAGTAAATTAACAATTGCGCATAAATAATTCCCCAATCTTCGTAAGTGTGGGTCCACTTCCG
>Ga0210017_1001364_pt1 | contig 21225 bp, 12 predicted proteins | sample CryGeyCG2014_020_FD_183966 | JGI IMG/M metagenome (GOLD analysis project Ga0210017, IMG submission 183966) | Groundwater microbial communities from aquifer - Crystal Geyser CG08_land_8/20/14_0.20 (SPAdes) (version 2) | ecosystem: Environmental > Aquatic > Deep subsurface > Groundwater | place... | reverse complement strand
ATTCTTCTCTTTTTCCGGCTTGGACAGCACGTGCGAAGAAAGCGAAGAAACGCCCCAGGAAGCGGACCTGGAAAAGACGGACCTCAGCATTTCCCATCTCTGGGCCAGGGATTTGGCGACTTCGCCGGAGCCCTTGCCTATGTATTCTATCCCGGAAAGCTGAAGGAGCTTTTCGAAATCGTTGCTGACGCTCATCCACTTTTCGTCGGTTACCTCGGAAACCTTTCCGGGAGGCAGCGCCACGGGATTGGTCTTGACTATGCCGATGAACCGGCCGTCGGGGAGGACGAGGCCGACCTCGCACATATAGGTTTTCCCGCCGTCGTTCACGTTTATGTACCAGTTCCTGGAATCTATGATTATCGGGACGTCGAAATATTTGGTATAAGACTCCCCCTCTTTCACGCCCGTAAGGTCGTAAACCCTTATCACATGCCTGGCTTTGGAGAATACGTCGTTGCCGTATTCCCGGCAGATATTCGCCTTCGAATTATCGGTTATTTCCCAGTAGATGAACATCCAGTGCGGGTCCCTGGGCAATAAAGCGGCCTGAGTCTCGCCGTAATTCTCCGGCAAGGACTTTGAATCGAGGTCCGGCTCTATGTTATTCTTGTTTATGTGACCTGATGATGACATTTCCCTCTCCTTAACGGGGTGTGACAATAAAGCAACACAAAGGAAGTAACCCCCCGCTTACCGACTAATTATATCAAATGCGGGGGGGGCAATCAACCTGAAAGACCGGTTCTTGAAATTTCAGCATAAGGCCGCTGAAATTTCAGGCGGGGGACGCAATAACGTCCAAATGGCGAGAAAAACTGCCGCGCTTGGCGCATTCCGGCGTTTCCCGCAAACCAAAGACCGACATTATGGGAAATATCTACCGCCCTACTGCCGCCGGGTTGGGGAATGCAGTCAAATATCCTGCGCGAAAGATTTAAATACTGATTGGGAACAGGATTATGCGGCGAATGGACGGACCTCTCTTGTCATTTCATGTTATGCCGTGCTCTTCCTTGAATGCTTCAGCGTCTATATGTCGGCTGAACCACTTTGACGGCCTGCCAAGCAAGAATGCAAATTCTTCAAGATCAAAAATCCCGTAATGTTCTTCAGTGAAAACCACAATCTTGTCGCGCGTTTGCCGAGCTGTTTCACGGCGGAACCGGCGGATTCCGGACTCGGCGAGATTCTGGCCCTGTTCGGTCCTATAGGCATTGGTCAGATTGTACATGCACAGGGTCAGGATAGCATGCGCCGTTACCGCATTCTCTGTTTTTTTGGGGATTTTGCTTATCAGCCGGCCCTGCTTAAGTTCCCGGTTGGTCTGATTTTCAATCAGGCTCCTCAAATCATATTTATCCAGGATGTTCAGCGGCCTGGATACCGCCAGGCTGGTCAGGAAAACCGGCTCATGCCCCGGCTCATACGCTTCCTTTTTCCAGCGCGTCACCATCACCGTATTAGCCGCATTGGCCTTAAAGTCCATGCCGTTACGGTATTTTTTCTGATGTTCTTCGTCGCCATATTGGTCGTAGCTGACCAAGCCGGCAATCCCTACAACTTTTAAATCTTCCCTTTGCTCCCGAAAGATTTTTTTTGCGTCCACCGTGTTTCTTAAGCCGCGCGCATCCTTTGTTATGTGCATATCCGCGCGTAATGGGATAATCCAGTCAATGCCATAGTTATGCTTCAAAACCCACAGGGTCAGACCGTCCAGATATCCCCGGTCAATCAACAGCAGCTTTATTTTCCCCTCGCCAATGTTTTTCGCCGCCTGCCTGACCAGCGCCAGTGTCCAGTCTTTTTCCGATTCCTGTATCGGGCGCGCCCTGGCGGCGACAATAATACGCGAATCAAGACTGCGCAGCAGCATCAGCTTGAATCCGAATGTCGTTTCCGAAATCGTCACCGTTCTCTTCTCTTTGCGGCTCCATTTCTCCTTATCCACCGTCCTGCGCCCAGCCCCCTTGCATTTCTCGGTCGTCGGCAAATCGGTCGCATCCATCAGGAAAGTCGTGTCCCTGATAAATCCCAGCTTCGCCAGCAGCTTTACGCCGCCGTTCAATATTCCCTCCAGTTCCTCCGGCGAAAACTTATCCAATGCGTCGGCCAGCGTATTCTTGTTCATCGGACGGGTGTTTTTGCCCTTGCCGCGCCTGCAATGCCCGTTCTCCACCTGTTCGGCCGTATAGCCCAGCATCATCAACAGCCCGACGTCGTTGAAAAGCAGGCCGGGTACCTGGTTCATCGATTCAATCCCCAGCAGGATTTTTACCTGATAGGTCAAAAGCAGCTTGGCAATCGTAATCATCCGGCGCACATAGCCAACACCTGCCACGTCCAGGCATTCCAAAAAGCCTATCGTCTTCATGAAAACGACAAACCTGTCCAGAAATCCCCACCCGCCGCCCGGACCGATTTTCTGATAGTCGCCTTTCCAAATCCGCTGGGCCACCTCCTTTTGATTGCGCGTCAGGTGTCTCCAGGCCAGATAATCACGATTACAGCGCGCGGCCCGGCGCAGCCCGCGCTTGCCGGCGCGCCGAAGCGCCCCCTGCTTTTTAACGGTCTTTTTTCTTTGGCTCATAGGGCATATGTTTGCGGTTTCGCTCCACTTGCCGCCACAAATTTTCCAGCTGCTTGTTTAAAGCCCGCCATTGTTGGTGGGCTTTGCGGAAGCGCCGGGCGGCCTCCACGCCCGCCCTCACTTCTTCCTCCCATTGTCTGGGCAGGTGAATCATCCTTGTCTTGCCCTTGCGCAAAAGGGAAAGATGCAGATACGGGCCGTGCCGCCATCGTTTGGAGGTTCTGCAGCGGCAGGCGGCTTTCCCGCATACCGTGCGCACCACCACCAAACAGCCTTCCACCAGCGCCCCGGAGTCCATTAGCGCGGACTCCAGGGTTTGACGCGCGGCCTGGACCGCCCGCACCTGTTGCCGATATCGGCTCAATGCATGCTTTTGTCTGATTTGTATCATATATATATATCCATATCAGATTATGACATAAAAACAGACAGGCTGTCAAGTATCTGACAAAAACCTGTCGCTATGCGGGCCGCCTCTTCGGAAATTAGGCACCGGCGCCCTTATGCTGAAACTTCAGACCGGTTCGGCTGGATTATCGCTTTCTTCGGCGGGCTCGCCGGCGGCGGACTTAAAACCTGTCTTCCTCTTCGAAGTCGGCTTCCGAAGACGGGGCAGCGGCCTGAGAGTAAAAATAATTGAAAGTGCTCCGGTATGCCTCTACGGCGGTTTTATCGTTTATGAAAATGACGTTTTCAAAGGAATTTACGCTGGCGTTGCCGGTAAAGTTGAAAGAGCCGGTGCCAAGTATCTTCCCGTCGAAGATCATGAACTTGTTATGCATGGCGCCCCTTTCGTTACGCCCCCCCATCCACCTGAAAGGCACTCCGGCCGTATATATCTGTCTGGCCATCTTGGAGTCTTTCGACATCTTAATGTCCTCCAGGAATTTGACCTTTACCCCCCTTTGATGCGCCCTGACGAGGGCCTCGGCTATGGGCCTGGAGGAAAAAGTGAAAGTCACCGCCTCTATGGAGTTCCTAGCGGCGTCCATGAGAGAGGCTATCCTGTTTTCCGTGTCCGAGCCGGGGGAGAAAAGATAGGCCGGCGCTGGAGTCCCGTTGAGATTCATTACCGGCGAAGCGTCCTGGGGAGGCGCGCCGTAATAGCCCTCGGGAAGGGTCTGGGAAGGGCCGGCCGACAATTCCCTGGCCTGCGTCCACATCCACTCGAAATATTTTCTGTAGCCGTCCACGTAAATGGGATGCCTCGCCGCTATCATATTCTCGTGATTGGAGAAAGTCGCCCCGGCGGTCCAGTTGTAAGAGCCGACCGTAACCAGCTCTCCGTCGTGTATGGTTATCTTGTTATGGTTCACGCCCCAGGCGCTGGTGCCCTTGGAAGCCCTGATATTTATCCCGGCCTCTATCATCCTCTTTATATTGCCGTCCATTTTCGGATACAGGTGATTATGGTCGATTAAAAGCCTCACCCTTACCCCCCTGTTTTTGGCGGCTATAAGCGCGTCCGGGATATTCTTCATGGTTATGCTGTATATGACCCCGTCGAAACTTTTCACGCTGGCGTTGACGGCGTTCACCACTATATCGTTGAGATAAGCGAAGGAATAATCCGGGATACCGCTGAAATCGGCTTTTCTTCCGTCCTTGTCGCCGGCGTCGGGCACCGGGACCTGGTCGAGGAAACTGAAATCCGCTTCGGCCGCGCCGGAATCAAAGCCTCCGAAAGCCTGGCCGGAGAAAACAGGGGGAATTTCCCGCAGGTCCCCGGCGAAAGAGAACTGAGCGGCCAGCAATACCAGGGAAATTATCTTAACTCCTGTTTTTCTCATGCCTATATTTTATAGCGTTAAAGAAGGAGCCGCAAGGGCTATATTGCCTTATTTTTTCTGGGACCTATGGGCCCAAAAATAGTCACAGGCCGCAGGTTTCATGTCGCAAGTTAATCGAATTTCCTTATTGGGTAATTAGGGACAGCGACCTATTTTTTATTTATCCCGATACCGTTCCTGTCGGAGATTACAGCCGAACGGGAAAAAGACGGAAATAAAAATAAAAAAGGGAAACGAGAAGCCCGCTCTTCGGCATTTTGCCCCGTTCTCATAACCACGTTTCTGGACGGCCGTCCAGAAACGCGGTTAGATGTCATTTGACGACTATGCGTTCGGAGACGTTCCGGCCGAATATCTCGGGCTCGAAGCGCGCTGGATAACCCTGGATAACCCCGGGGGTTGGCCGAAAATGGAGGTATCCTAGATTATCTTCTTTATGGCTTCTTTATCGTGGATATTGTAGGCCCGCGAAATTATTTCCTCTCCGAGTATCTCGCCGGCTTTCCCGAAAAACAGCCTTTCGCCGGCCTTAAGAACCAGCGCGAGGTCCGAATAGGAAGCCACGAGTTTCAAGTCGTGGGAAACGCAGATTATCGAGATGCCTTTTTCGGCTTTTATCTTCAAAAGAAGCTCGAAGATCTTCACCTTGAAATTGAGGTCCAGGTGGGACGTGGGCTCGTCGAGAAGCAAAATTTCGGGCCCCTGCGCCAAAGCCTGAGCCAGGAAAACCAGCTGTCTTTCCCCGCTGGAGATCTTATTCACGCTTCTTCCCCTCAAGCCCTCTATCCCGAATTCTCTCATTATCGAATTTACGGCCTTCAGGTCCTCCGGGCCGTAGCTTTCCCACCATTTCTTGTACGGGGACCTGCCCATGAGGATTATTTCCTCGGCGGGGAACTCGAAAGGCGAATAAATCTCGCCGGGGACGAAAGCTATGCTTTTCGCCAGTTCCGCCGGCCCGCGCTCTCTTATGTTTTCATCGTTCACCAGCACGGCGCCGGAATAATTCCCGCAAAGGCCCGAAATTATTTTCAACAGCGTGCTTTTGCCGGAGCCGTTGTGCCCTATAACGGAAATAAATTCCCCCTTCCCCGCCGCGAAAGAAAGGTTCTTCAGTACCTTGAGGCCGTTATAGCCGAAGGAGATATTTTCCGCTTTTATCAGACTCATCTGAAATTTTTCTCCTTTTTAAGAAGCCACACAAAAAAGGGAGCGCCGAGAAAAGCCGTTATAATGCCGACCGGGAGCTCTATGGGCGCCATCACGGTCCTCGACAACGTGTCGGCGAAAACGACGAGCGCCCCGCCGGCGAAAGCCGAGACCAGGAGCAGGGAAGCCGCCGAGGCCCCGCAGAGTATCCTCGCTATATTCGGCACGATGAGTCCCACGAAGCCGATTATTCCCGACATGGCCACGGCGGCGGAAGTGGCGGCGGAGGCCAAAGCGAAAAAAACGAATTTTATTTTCTCGTTGTTTATGCCCAAAGTCGCCGCCTTCTCTTCGTCGAAAGCGAGTATATCCATATACCTGCGCAGAAGAAGCGAGGCCGCGAAAGCGGAAAAGATAAGCAGGGAAGAGAAAGCTATCACGTAAGGATTGAAATTATTGAAACTGCCGAAAGTAAAATGGAAAAAGGAGATTATATTGTCTCTCTGGAAGATGACGAAAAGCATTATGATGGCCGAAACGAAGGAATTGACGGCTATCCCGGCGAGGAGCATGCTCGAATTCAGTATCTTTTTGTCTATTCTGGCTATGTAGTAGGAAAGCAGAGTCGCGAGGAAGCCGCCGGCGGAAACCAGGACGTAAAAAACGGGATTGGACTGCCTTATTCCGGCCAGCTGGCACAGAATGACAGCGAGCATGGCGCCGCTGGAAGTGCCTATGATGAAAGGGTCCGCCAGCGGGTTTTTAAGCACGCTTTGCAGGAGGGTTCCGGAAAAAGCCAGCGCGAAACCCGCTATAAGGGCTTGTATCACCCTCGGCAGTCTTAAATGCAGAATTATATCTCTGGAGGAATATTCTCCCACGAAAAGGGAAAGGGCCGGCAACGCCAGGAAAAGAAAAAGGAAAACATATACGTACTTATTTTTCTTCATAACTCTCCGCCGTTTTCTGCTGCCGTTCGCTATTTACCATTTACCGGTTACTATTTACTATTTACTATTTTCTCCAGTTTGCCTATTATCGGGATTATCCTGGGCGAAGGCCTGGCGAAAGCGTCCCTGTCCTCTTTCTCGAACCTGAACACCCTTCCTTCCTTTATAGCCGCGATCTTATCCGCAAGCGGCATTTTTGCGAGGTCTTCCGGCGAAGAGGACAGCGTTATTATTACATCCGGGTTCTTTTCCAGCACCGCTTCCCAGGACACCCTGAAATAATCCCTGTCCGTCCCCGAAAACACGTTCTCCCCCCCGGCCTTTTTTATCACGTCGTTCATGAAAGAGCCTTTCCCGACGGTCCAGAGCCCGGCGTCCGCCTCCAGGAAAATTTTCTTCCTGACCTTTTTACCTTTAAAGGCGGCGAGCTCTTTCTTCATCCTTTTCACGAGCTTTTCCCCTTCCTTCTTTTTACCCAGGTTTTCCGCGATTATCCTCACGGTCTTATAAATGTCTTCCACTTTTTTTTCGGCCGGAATGACGACGACTTTAAAACCGAGCTGCCGCAAATTTTCCGCCACCGGCGAATTTTCCCATTTCCCCGCCAGGACCAGGTCCGGCTTCAGGGCGTAGATCTTTTCCATGTCCGGCCTGTAATAATCCCCCACCTTCTCCAGCTTTTCCGCCTCGACCGGCCAGTTGCAGTAGGAGCTGACCCCCGCGAGTTCGGCCCCGGCGCCCAGTTCGAAAACTATTTCCGTATATGAAGGCATAAGGGAAACGACCCTGAGAGCGGAAGCTTCCGCGGCCGTAAGGAATAAAGCGAGAGAGAAAATAATTTTGTTCATGATTTTTTCACCGTGGAGCCTCACAGGTAAGCCCGTGGCACACTGTAAACATTCTGCTTCGCCCGAATATTACAACCTCGGGCTTCGCAGGAATTATCCGCCTTCCACGCAGACAACATGAGCATGGGCGGAATTCCGCCGAAGCATTCTGCCCGCATTCCCCCGCGGGTAAACCCGTGGTCCTCCGCGAAGGCGGATAAAATAAAAAAACCGCCCCTGAAAGAGGGGCGGCTGACGGAGCTCCCCTCGGAGAAAACGGCCCCTGCGGGCCGCTGCGCAATAGACCGGACTAATAAAAGGGAATAGAGATTAGAGAATAGAGATTAGACGTTATCGTCTCTCGCCTCTAACCCCTCCTTTTAATCACCGTTGCGGGGCAGTTCCGGAATTAACCTGAATTTCTCAGTAGAGAAATTCAGGAGTTGCAAGTTTCAAGTCGCAAGACACAAGTAACAACGCAAAAACTGCGAATTTTGTTTTATTTTTTCAACTTGTGACATGCGACCGGTGACTTGTGACACCGAAAATTGTCTGGATATTTTTATCCTCAGATTTATCAACTTATCAACGGAAAAAGACCTCAACTGCAATTTTCGGGTTAACCGGATTCCTTTGCGCTAAATCGATTTTTATAGAGAGCTTTTGCCTACTGTTTGCTGTCTGCTGTTTTTAAGGGTTTAAGGGTTTTAGGGTTTTAGGGTACTTACCACTACAGCCTTCCGCCTTAAGCCTTGTGCCTTTTCATTATGATACTATTTTTTCACTTCTCCCGGTATATCGCCGTTTTGCTTGACGAGTCGCGTCTTTTCACGCTCTCCCTCTCTCTTGCTCATCTTGCTTGTTCTGCTTACTTTCAAGGCGAGTTTCAAAACGTCCCCGTAAAAACAGGTCTTCATTATTTTTTCCGGGCAACCCAGGGTCTTTTCGAGAGCCTTGTCGTAAAAAATCTGCGAATAGAAGCCGGGCTTGGAGGAAGCGGACATGTTTTCCACCGTTCCAGTTATTTTTATCCCCAGTTCCCTGTATATCTCTATGGAACGCTTCAAAACGTCTTCCGAGATCTTCGACGGTATCTGCACCGGCAGTATTTCGGCTTTCTTTACCAGCTTTATCACGTCCAAAGCCGTGTCGTTTATGCCCGGAGGCATATCCATTATAAGAAAATCCAGTTCGTCCCAGATAGTCACGGTTAAAAGCTCTTTTATCGCGTTCGAAACGGAACTTCCCCTCAGGGGAAGGGCCCTGTCGCCGGAAAAATAAGCCGCGGTCATGAATTTTATGCCGTGAACATAAGGCGGAATAAGCCCCTTGTCTTCCCTCGGGAAAGAACCCGCGGAGTTAAGTATTATATGGCCGCTGGCCCCGGAAAAATCCATGTCGAAAAGACCGGTTTTAAAGCCTTTTTCGTTAAGCGCGAGCGCGAGAGAAACGGAAATCACGCTTTTTCCTATCCCCCCTTTGAAACCGGTGACGGCTATTATCCTTTTCACCGACTCAAGACGGTCTTCGATGATTGAAACTCTCGGGTCTATATTCAATGTTTTCGGCATTTTTCCCCGTTCCCGGTTACACGGAGGCTCAGGCCTCTTCCTTTGGTTATCTCGAAATCATGACTCCTGCATTTAGGACATTTAATGAAAGCTTTGGCCATTTCGGGTATAAAATGGATGTTTTCCTTCTCTTCCGGCGTGTTCACGGCCGCTTTGAGGTCGAATTTGGCGCCGCAGGAAACGCATTCGAACTCGGCTTTTTCCGTTTCTATCTTTATCCTGGTTTTTTTGAGCTCCGGCTCCTGCTTGAGCAGTTCGTCCAGAGCGAAAGAAAAGATCTCCCTGTCTATATCCTGCAATTCTCCGAACAAAACCTCCACGGGAGAACCTTTTTTGATGTTTTTGCCGCTTTTTATGGTTTTTATGACCGATTCGGCCAGAGCCCATTCATGCATGATATTCAATGATAGCAAATATCGGTTTTCCTGGACAAATCGCCGGCTGTCTAAAAGTTGAAGGTTAGAAGGTTGGAGGTTTAGAGGGTTAACCAAACTTCGAAACCTCGAACCCTCATTTTTCACACTTTACGTTTTACTTGGATCTTCCGCCTTCTGCGCGCAAGGCGCGCCTTGACTTTAGTCATAGTCCTTTTATCCCAGAAAGAATAAGGCCAAAAGCTTCTTTAAAGAGGCGCGGAAAGATGTTATATTCTGGTTGTAGTGAATAAGGGAGGTTAAAATCATGTCAAAAAAATCAGCCGTATTTATTCTCGGCATGGCCTTCTGCGCCCCTTCTTTCGCGCAGGCGTCCGAAGCCGATTTCGCCTCGGAAGCTTCCAGAATTTCGGAAGCGGTGGAGGAAAGCAAAGCCAAGCATATCGACCAGAGCGACCTCAGGGACCTTCTCCGGGACGATAATCCGCAGGTGAGAAAAGCCGCGGTGAAAAACTCGAGAGCCTACATACTCAACAGCTCCGTGAACGAAGACATCATGGATATTCTGAGAGACAGATACGAACTGGCAGACATAAGGATAGAAGCCGCCAGAGTCCTTTCTTACGCCACCACCTACAGCAGGGTAAGCGATCGCCTTATGGACATAGTAAAGTACAACAATGAGCCGAAAGAGCTTCGCATAATGGCCTATAAAGCCCTCTGGACCGGCGCCAACAACTCCCGCGTCGAAGATCTTCTTGAAGACGCCGTAAAATACAATGAGAAGGACCGGGAAACCAGAAGAGCGGCCATATGGGCGATGTTCGCCACTTCCCAGAACTACAAGGTAAAGGACCTGCTGGTGGAAATAGCGCGGAACAAAACCGGAGAAGAGGAAGCGACCAGGATCGAAGCCATAAAGAGCCTTTATAACGGCTTGGGACATTTCGACGCGAAAGACAAGATTACCGAGATAGCGAAAGACCAGACTGAAAGGAAACCGGTCAGGCTTATAGCCATAAAAGCGCTTTCCTCCGTCAACAACGACTCCAGAGTCAAAAGATTCCTGGAAGAAACTATGGAATACGAAAAAGACTTGGACCTGAGAGTGGCGGCTATGTGGGCCTTATCGCCTGAAAGGTCTGAAATCAACGAGCTTTTCCATCTCGGCTACAAGATAGAGAACGGGCCTTTCGTAAACCCGATAGAAAAGGAATAACTTGAACCCTGAAATCGTGTTTTTCAGGGTTCCCCGCTAAGTTACAACGTTTTGACAAGCAGATAAGCGGGTTGCGGACTGAGCGCTATGCACGAAAGTCCGCAAGGGTTGACCCAGAGCATGGCTCTCCTGAGCTCTGCGAAGGGAGAAATTGCAGCAGCAATTTTTCGGGTAACAGGCTTTTAAAAAGATAAAACCGTCCCGATAATCGGGACGGTTTTTATTTTACCTTGCCGGGAAAGACCTTGTAAGGCATGGAACGGTTCACCCGGTCGATAACCGGGATATTCTTCTCCGCGAACCGGGTTATAGCTTCATCAGGGCTTTATAGAAATCTATGGGGTCCGGGAACCTCATGTCGGGGTCGGGCTCCAGGGCCCGGCTTATCAGCTTGTCTATGCCGGCGGGCAGCCACGGCGCCAATTCAGTAGGCGGACGGTAGTCTTTTTTATTTTTAACCTGCTGATAATCCGGACCGGTAAAGGCGTGTTCTCCGGTCAGCATTTCATAAAGACACAATCCCATGGCGTAAATGTCGGTTTCCCTCTTGACCAGACCGGAATACTGTTCCGGCGCCATATAGGCCGGCGTTCCGGATTTAGTTTGATGGCTTACCTGACTGCTATTATCCCTGAGCTCGCTGGCCAGGCCGAAATCCATGACCTTAACTTCGCCTTTGAAGCCTATCATTATGTTCGCCGGCTTAAGGTCGCGGTGTATTATGTTGCTTGAATGCGCGTAGGTTATGGCCTGACAGATACTCTTGAAAACGCGTCTGCATTCTTCCAGCGGAAGTTTCTTCTTTTCGAGCAAAACCTCCGAAAGAGGTTTACCGTCCACATAATCGAAAACCAGGTATGCGTCCAGTCCTTCTTCCACTATGCCCTGAACGCCCACTATGGCAGGATGCCTTAGTTTCTGCACTATCTCGGCCTCGCGCTTGAAACGGGCGTATTCCTCCGGATATGTCCTTAACGACGAATGCATGCGCTTTATGGCCACCGGCAGATTCTTCGCCCTGTCCCAGGCCTCGTAAACGACGGCCATCCCCCCCTCGCCCAGGATACGCTTAAGTTCGTACTTCCCTCCCAGCACCGCGCCGGAAACGTCCAGCCTGTTTTTCAATTCCTCCGGTTTTCCCGTGTTGGCGGCGGGCCCCTGTTCGGAGAATTTTATTTTGACATAGCGGTCCCTTATGTCCTTGTAATCGCCCGCTTCTATCATCAGCATATACACTTCCATCGCGTACTTGAAATCCTTAACCAGTTCGAACGAAACGGCCAATTTGTAAAAATCCTCCTGATTGGTGGAGATTTTCATGGTGTTCAGCATTATGTTCTCTATCAGCCGGTAAAGACCGGAGGCGATGTCGGGCCAGTTCAACTTCATGCAAAGCTGGGCCATCGAATCGTAGAAAACTATGTCCACGTCTATCGGGCGGGCGGGATCGCAGTTGAAACTCGCCTTTTCCTGTTCTCTTTGGACGGGGAATTCCTTAAAAATCACCTTCCTTATGTTCTTAAGCGCGGAATCGGCCCTCACCAGGTCGCCAAGCCGTACATACGATTCGAAAAAAAGGTTGTAATCGTCGAGGGTGAGAGCCGGGAACGGTTTACCGGAAAGGACTTCGAGAGCCCTGGAATATTCTCCGGCCTGGACGCGAACTCCCGCTTTCTCCGTTATCTCGTCCTTCCCGCGCGCGCTCAACCCGGCATTGCCCCGTAAAGCGGGCAGAATATCCAATCCTTTCGCGGCGCAAAGTTTTGAAAGTTTTTCCCGAAGGTCTATGTCTTCCTTCAGCGCGGGGCTGTCCTTTATCTCCTGGTAAATATTCCCGGCGATGTCTATATCGTTGAGATTGAGCCTTATCTCGAACAAATTTATCTTGTCCGGCACGGCAAGAGAGCCGTAATCCCTGCGCAAATACTGCATCAGCGCTTTTTTATAATCCCCTTTACCCATTATTTCTTTCACGGCCAGCCAGGCGCGGTAATCTTCCATGGTTTTGAACGATTTTTTTACGACTTCTTCCATACGGGCTTTAGCCCTTAAAACCACGGGGTTATTGCTCACGACGCTTATCGGTTTCTGGGCGGAGGCAACGCCGCCTTTCCCCTTCCCGGAGAACCTGGACCTGACAAAAGAATACAGGGCTGCCAGGAGAAAAAAACCGCTTACTACGACCGCAATTAAGATGGCAAGGCGGAAAAGCCCGGCCTTGCTCTTAAGTTTTTTGCTTTCATTTAGATTTTCGGAAAAGGAAATGTCCCAGGGATTGAGCTCTACGGCCTTATTAAGATCGGCTATCGCCTCGTCGTATTGCTGAAGTTCCTTGCGGGCAAGGCCCCGGCCGGCGTAAGCTTTCCCGAGAACGCCGGTCCCGCATTCGCCGGCCGGGTCCAGCCGGATGGCGCCGGTATAATTGGATACGGCTTGGAAATATTCTTTTTTGCCCAGGTTTTCAGACGCTTTCTTACAATAATAATCCGCGGTTTCGGCGGAAACCGGAAACGGCGTAAGGAGCAGCGCCAAACCTAAAAAACATTTAAAATCCGGCTTTTTATAGAGGCTATTTACAGAAAGCGTCATCAGGACTTATTATATCTAATTTTTTTTCGCTCTGCCCGCTATTTTATTATCAGGAATTTCACCGTGGGCGACTTCACCCTCTTGCCGCCTTTTTGGAAATAGAAATAAACCTTATGCTCGCCGGGCGCGGGGGCAAGCCAGAATTCCCTGGAATCCCCCGGGTATTCCTTCCCGTCTATGTTCCAGGCCGAAACCGTAACGGAAGCCTTCAGCAGAAGGGCCTGGGATTTTTCGGGCACCTGGGGGTCCAATTTAAAAACGTCGCCGTTTTTGGGGAATTCCAGCCGGCTGCCCGGAGAAAATCCTGCGGCTTCCTGTCCGGGCCCGGAATGCGGCAGGTCGCAAATTTTCGAAGGGGCATTTCTCTTGTGGAAAAGTTCCCTGGCTCCTGAAGGACAGCGTATGCTTTTCAAAAGACCCGACTCGGGGCAGATCTCTATCTCGGCGAGGCCTTTCGGCTTTTTAAACCCCCCCCCGGGTCGGATTTTATTGAGTAAATGAGCCATATCCCTGACCACGGGGGCGGCGCCGCTTATGCCTGAAACCTTTCTCATGGGTTCGCCGTTGAAATTCCCCACCCAGGCGCCGACCGTCCAAGCCGGGGTATAGCCCACGGCCCAGTTGTCGCGGTAATCCTTGGTGGTCCCGGTCTTGGCGGCGAAAGCGAAAGGCAGATTCAGAGGAGAATTGAGCCCGAAGGCCGGAGCCCTAGCGAAATTGTCGGAAAGTATGTCGGTTATCATATAGGCGTATTCCGGCGGAATAATCCTTTCCGCTTTCCCCGGTTCTTCGCCGTCTTTCAGATATTTAACCGGCAGTCGCACCCCCCCGCGGGCCAGAACGGAGTAGGCGTTAACCAGCTCGAGCAAAGTGACCTCGCCGTTCCCGAGCGCCAGGCCCGTACCGTAAAAATCCGCGTTTTTGGACAGGGAAGAGAAACCGAATTCCCTCAGGAAATTCAGAAAAACGTCGGCGCCCAGTTTCTCGGCCATATAAACGGCCGGCACATTATAAGAACAGGCCAGAGCCCGCCTTATGGAAACGGGTCCGTGATAGGACTCGTCATAATTACGCGGCTTGTATTTTCCGGCCGAAAAATAAGGCGAATCGTCTATAAGGTCGGAAGGTTTGCTCCCCTTGAGGAAAGCGAGGGCGTAAAGAAAAGGTTTTAAAGCCGAGCCCGGCTGACGGAGCGAGGTGACCCCGTCTACCTGGCCGGACCTTGCCGCGTCGAAAAAGTCGGAAGAGCCGACCCAGGCCAAAATTTCCCCCGTGGCATTGTCTACGGCGAGAACCGCGCCGTTCGTCACGTTCGAACCGGAAAGAGCGGAAAGGTGGGAGTTAAGGATTTCACGCGCCTCTTCGTTAAGCGCCGCGTCTATGGAAACGGAAAGTTTTTCCCCGCCGGGGAACAATCTCGCCGCCCTGTTGACGAAATGAAGCGAAGCCGGATAACCCCGGGAATCGGCCAAAACTATCTTTTCCGAAAGGGCCATCCTGTAAAGCTCTTCGTCTATGAAACCCAGGTCCAGCATTCTCCTGAGTATCAGTTTCTGCCTTTTCACGGCGGCGGTTAAATTTACCGCCGGATTGTATTTAGAGGGAGACTGCGGTATCCCTGAAAGCAAAGCGGACTGGGCCAGCGAAAGTTCCCCCGCTGAAACCCCGAAATACCTTCTGGCGGCCGCTTCTATCCCCCTGGACATATTCCCGTAGAAAATGGCGTTGAGATAATTCTCCATTATCTCTTTCTTGGTGGAGCTTTTCTCCAGCGAAAAAACCCTGGGGAGCTCGGCCAGTTTAGACCAGAAGCTCCGGCCGGACCTTTTCTCCATGTTCTTTACCAATTGCTGGGTGATTGTGGAAGCGCCGGAAACGGCCTTCCCGGATTTGGCGTTCTGCCACAGGGCTCTTACCACGGCTCTGTAATCCACGCCGGAATGCTCGAAAAAACGCTTGTCTTCCGCCGCCACCGAGGCCAGAATAACCCAGGGAGAGACTTTCTCTATTTTTACCGGAGAGGAATATAAATCGCCTTCGGAAAGAAAAGTCTTTATCTCTCTGCCGTTCCTGTCGGTTATCACCGCCGAATAGGAAAAAGGCGGAAATAAAAATAAAAAAAGGGAAATAAGAAGCCCGCTCTTCGGCATTTTGCCCCGTTCTAATAACCGCGTTTTTGGACGGCCGTCCAAAAACGCGGTTAGATGTTATTTGACGACTACGCGTTCGGAGACGTTGCGGCCGAAGACCTCCGGCTCGTACATCCCTTCTATCCAGGAGGCCGGCATATAATATTCGCCCGGCGCCGTGGCCTGAACGAGATAGGAATAAGTATGTTCGCCTCTGGTCAGGTAATCGGCGAAAACCAGGATCCTGTCCTCGTAATTCTCCGACCGGGTGAAATCGCCCCAGTAATAATCCTTCCCGGCCGTCAGGGCCGAAGCGTCCAGGGCCGATTCTACGGCGTAGGAACCGTCCACTATCTCGAAACCGCCGGGCAGGGGGTCTTCCAAAGCGACGAAAGTCCTGTCCTGCGGGGTTTTAATCTTAAGCGTCACGATATACCTGGAGCCCGCTCTAAACTTCTCATCCCGGTACAAAGGCTTTATCTCTTTCCTTATCTCGAAGCCTTCGTAAATACCGGGAGAGTTCTCCGCGGGGAAATAACTCATCCTGAGCGCGTAATAAAGCGTGCCGGCGCCTTTTTTCGAGAATTTCAGCCGGGTTTTCCCCTCCGCGCCCAGTAGTTCTTTCCCGTCGAAAACCTTCTTAGCCGGCAGGGCTTTACGGCCGGAAAAGCCGGCGTCCCAGACCGAAGAAAAAGTCCCGCCGGCCTCCTTCAGGACTTCCAAAGTGAAATCCGGCTCCTCTTTCTCGTACTTTCTGTAAAAAGACTGGAAAGCGCGCAGGGCCCAGGCGTTCTCCTGGGTTGTGCGCCAACGGCCCTTTATCTTACGCTCGTTTATCAGCCACTTGACTATCTTTTCCATATTCTCCGCCGGAGCGCCGCTGTCCAGCAGAGCCTCCATTATTATCGCGGTCGTCTTCACGTTGCTCCCGTGCACCCATGGCATCTGACCCGCCGACAAAGGCTCTTCGAAATGCATCGTCTGGGGAGCTATCCTGCCCTGATTTAAAAGTTCGGAAACCAAAGTCTCCTTTACGGCCCGGTCGGAATTAAGCATCCCCGCCGACTTGGCGAGATAGGCTTTGGCCATAAAAGGGATCTGGCTCCTTTTTTCGTAAAGCCGGCTGAAATAGGCCGGCAAAGGCTCTCCGTACAAAGCCAGGACGTAAACGGCGTAAGCCCTCGCCGCGTATTCCTCCGACTCGGAATAAGGATAACCCCAGTTGCTTCTGTCGTTTATGGAAGTTTTAAGCCAATTTACGGCTTTCTCCACGACCTCTTTATCCGTTTTATAGCCTTCTTTTCCGGCCAGATAAGCCGCTTCAAGGACATAAGTCGTCAGGTAAAAGGAAGGCAAAGAAGAATCCGGCCAGTACTTGAAACCGCCGCCGTAATCCTGGTAGACATGCAGCTTCGAAAAAACTTCCCGCACGTCTTTTTTCATCGGTTCCAGATCGCCTAACCCGTAGGCGTCGACAAAATCGGCTCCGGTTATCACCGGGAAAACTCTCGAGATCTGCTGTTCCAGGCAGAAATAAGGATATTCCAGAAGAAATTTAACGCCCTCGGCTAACCCTGAAAAAGCGCTGGCCGAAGCCGTTATCTCCACCAGTGGCGAGGAAGCTCCGCCGGGCAGAGCCAAAGCTTCTATGGCTTCATTTTCCGCGGCGCCCGAAGTAGCCGCAGTTTCCATCTTTTCCCTGTTTTTCACCGGTATCTTCCAGACTAAGCCGTCTTTTTCATGGCCGGCCTCGGCGCTGAAAGAAAATTCGGAGACTCCGGTTTTTACCGCTTTCATCCGCCAGAAAACGGAAGCGGCCTTACCGTTCTTTATGAAAACTTCTTTAACCTTTTCCCCTTGGGCGCTCACCGGTCCCCCGGGGAGTTCCATTTTGACCGAAACCGTGGAGTCTTCGCCGGTATAATTATGCGCCAGCACGCCTCCCCTGAAAACGTCGCCTTCGCGCGCGAACCGGGGCAAATCCGGCTTTAGCATGAGCGGTTTGGCTACCGTGATCTTTTTAGCGGAAGCGCCGAACCGGTTCCCGGAAACGGCTACCGCCATTATCCTGAACTTGCTCAGATTGTCCGGCAGTTTGAATTTCACTTCCGCCTTCCCCGAGCCGCCGGTTATGACCGAAGCGTTCCAGTAAGCCGTAGGAACGAATTTCTTCCTCAGGTCCGCCGAATCCATACCGGCCAGCGCGCCGCCGGAACCGCCGCGCCTCTCTCCCTTTTCGCCGTAATTCCTCTGTCCTATGATATGGAGCCTGGAATCCACGGTGGCGAGATAAAGCGGGCGCGAGCCGTAAAATTCGCCGAACTGGTCCGGCAGACGATACCCCGTAAGAGAAAGCACCCCTTCGTCCACCGCGTAAACGGCGAGTTCCCCCGAAGACGGTTTCCCGCTTTCATCGGCCAGCGACAGGGACAGGACGACCTCTTCGCCGGGCTTGTATTTCTCCCGGTCGGTTTCAAGGGACACTGAAAGTTTCCTGAGCTCCGGATCCACGCCGAGATTGGCATAGCCGAACTTGGCCTGGGGTTTCGCCAGGTCGTCGCCGGTATCCGGGTCGTACTTTTCTTCCGGAGCGCGGCCTTTCACCAGTATCACGCTGACATAGGCGTTAGGCAGATAGTTTTCCTTTATCGGCACCTCTATGCTTTCCGCTCCGCCGTTTATGTACTGCGTCCATTTGTCGAGTATCCCTTCCCTTTCCACGGTAACGAGCGCGAGAGCGCCTTCATAGGGGGATTTAACAAGTATCCTGGCCTTCTCGCCGACCTTGTAGGAGGTTTTATCGGGCACGAGGCCTATAATGTCCTTGTCTTCCTGCTCCCAGTACATCTCGCCTTTACCGGTGACATAAAAAGAAAAACCGGTCTTTGCCAGGCGGCCTTCCGCGTCTTTGGCGGAAACGGTAAAGAGATAAAGACCCGGCGAGTCGAACACGGTTTCAAAAGAGTCTTTTTCCCCGGTTATGAAGGTAAAGGTGGAAACGGGCGTGTCTTTCCTCTCGCTCACCCATTCCAGGCGGCCGCCCACGCCGGTTTTCCTGACGCTCAGCCATTGCCTCTTCACGAGCGCCCCTTCCGCGTTTATGCCGGTAACGGGCTTCCCTTGCGGTTCGGCCGCTATGACCTCCACGCTCCATTTTTTTCCCGCTTCCTGGAAGGTGGAAGAAGGTTTGGCTCCCAGATAAAAGGAGGCCGGGTGGACCATCGAGGAGGCTCTGGAAAAAAGTTTCTGCCTGTCGGGGCTCGTGACCGAGACTTCGGCGTAAACGGAAGCCGTTTTATTGAAATAGTTTTTATCCAGGAAAGCCGTGAAAAACGCTTTGCCTTTCTCGTCGAGCGGGCCGGAACCTTCGGAGATCATTCTGGTCCGGTTATAGTCGCGCTCCCACCAGCCGGGGCCGAAATAAAAATTCTCGTAACCCGGGACTTCGTAACGCGAGTCCGTGGCCTGTATGCGCCATTCCGCCGCGCAGTCCGCCATAGGCTGGCCGAAAAGATACCAGCCGTCCGCCGCCGCGGAATAAGAGGACCCCGCCAGGTAATATTTATTATCCGGGTTCAGATTCACTTCGAAAGTGGCCGGTTTGAATTCTTCCACTCTGAAACTCTCCGAAAAACTTATTTTTCTTTCCTCGCCGTAATAATCGCGGTATCCCCCTTCTTCTCCCTTGCCTACCGGTCTTACCAGGTCCTTTTTTTCCTCGTAAGGCTCGGTTACCGTTATATTCCAGAGCCCGGTGGGAGAATTCTCCTTCAGAGCGTAGCCGTAATCGAAAGTGTCATACTCCGAAAGCGCCACCTTGGTCCTTAAAACCTCCTCCTCCCGGGAATTGGTCACTTTTATCATGAGGGTTTTAGTCTCCGGCGAAGCCCAATCGCCTTTTTCCAGCTGTTTAAGGACGCCTTTCATGAAAACGGTCTCTCCCGGCCTGTAAATACCGCGCTCCGTGAAAAGACCGCCGCGGTAACGTTCCGCGCGGGGATACCATTCATAGGAAACGTTGAAACGCCAGGGTTCCAGGCCCTTGTTGAAGTCGGTGGCCATCACCGCCGTGCCGCCCTTGTCGTAAGCGAAGATCCAGAGCCGGGGCCTTTCCCACCTTTTCCAGTCCTTTATTCCGAGATATTTCCAGCCGGGAGCGTCCACGAAACCTCTTTCGTCGCTCTCGCCTTTCCAAAGGGATTTATTCTCATTGCTTCTTATCTCTACGCTTATTTTTTTCGCCGGCTGGCCGGTTTTCAGATAAGTGGTCCAGACGAAAGTGGAATCCGGCGAACTTTTCACGGTAAGCCCTATGGAGGTGACATTGTCCAGCGCCTTTATCGGGGAGGCGTTCTCGCCGTAACCCGGCGGCGCGGGTATCTGCGTATAGATTATCCCGCCCTTGTCCGGCTCGAGAAGCTCGGTATAATCTATGAAAGTTTTAAGCCCGACATTGCGGTTTTCCGAAATATCCCACTTTTTCACCACGTAATTAGGCGCCCAGGCGCCGGCGTCCTGCATCCCCCCGTTGTAAAAGGGAATGAAATAGTTCTCATTTATTCTCGCTTTTACCATGTCTATGGCATAGGCGTTTATCGCTTCCAGCGGATGCCTCGGGGCCAGGTAACTCTCCAGTATGCCGAAGCCGCCGCCCATGTACCAGGAGGGACAAAACCAGTCCGTCGCTATCTCGAAAGACTCGTCCTTGCCGAGCTGATTCCCGAAAACATCCTTCAGCTTTCCGCTTACGCGGAATTTATATACCGAATCCGGCTTGTAACCTATATCGGGCAGGCGGCAAACGGCTTTGTCCGTATCCCGGTCCCCCCAGCACTGGGAATTTTTTTCCCAATCCCTGAGTTCCGGGAATTTTTCCCCGCTTTCCAGCGTAAGATGCCTGTAAAACTCGCCCATATTCACGGGATTGCTGAAAAAAGAGCTGAAATTCCTGGGCAGACATTCTTTCGGCGAAGCGCCCAAAAATTTAAATTTATAATAAGTGGAAAACCTGACCACTCTGCCGCCCGCAAGCCCCAGAGGGCCTTCCAGGCCGGGCAGGCCGTCCTTGAAAGTCACTTCGTAGGTTTTCCCTTCCTTGAGCTTTTCCAGCGGGACCACGGTTATCACGTTGTAGGTCGAGATATCCACTATCCCGTTCTCCCGCCAGTATCTTTCGCCGAAAACCGAGTGTATCCTTTTCCAGGAAGGCCTTGTGACCTTTAAAGGTATCACCCTGTCCTTGTTATAAGATTCACCTTTTTCGCGTATTTCTATAAATCCGGCGGCATCATTGGGAGCCACTTCCAGGCTGAAGAGGACCATCATGTCGGTTCTTATGTCGGCCCATTCTTTGCCGTTTTCCGGCGAAGTCCTGAGCAGTTCAGGCCTCTCGGTCTCGAATCTCCAGGAAAAATCCTCATCCATTACCCCTTCGCCGACCTTGGACTTGAACCCCCCGGGTATAGTGACGGAATATTCTCTTCCGCGGGGTAAAGGCGCCGAAAATTCATAAGTCAGAACCTGGGTCCCCTGCCAGCGGCACCGTCCCGGCGCCGAGGGTTGTATGACTATTGGACAGACATAACCCATTTCATTGGCTGCTGAAAGGGCAACCATCGGCTGATTGAAAGTCACGGTTATGACCTGGGAAGAAGCCCCTTCCGCCGTCCTGCCGGAAGGCGAATAGGAGACCACCCTGAGCGGTTCCTGGGAATAGGCGTAAGAATAAAAAGCGGAGAACAAAACCAAAGAAAGGATTTTTTTCATAAGGCGCCCCTTTTTTAAGGAAATGAATTACAAATCAATTCTATTTTATATATATAGGCGTGTCAAATATGCCGCAAAGGACCAAAAAGCGAAGGGACAGACATTTCGGAGGCATAGCCCCCTGGTTCAATTTCCCCCTTTTCCGGAAATCCGCCTGAAAAAAAATTTTCTTGTGTTGCGAAAAAGTTAAAATGTCCTGATCCAGAAAAGTAGAAATGTCCTATTAAAATGCTAAAACCTTCTTTTCCAGTAAGAAGGAGGCATAATGGAA
>Ga0210017_1001361_pt1 | contig 21258 bp, 21 predicted proteins | sample CryGeyCG2014_020_FD_183966 | JGI IMG/M metagenome (GOLD analysis project Ga0210017, IMG submission 183966) | Groundwater microbial communities from aquifer - Crystal Geyser CG08_land_8/20/14_0.20 (SPAdes) (version 2) | ecosystem: Environmental > Aquatic > Deep subsurface > Groundwater | place... | reverse complement strand
AAGCATAATCTTTGAAGTATCCTTGGTAAAAGTAATAGTATCATATAAGTCTTCTGAGTTCAGCATTACATTGACATCAAAGCCCTCATATTTATTTGAGTTTAATGTGAGCGGAGCAAAGATATTGCCTATAAAGATAGCTTCCTTATTCAACGCTGTTTCATTCTTAAAGGTGTTGTTTGCTATGAAAAAAGACTCTTGATTAGGGATAGTGCTTGAGAATGTTAAGGCAGCAGGCAGGACAGGGTGTGAATAGACTATTTTGTTATTTCTAAGAACAAGCTTTTTGACATCAGATATGCCAAGCAGGCCGTTTATTTCAATATCTTGGATATTCACTGCATTGTTGTTATTCAGCAGGAGGATTGCTTTTAGCTTTGAAGTGTTCTTGCCGTCTATAGTGATAAGGCCATTGTCCTTAATGTTTATTGCATTATCCTTGCCGTTAATGCTCACATTCTCAAGGTTAAAGGCTGGAACTTTGGAGATATTCAGTATGGCAGTGCTGAGCTGTGTTGCATCTATGCTACAGTTTTTTAGGGTGATAAAGTCTGTGCCTGTGATATAGCCCATATCGAAGTCCAGGAAGGTTTGTTTTATTTTTAAGGAATCAGATGGCTTATCACATTTTATTGTGATATTTCTTGTGGTGACACTGGGTTTTTTCATAAGGGTAAATGCCTTATTTGAGAAGCCATATATGCCAGAAACCTGCAGGCTATAAATGCAGTCAGAAGCGCCAAGATAGATTGTCATTGGTTCCTTATAGGCTTTATCCCAGGACATATTTGTTGTGCCATTTGGGCATTGCATGATTGAGGTTTCGGCTGCAAATACATTGTTGGCAAGAGATGTGAAAATTAATAATAATAAAATAATAAGGCATTTCCTCATATAATCTATAGTAAATAGTTATGAAAGAGGTATAAATAGGTTGCTTTTTGGAAGATTTTGGGTTATTTTATAAAATAAACTCCTGATGGGATTTTAATAATGTTATTTCCTAAACCTTCTTTCCCTTTACTTGAATTCATTTAAATGGAATATATTTATTATTAAAGCAATCGGGTAAAAAGATTTTTTCCTTTAACTTAACATAGAAAGCATATTTAATGCTTTTATATAAAAATATTGTTGTTGATAAAAATGCAGGTAAAAGAAATAGCCTATAAGTATGCAATAAAAAATGCATATGAACATGAAGGGAAGGCGGATATTGGCGCTGTTGTTGGAAAGGTAAAGGCAGTGCTGCCTGAAATTGACTTGAAAAAAGAAATGATTGAAATAAAAAATGCTGTTTCATTAGTGAATTCCTTTGGAATTGATGAAATTAGAAAAGAATTTGAAAGATTTAATGAGGAAGGATTTGAATTAAAGCCAAGAGAACAGAGAGAAGGATTAGCAGAATTAGATTGGGTGAAAGAAGGAATACAAGTTGTGACAAGATATGCCCCAAACCCTAACGGGCCATTTCATTTAGGAAATGCTAGGGCTGCAATCACAAGCCATGAATATGCCCGCATGTATAATGGGCGCTTTTTATTAAGGTTTGACGACACAGACCCTAAAGTAAAAAAACCAATTGAAAACGCGGAACAGATTTTCAAAGAGGATTTATCCTGGTTAAATTGCAAAGTGGATGAGACATATTTTGCTTCGGACCGCTTGGAAATTTATTATAATAAAATTGAAGAATTACTCCAAGCAGGAAATGCTTATGTTTGCACATGCAAGGTTGAAGATTGGCGTGAGAAGGCAAAGAAAAAGGAAGCATGTATTTGCAGAGATCTTGAGGTTAAAGAACAATTGCAAAGATTCATAAAAATGAAAAATCACGAATTTAAAGAAGGAGAAGCAATTGCCAGAATAAAAACAGATTTAAAACATAAGGACCCATCTGTTCGCGATTGGTGGCTTTGCCGTGTGATTGACAATCCAAAACACCCAAGAGCGGGAACAAAATACCATGTCTGGCCTTCATATAATTTTGCATCAGCCATAGATGATCATCTGCTTGGAGTTACTTTGATAATTAGGGGACAGGAACATGAACAGAATGAAACCAAACAGAGGTTCTTGTATAAATATTTCAATTGGGAATATCCTCATGCGATTTACTTTGGGAGAATAGCCATTGAAGGCAGTGTATTATCAACATCAAAAATCAAAAAAGGGATTGAAGAAGGGCTTTACATTGGCTGGGATGATCCTAGATTGGGCACAATAAGGGCATTAAGAAGGAGGGGATTTACGCCAGAAGCACTAACAAAAGTTATTATTAATCTCGGGACAAACCCAAATGATGCAAAAATTTTGTGGAGCACTTTAGCTGCATTAAATAAAGATGTGATTGCTGAAAAGGTTGAAAAATTGACATTCATGAAAGAGCCTTTGAAATTAAGCGCTGATTTAGTGCCGAAAACAAGCGCAGAGTTAGATGGCAAAATATATGAATTAAATGCAGGGGTGCAAGAATTTTTTATTGACCGCGAAATAATCTCCAAATACAAAGCAGGGCAGATAGTAAGAATGAGAAATGCTTACAATGTGAGAATAAAAACTATTGATGAATATCAGGTAACTGCGGAATATGCCGGAGATATGAAAATTAAGGAAGTCATACCTTGGCTGCTTGATGGCATTGATATTGAATTAATGATGCCTGACGCTAAAAAAATAATTGGATTGTGTGATTCGGAATTATTAAATAAAAAAGTAAATGATCACATTTATTTTGACAGGTTTGGTTTTGTAAGGATTGACTCTATTGATGAAAAAAGACCTTGTGTTTGGTTTACTCATTCTTAGGTTTTAGGAAAATAACTGCTTGTAAAAGAACAATTTAATAATCAATCCTAACAAAAGTTATTTACTGATATTTATGCCTAAACCAAGGATTCAAAGAAGGAAAGCATTTAAAGGATACTTTGGAAAAGAGCTAGCTAAGGCTATTTTTGTTGAACCTGTTAAAAGAGCAGGAGGCATTAAACAAGTATGGTCTCACATTAAAAAAGCAAACGCAGCAATTAGCGCTGTAGAAATCCTCTCTAGTTTATAAATATCCTGACTTTTATCAGTCTCCCTATGTGCTCGATGTTATACGCTATTGCCTTTATTGTCACTTGTTTCTGCTGGTTTATTGCAGTTCTTGCCCTAACAAACCCTCCAAGGGTTTGTTTGACTGCTGAGTTGACTGATTCTATCAGTGCCCTGTAATTGTATTCCTTTTTGCTGAATAGTTTTTCATGCAGTTTGCGTTTTGATGGCAAACCAAACTCCTGGTTCCTGGACTTAGCATATTTTCTAAAGGGAATATGGACAGCTATTCCCTTGTTCCAGCAATATGTTCTGTTTGATAAAGCATCATATGCTTTATCAGCTAAAATAGTTTTCAGACAATCAGCTACCTCACTAACCATCTCCTTGAAGAACTTTGTTTCATGCGAGCAATCCGAAAAGGTTCTGATGTTCAAAACCAGCTTGCTTTTGTTATCAGCCAGAAACATCGTTTTAGTGTAGTTTCTGACTGTTTTGCCGTCTATCCTGTCACAATAGTAATGTGAAGGGTTTGTGTTTGAGAATCCTGTTCCATCCAAGGATGCAACTATATCTTTAAGATCTAGCAGTTTCCTGCAAGCTTTTACAAGTATCTCAAAAATAGTTTTTTGCGTTCGTTGAACAAACTTCTGCAAAGTAGTAAAATGTGGAATGCTCTTCAGGCATAACATCCGCTGGATGTTATTCTCACAGCATATCTCCACAAATCTCCTATAAGAAACATTCAGTTTTTCCTTGTAACAGACAAGGAATGTCAGCTTTATGTTGCCATACATCTTCTTCGAATGGAAATGTTTGGTGTTTTTATCCCAGACAGCCAGCATAACTGCTCAACTGTCTGGTAGAAAGTATTAACTTTTATTGGATATATCATAGTCATAGTTGATCACACTAAATAGAGGTGCAAACCTCTATTTAGTTCTGTTTATATATCATTTCTACAGAACCGGAAGAGTAGATTTCCACTGAATTCTGCTCGCTTTTATCTGCCTCTTTTAAGAGGCAGATTTCCCACTCGCACAGTTAAATTCTTTCTACCTGCTTCACAATAGGCATCTTGTTTATATCAGTTAATATTTGTTTTAATTGATCACTTTTAGAGATATCTAATTCAAGCTCAATCTTTGCTAGGTTCCCACCCTCATAATTAGCTTTCGTTGTTTTAACTGCTGCTTTATTCCTTTCAACGATTTTTAAAATATCAGGAAGTAAATGTGGATAATCTATTGCAGTTAAAGCAATTTTAGTTGAGTATATTTTTTCTTTTAGGCCACCGAGAATGAAGGGGGCAAATTTACTCGAGTTGTTTTTTATCTCATTACAATCTTTTCTATGGATTACTGCCTTCCTTTTTGTGGTTTTGTGTGAGATGACTATGTCACCAGGTAAAGGATTGCAGCACTTGGCTAGTCTTACCTTTTCACCAAAATCTTTAGTTTCTATTTTATTTTCTTTTGTTTTAACATTGCTTAATGACATTCCAAGTTTCTTTCGTATTTTTATTCTGGCTTTGTCAGTTTTTACAAAATTTAACCACTGCTTTTTCATCTCATCCTTTTCCCCCTTTATTACCTCGACAAAATCCCCATTCCGTAATTCATAATCTAAACTAACTGATCTCTTATTTACAAAAACTTTTTTACATTTAGTTCCTAAATCTGTGTGTATTTCAAATGCAAAATCCAAAGCAGTACTGCCTGATGGCAGTAATATTATATCATTTTTAGGGGTTACTGCAAATATTTTATTCATTCCGAATTGAATTCTTAGTGATTCTAAGAGATTGCTTTTGGCCTTCCAGTTAATTATCTGTTTTGTTAGAATTAATTTTTTATCAAAGAAAGGATCTCTCCAGAATTTTTTATATTGCCAATGTGCGGCAATCCCGTCTTCAGCATCTTGATGCATATCATATGTTCGTATTTGTATCTCTACCTTATTTTTACCCCATTCAATTGCCGTATGTATGGACCTATATCTATTAGATTTAGGGTGCGCAATATAATCATCAAAATGAGGAAATTGGTTGTAAGAACCATGAATTATCCCTAAAATAGTATAACATTCCTCAATATTGTTGCAAAGTATTCTAATGCCTAATAAATCAGCTAACTCATTTGCTTTCTTCCCCTGAGCTTGCGTTTTCTTAAATATGCTATAGAAGCTTTTTGGTCTACCATAAATAGTGGCATCAATCCTTTGTTGTTTTAATTTCTCATCCAAATCCTTAATTATGTCCTTAATTATCTCCTCTCTCCTTTCCCGTGTTTCACCCATCTCATTTTTTATTGAATAATATGCTTTCGGGTTTAATATTTTGAAGCTTAAATCTCTTAATTCCCAAGAAATTTCATATAATCCTAATTTGTGCGCAACTGGAGCATATATCTCCTCAGTTAATTTTGCCAATTCATAGGTTTTTTGTTTTGGCATGTTTTTAGTATTTCTTAAATTATCTAAAGCACCCGCAATTTCCACAAAAATAGTTCTGATATCGTTGGCAAGTATCAAAATAATTAGTCTTAATTTATCATTATTCACTTTGCCATAATTTCGGTCAATAACCTCACTTATTTTTGCTACCTCTTCAGATATATTTGCAACTTCTATTCCAGCAATACTTATTAAATCTGATTTTTTATCCAGGTTTCTGTCCAAGAAATCATGAGTTAATCCGGCACAGATAGTGGTAAAATCAAGATGTTGTGATGCCAGGGTATATGATACATTCACTAAGTGAGAAATAAAGGGTTTTCCTGATTCCCTTTTTTTATTTGAATACTGCTGATTTACAAAATAAAATAATTTTTCGAGTTGATTTTTATCATAATCTGGGCTATATTTAGTTATTGCTTCTTCAAGTTCTTCAAAAGATGCATCAGAATATTTCATAATTAAATTAAGTAAACTCTCTTTAAATCCCTTTTTACTGAATTTCCTTAGTACAAAACTATTTTATTATAGGTTATGCAGAATATTAAATATCTTTTGTTTGTTATAGGTTTATGGAAAAAATACTTTTTATTAATTTTAAGACATATGAACAGTCAACAGGCAAAAATGCCTTGCAATTAGCAAAAATTGCGGAAGCAATCTCTAAAAAAAATAAAAAGAAAATAGTGCTTGTTGTTCAGTCTGTTGATTTGAAAGAAGTAGCAAAATCAGTTTCTCTGGATGTTTTTGCCCAGCATGTTGACCCTGTTGTTTATGGGGCAAATACCGGGGGCCAACTTCCCGAAGCATTAAAACAAGCAGGTGCAAAGGGAACAATTTTGAATCATGCTGAAAAGAAGGTTGATGATATATTCTTGCAAAAAGCCATTATTCGTGCTAAGGAAGCAGGTTTGAAAGTAATGTGTTGTGCTGAAACAACTGAAAGAGCTAAGAAAATAGCATCCTTTGCTGTAACCCCTGATTTGATAGCGGTTGAGCCCCCAGAACTTATTGGTGGCAATATCTCAGTTTCAGAAGCAAATCCCAGGATAATAGAAGAAACAGTAAAAGAAATACATAAGATTGCAAACATTCCTGTTGTTGCCGGAGCAGGCATAACTAGCACAAAAGATGTATTAAAATCGGTAGAACTTGGTTGTATAGGGGTTTTCGTTGCTTCATCTATTGTTAAAGCAAAAGATCAGGCAAAAGCAATAGAGGAATTGCTCTCAGGGTTTTAAATTTTAGCAGAATTTCGACATTAAGTCATAATTCCAGTGAATTTTAGCATACTATATTTATACTTTTTTATATTGAATATATCAGTTGTACTTTTTGGTGAGTGATATTATGGATTTATCTGATTTTTCGGTTAAAAGTCTTATCTCAAAAGAATATCTTGCTTTGGATGCTGAAGATTCGCTTAGTGCATATGTTGGTAAAATAGAATCCTGGAAGCATGCAGAAGGGTTAGTTTTTGATGATAATGATGTGTTTAAAGGAATAATCTCTTTCAAAGGTCTGCTTAGGAAAAAAATAGACCCGTCCCAAGTAAAACTCAAAAAATTGATGGTTCAATTTCCAAAAATAACCGAAGAAGAAAATATCGTAAAGGTTGCTGAACTGATGTATTATTCTGGTGCAAGATTACTGCCTGTTTTTTCAGGAAGTTCTTTTGTTGGGGTTATTTACGCCCAAGATATTATAAAGCAACTAGGAAAAGTTGATGATTTCAGAAAGATAAGGGCTGAAAAGCTTGCAACCCAAAAACCACAATGCTTGAAGGAGTCAGATTCTTTTGAGAAAGCCTTGCTTTTAATGGATACTGCAAGGGTTAGAAAAATTCCAATAGTTAATAAAGAAGGAAGATTAATAGGCATGTTGCTTATGGAAGATGCCCTAAAAAGATATTATTCAAATATTTCAGCGCCAATGCAAGTTTATGGGGCAAGTCCGCAAGCCCACTTTCCAGAAAAAACAGATTTATTGAAAGTTTCAATAAATAGGGATGTTAGCACAGATTATGCTGAAATTACTGAAAATGAAACCTTGCCACAAATTTTAAATTCATTCCAAATAGATAAAGGAATAATAATTACTAAAAATGGTGTTCCGAGTGGAATAATTACCGCTAAAAATTTGTTGCAATTATTCTTGAGATTAAAGAAAGAAGAAAGAAATATGCGAATTAGTGATATGCCTGCTTTGGATGAAATTGATAAAGCAAAAGCAATTAACACAATAAATAAAGTATATGATAAACTAGAAAGAATTATTGGCAATAAACCAATGATTTATTTTTACTTTAAACAGTATGAAAAGGAAGGCCCTAGAAAAAAGCATGTAATCCATATTAGGTCAGCAATAGGGAGTAAGAAAATTGTTGTTGAAAAGAATGATTGGAATTTCCTTACTGGTTTGCAGAATGCTTGTTCAGTATTTGAAGAAGCCTTGATAAGACAGGTCAAGAAAAAAGAGTATCGGAAATAATTAAAATTAAGGAATTTTGAAGAATGGGCATCTAGAAATCGAATAAGTTTAGCAAGGCAAATTTAGCCTAAAGCATTGCTTGATTCCGTACTCCAACAGCACCTGAATCATAGACTACCGTTGCTTTCTTCCGAACCTGGCGGGGTTCTTCTATAAAGAAGGTCTATTAGAACAGAATTTCATTGCAATACAATAGATTTGCATTACAAAACAAATCCTCTTCCTAGCATTCAACCCCAGCGTATAGCGGATTTCTGGTTACAAGGAACCGCTAACTCCCCGGTCTAGCCCAATAATTTTTTTGTTAATTGTTTTTATAAAACAACCGATTGCGGTATGTTTTAATTGATTAAGGGAGTTATATAATTATGGATATTTTTAAAGAATCATTAATTAATCATAAAAAATGGAAAGGCAAAATTTCAACATCACAAAAATTAAAACTTAAGTCAAAAAAAGATTTGTCATTAGCATATACCCCCGGGGTAGCTGAGCCGTGCAGAGAAATTGCTAAAGATAAAAGAAATCTTTACAAATATACAATGAAATCAAATTCAGTTGCCGTCATAAGTGATGGTTCTGCAATTTTAGGTCTGGGAAATCTTGGAGCTGAAGCTTCCTTGCCTGTGATGGAAGGCAAGGCATTAATTTTCAAGGAATTTGCAAATATTGATGCCTTTCCGATTGTGATAAAAACACAGGATGCTGACAAGATTGTTGAAATAATTGAAAATATCTCGCCAGTATTTGGTGCAATAAATATTGAGGATATTGCTGCGCCAAGATGTTTTTACATAGAAGAGAAATTGCAGGATATTGGGATTCCTGTCTTCCATGATGACCAACATGCTACTGCGGTTGTTGTGCTTGCAGGCCTAATAAATGCTTTAAAACTTGCAAAAAAAGATTTTTCTGAATGCAAAATTGTGGTAAATGGCATAGGTGCAGCAGGCACAGCAATCACAAAATTACTTTTGGATTATGGGAAACCAAAAGAAATTTTGCTTTGTGGCAAATATGGACTTTTGGACCCACTTGATTTGAGGATTAGTGAAGAGCAGAGGAAATTGGCAAGAGAAACAAGGCAGTCAAAAAGAGGATCCCTTGCCGATGCTTTAAAAGATGCGGATGTTTTTATTGGTGTTTCAGTCCCTAATATTGTTTCCAAATTGATGGTTAAATCAATGAATAAAAAATCAATCATTTTTGCTTTAGCAAACCCTATCTCAGAAATTTCCCCAAAAGAAGCGAAACAAGCAGGGGCATTTATTGTTGCAACCGGTCGGAGTGATTTCCCTAACCAAGTGAATAATGCACTGGTATTTCCTGGATTTTTCAGGGGTTTATTAGATTCTAAATCAAAAAGGGCTACTGTTGAAATGAAATTAGCGGCAGCATTTGCTTTGGCAAGTATTGAAAAGCCAAATAAGGAAAAAATATTGCCAAATATTTTTAACAAGAAAATAGTTCCAGCTGTTGCTAAAGCAGTAATAAATGCAAGTAAATGATTTTCATGATAAAAAATAAGAGTGATTTAGAAAGCGCTTTAGTCGAATTATGTAAAATAACCTCTAATACTCTTCCCTATGATGTTATTTTAGCTTTAAAAAAAGCCCAAGAAAAAGAAGACGGAAATTCAAAAATATTCCTGGATTTAATTTTAGAGAACATAAAAATTGCAAAGCAAAATGCAATTCCCGTATGCCAAGATACGGGTCCTCCGTTTTTTGTTGTTTATTATCCTAAAGGAGAATCAACAAATGAATTGCAAAGTACAATTATTTTAGCAACTGAAAAAGCCACAAAGGAATTTTTAAGGCCTAATGCTGTTGACCCGATTTCAGAAAAAAACATCGGGAATATGCCTGAAATACATTTCCAAGAATGGGATAAAGAATATTTTCAATTTGATTTAATGTTAAAAGGGGCGGGAAGTGAAAATGTCTCATGCCAGTATTTTCTTCCTGATTCTAATTTAGGAGCCTATGGGGATTTTGAAGGCATTTTAAAATGTGCTTTGGATGCAGTTTTAAAAGCGCAAGGAAAAGGTTGCCCGCCAGGAATACTGGGTGTTTGTATTGGTGGCTCAAGAAATAGTTCTATGCTTGAAGCAAAGAAACAACTTTTTAGGAAGATTGATGATATTAATCCTAACAAAAAACTATTTTCACTTGAAAAAAAGATTATTTCTGAAGCTAATAAATTAAAGATTGGAACAGCAGGTTTGGGTGGAAAGTTTACTTTGCTGGCAGTTAAAGCTTCTGCTCTGCCAAGGCATCCTGCATCCTATTTTGTTTCATTTTCTTATTCTTGTTGGGCCTTAAGAAGGCATTCCTTAAAATTTAAAGAAGGAGTGATTAAGTTTGATTAAACTTGAATTGCCTATTTCAAATAAAGATTTACTAAGTTTAAGAGTAGGTAATTATGTAGAAGTTTCGGGGATTATTTTTACTTTGCGGGATAAAGCTAGCAGATGGCTTTTGGAAGAAAAAATTCCAGAAAAAATAAAGCAAGAATTAAAAAATCCCACAATTTATCATTGTGGCCCGATAATAAAAAAAACAAAAGATGCATATAAAGTTATTTCCGCTGGCCCAACAACAAGCGAGAGAATGCTTCCATATTTAAGTGGGTTGAACAAGAGATTTGGCATTAGCTTAATAATCGGTAAAGGGGGCTTTAGGAATACTGATATCTTCAAGAAAAATAAAATGGTTTATTTACATACTTTAAGTGGTTGCGGAGCTTTGCTTGCACAAAAGATTGTAAAAGTGCATTATGTTTTCAAGTTGCAAGAATTTGGGATGCCTGAAGCTATTTGGAAAATTGAAGTGAAAGCCCTGCCAGCAATTGTTACAATTGATGCTGATGGCAATAATTTACATGACTCTATTTACAAACAATCAGAAAAATTATTAAAAAATAGAAAATAGTTAGAAAAATAGGCAGATTTTTCCACCTATTCTTCAAAACTGCAGATTTTTAGGTGATTATTTTTCTCCTTCTAAATCTTCAATTCCGTTCTCAGTAATTTGATATATTGCTTCTCCGTCTGGCAAGAATGGTGAATCAACAAGCTTTGCTACTCTTTTTGATCCTTTACTTTTTCTCAAATAAAGCCTTGTTTTTGATGCATGCCCTACTATATGCCCACCTATTGGGGCAGTAGGATCACCAAATAAAATATCTGGCCTGCTCATTACTTGGTTTGTTACTAATATAGCTAGATTGTGTGCTTCAGCAAGTTTCATTAATTGCCTCATATGTTTATTTAATTTCTGTTGCCTTTCAGCTAAAAGACCTCTTCCAATATATTCAGATCTAAATTGTGCGGTTAAAGAATCAACAATTAAAAGCTTGATATTTTTTTCTTTTATTACTTGATCTGCCTTTTCAGCAAGAATCATCTGATGGTCGGCATTGTATGCCTTTGCAACAAATATATTTTTCAAAGTTTTTTCAGGATCAAGCCCCTTTGCCTTGGCAATATTTACGATCCTTTCCGGCCTGAAAGAAGATTCTGAATCAATATATAATGTGTTTCCGCCTAATCCGCCTTTGTCTTTAGGCATTTGAACCATTACTGATAATTGAAAACACCACTGTGTTTTGCTTGATGACATATCACCATATACTTCAGTAATACTTTGAGTTTCCACCCCTCCGCCTAATAAACTATCTAATTCGTTACTTCCTGTACTGATCTTCCCAATAGTTTCTCTTCTTTTAAGTATTTTTTCTGCGCTTTCAAAGCCCATTTCCAATGCATCTCTTGCGGCTTTAATTATCTTTTCGGCAGTTTTTTCTCCCATTTCTGCTACTTCCATTAGTTCCCTGGGAGAAGCAACAGCAATATTCTCCAATGATTTATAATTTGCTTTATATAATTTCTCAGCTGCTTGCGGGCCAACACCAGGCAAGTCAGTAATATCCTTTATTTCTGCCATTCTTTCACCACAATATTCTTGTGCAATTTTTGATTTATAAATACTTTGGAAGAGTAGATTTCCGCTGAACCAACCGCTTTTCTTTCTTTTAGAAAAAGAAAGAAAATTAGTTGCGCAAAAGAAAGAAAACTTAGTTGCCCAAAGAGAAAGAAAACGTTATTAAAAAATCAGATTTATTTTTCCAGACTGAAACTTCTTACCCCAATCCCTAATTTGTCCTCGAACGCATTTCTTTTTACCTTGCCTTCTATTTCAATTTTTTTACCAACAAGTTTGTTTGATATCTCTTCAATAACATCTTCAATGCTTTTTGTCCCTAATTCATCACTGATTTTATCAGCATCCTTGCCAATTATCTTTTCAGCACCATCTTTGAAAAATGTTGTGTCAATGCTGCCAGTGCCATCATCAACTGTTAAAGAAATTATTGCTGTAGGTATCCCCTTCATTTTGCATTCATCACATTCGCTTGTTTCTTTATTTACTTTTTTATTGCATTGTGGGCAGCTATCATAAACAAGCCTGCCTCTATTAACTGATAAAATAGTCCCAGTTATCTTTATCCGTGAATCAGCATCAGTTATTTCAGATATTTTCTTCTCTTCTGCAGCTTTAATCCCGCCAAGCTCTTCTACCCCTGGAATAGTTTCTTCAATTTTTGGATTCTTTAAAATTCTAGATAAATAACCTAAATGTAATTCAATATCTTTCAATCCTTGTTTTGTATATGCCCCTTCAATTTTGATTAAGTCACCAGATTTTAATTCTGAAACAATTTCAACCATATCATTCCAAGCAGTAGCCCTTATAGTTTTCGTTCCATCGCCTATCAGGAAATTAATTACACCCCTTTTTACTCCTTCTTTTTCAAAATAATTTATTGGAAACACAGTTATGATGCGCGCAATAATATCCACGTTTTGCAATCCTTCTTTCAATTCATTTAGTTTAATTAGGTTATTTGACTCACTTAACAGAATTGTTTCATTTACCTTTTTATCAATCTGTGAAGAAAAACCAATATTCAAAGAAGGTTTTTCATTAAACACCGAAATATAACAGTTTTTTAGGAGCAAAATTTGATTCTTCCGAACATCTTCTATTTCTTTTACGTGATTATGCCAAGCAGCAGCCCTGCATTCCCCAGTTTCATCTTCAACCAACATATTGCAAAGCATTCCTTTCTTCCCATTTTTCTCAAATTTTTTTGGGGTATAAACCTGCTTTACCCTTACTAAAACATCAATATTCTGAAGCCCCTCTTTTAATTCGTTTATTTTTACCCTTGTTGAAGTAGTATCCAAATCAATTCCATAATCCTTGGCAACCATAAAGGCAGCGCCTTCTCTGCTTAAAAGTCCGGCCATTTTCTTTTGTTTTCGGTCTATTTTATCTAGAATTTCTTCTTTATCTTTGCCTGTTTCTTTTAAGATTCTTTCCAAGATACTATCAAAGTTTGCTGCCTGCATATTATCCTATTTATACTCAATTACAAACAATTTTAACCTTATCCAAAACACATAGATTTATGTTTAAAGAAATTAAACCAAAGATCTTTGTTTTGAATTCCGGGAATGATGGCTCAAATATTTATTTCATAAACGATAAAAAAAAGACCTTAATAGACTCATCCCTCGCAAAAAATTTTGATTTAATTAAAAAAGCCCTAGCTGAATTAAATCTAAATCCTGAAGATATTGATTTAGTTTTGCATACCCACGGGCATGCAGACCATATCGGATGCTCGGCTTTTTTTGAAAAAGCAAAAAAAGCAATGCATCCTTTTGATGCTTCTTTCGTAAATGAAAAAAAGGATGATTTTTCCTATGCGTATTTTTTCAATCAAAAGAGTTATCCTAAAATTGACAAATTTCTTTCTGATACTGAAATAATTGATTGCAGTACTTTAAAGTTAAAAGTTATTTTTACCCCTGGGCATACAAAAGGTAGCATTTGTTTTCTTGAACCAAAAAACAAGATACTTTTTTCTGGTGATACATTATTTTGTGGGGCCTATGGGCGAACAGATTTGAATTCAAGCAATGAGGAAGAAATGAAATCCTCTCTTGAAAAACTTTCAAACATTGATTTTGAGCTTCTGCTGCCAGGCCACGGCAAATTTTTAGAAGGAAAAAAGGGGCAGAAATCAAATCTCAGAAATTTGCTATCCTTATTTTAGTTCATGGAAAAGTAAGCCATAGCATGGTTTAAATATCCCTTTTGCCCCTATTTTATCTTATGATTAAAGATCATTTTGGAAAGACTTATAACAAGATAATGGCTGAATTGGAAAAAAGAAAGGGTTTGGCATTTTTGGTTATTGACCCACCAAATCAAGAACCAAAATTAGCAGGAAAGCTTGCATCTATTGCTGAATCTTCTGGTTTTGGTGCAATTGCCATTGGTGGTTCGGTAGGAGCAGAAGGAAAACTGCTTGAAGATACTTTGCAGGAAATAAAAGATAATTGCAAATTGCCCCGAGTTTTATTTCCAGGCAATATTTCAACATTATCTGCAAATGCTGACGCTATCTATTTTATGAGCATGTTAAATTCAACAGATCCTTATTATATTACAGGAGCGCAAATTGCTTCTTCCTCATCGATTAAAAGAATTAAATTGGAAGCGATTCCCACATCATATATTATTGTTGAGCCAGGAAGGGCTGTAGGATGGATGGGCAAGGCAAAATTAATTCCAAGGGATGTGCCATATCTTGCAGGGATTAGTGCATTAGCAGGCCAATATATGGGTGCACATTGGGTAATTTTAGAATCCGGCGGAGGAGCGCCAGAGCCAGCTCCGCTTGAGATGATTACTTTCACAAAAAAGATGATTGATGTTCCATTAATTGTTGCTGGCGGTGTCAGAACACCTGATTGGGCATATAAAGTAATCAAATCAGGGGCTGATATCATTCATATTGGGGCAGCGATTGAAGCAACAAATGGCGATTTGAAAAAAGCGGAAGCAAGGCTTTCAGAATTCAGCAAAGCAGTTGAAAAAGCAGCAAGAGAGAAGTAATTCTCTCTTTTATTTCTATTTTTATAAGTAGTTTACAAATAATCTTACTGTTTCTTAAACTTTTTTTCCTTTTCCTTAATCTCAAAAACAGTTCTTGCTATCGCTTCCCTAGTATCCCAGCTTGGTTGCCACCCTAATGTTTTTATTTTTTCAATCGAATACCACCTACCTCTATTTAATCTATCAAGGTGTTCTGGGGAGACAATTGATTTCTTGCCAATTAGTTTTCCAAAAACAAGATAAATATAAGCTAAAATTTTACCTAAAAGTGGCGGTAATGTTTTTTGGTTTTCGTCCATCCCCAATGTTTTTCTAATTTCAATTACTACTTCCTTTAATGTAAGGGGGTTTTCTTCCGCAATATTTAAAATTTCGCCAGCGGTTTTTTTATGTTCAATCACAAAAACCAACGCATTAATTAAATCAGTAACATAAATCATCTGCCATTTGTTTTCCCCGTTCCCAATTAACGGGAAATCCTTTCTGATAAGATCTACAATTTTTTCCCAATATTCATTTTGCCCAAGAATAATTGCAGGCCTCAAAATATTTACAGTAATTAGTTCCTGATATTCATTTACTGCTTGTTCTGCCAGCATTTTGCTTTTTTCATAACTTGTTTTTGGGTTTAATTTTGATTCCTCTGTTTTTACTTCAGTACAGTCACCATAAACCCCAACAGAACTCATTAAAATAAATCTTGAAACATTATTTTCCACAGCAGCTTTGATTAAATTTTCAGTGCCTTCAACATTTACTTTATGCATAATGGCTGAGTGTTCATCTAAAACAGCAGCAAGATGTAAAACAACATCAATTGAATTGCATGCTTCTTTACATTGACCAAAACTTAAGACATCATTCCCTTTTTTGGAATCAAACTCACGAATCCAATGGCCCCTTTTTCTAAGAACATCAATAATTCTTTGCCCAACAAAGCCAGAGGACCCACTTACTAAAATACGCATGATTATTCACAGTGTTTTACTATAATTAAAAAATAATATACTGTACTGTGTTAAGTATAATTTATTAATAAATGTTTTTGTTGTCATTATTTCTTTAACTAATTAGAAAATTTTGCCAAATGTTCTATTTTTAACCTTTTTTTAGATCTGATTATTTATGTTAAGCATAGATGGGGCACACGGAGAATCTGGCGGCCAAATTCTAAGGACAACTCTGGCTTTATCGGCACTTTTGCAGAAAGAAATTGAAATAAAGGATATAAGAAAAGGCCGGGAAAAACCAGGATTAAGGCCGCAACATTTGGCTGCAGTGAAAACAATGGCTACTGTTTGCAATGCAAATGTTTTAGGATTAAATGAAAATAGCACTTACTTAAAATTTAACCCAACAAAAATACAGTCCGCTAAATTAAATATTAATATTTCAACTGCTGGTTCAGCTGCCTTGCTCTTACAACAATTATTGCCTGTTGCATTATTGGAAGAATTTTCATTCAGGGTTGTTGCAGGAACAGATGTTCCCTTTTCTCCATCAATTAATTATCTGAATACTGTATTTTGCCCAGTCCTCAAAAAAGCCGGTGCGGCTTTTTCGCTTGAATCATTGGCTCACGGGTATTATCCAATAGGAAAGGGGCGGGTGGTTTTTAATTCTAAGAAGGCAAAGCTTCCATTAAAACCAATAAATATTAGTAAATTAGGTAATCTTGAGCGCTTTAAAATATTTTCACATTCTTCAGGATTGCCAATGGAAGTAGCTGAGAATCAATTAAGTGCAGCGAAAAATATTCTTTCAGAAAATTTTGCAGGTATCGATATTATTGACAAAATTGATTTTTCTTCCAGAAAAGACACTATTGGTTCAGGAATAGATATATTTGCATATTTTTCTTCAGGCACTGTTATTGGAACAAATGCCTTAGGCAAAAAAGGCATTCCAGCAACAAATGTTGGGCAAGAGGCAGCAGATAAGATGCTTACTGAATTAAAAACAAATAAAGCATGTGATTCACATTTAGCAGATCAACTAATTCTTTATATGGCTTTAGCTAAAGGAAAATCAAAAATAGAGTGCACAAAATTGACAAATCATACGTTAACAAATATTTGGGTCACAGAACAATTTTTGCCAGTAAAGTTTGAAGTTTTGGGGAATCTGAATGAAAGTGCAGAAATTTCAGTTGAAGGGATAGGGTTTGTTCCACAAAATCAAGCAAATCAGTAATATTCCTAATCTATTTCAAGCAAATCAGCAATCATATTTTTTACTATTTCATTGCATCTTTTCTGCGGCTTTAAAATCCTGCAGCAAATTACTTTATTTCTTTCAACAAATTTCTGATGCAATCTGTTGCTGATTGCATATGCTTCTGCTTTACCTAAATTTTTATTTTTCAAATCAGAAATTAAAATAGCGCCGATTAATGCTCCGCATACACACCCAGAATTCAAACCAGAACCAAAAAACCGTGCCAAAGATTCAAATTCTTTTTTATTTTTTAAATTCATTTCCCCAGAGCATATTTCAAGGACACATTCACAGCAATTCTTTTGTTTATGCATTTCATTTACCAATTTTTCAATTTCTTTTTCACATAGTTTCATAAAAAACCCTACTTTGTTACTTTTTTAATTAACTTTCCTTCACAGTTTTTATCTGCAACCTTCCATAGTTTTTCAAAATGTTCAGCATATGTTTCCGCTAATTGTTTATTTCTTATCATAATTACGCTTATTGGCATCTGCCAGATTACAATTGCAATTTTACCCCCATAAATAAAGGTATTTGTTGGGTTTAGGTATTCTGATTCAAGAAACCTATATTTAGTGGAAGGATTGTCAAAAATTAAAATGCCTTTTTTCTTGAGGGAAATTACCCTTTCTTTTATCCCTTTTTCCCTGAGCTTTCTGAAATATTGCGGCATAAAAATAGGCAGGGTTTCATCATATTTTGTGTCATCAAGCCCAAATAGACAAACATCCTTTTTTGTATTGATAATATCTGTCAAAAATACCTTCAAACCTTCTTTTCCCTTAAATACCTCTACTTTTGTTTCAGGGTTATCCTCCTGAGACAATGAAACAAGCTCAGGTAAGCAATTCAGTAGTTCTTCTTTAGTCTTTATTATTTCATTATTTTTTTCTTCAAGATATCCCAAAAGTTTGTTTGGGTGATAGGCTTGAAATACCTTCTTTTTGCCACCCTTATGAACATAGCTAATTAACCCTTTTTTTAGCAGGGTCTCAAGTTTATCGTATACATGCGGCCTATAAATGCCTGTTTTTTGTGAAAGTTCATATGCAGAAGCTTCTCCCCCTCTTAATAAGGATACATATATCTGAATTTCATTATCTGATAATCCCATTTTCTTTAATACGCCCAATTTCATAATAATTAATTTCTGAAATGTCTTTAAAATATGTTCGTCCTAATGATGGACGACAGATCCATATTAACAAAAGAATTCAATGTTAATATATGCTCGTGGAAATAACCCAACATCTGATCCAGTTCGATATTATTTGGTTTATCGATTTGTTTCTAAGTAATCTGCAATGGGTTTTTGCATTTTTTGCTTTAGGTTTCATTTTCTTTGAAGGCAGAAGTCCTTGGAAGAAGTTTGTTGTAGTGGCAACAGTTCCACTTATCTGGAAGGATTTTAGCGCTTTAACCGGGATTGTTTTATTCATCACTGAATTTTTGGCAATCTATTATATCATACAGATAGCAACCCTGAGATTTGCCGAGGATTACCCTCAAATATCCGGAAGATTGCACTGGGCTGAAGAATTTTTCACTTTGGCTTTAGTTATTTTGTTCAATTTTGGAGGGTTAATATGGCAATAAAAAGAATATTTTTTGCACTTTCAATAGCATTCATTTTGCACATGTTTGCGGGTCTTTTTTTGGGGCCAGGAATTGGAAATTTGCAGGAAGGTTTTTTTACCCCCCTTGGTTTTTTATTAACAGCAGGAGTGGCATTTACTGAAATGACTTTTTTAGCCCAGTAATAGAAATCAGATTTGTTTTGTGCGGAGCAGCAAATCCTTGCCGCTTTTTTTTATGTCCAATATTTTCAGCTTGGTTTTTACTGTTCCATCAATAAAATCCAGGCCATTTTTTACTTTTTTTGGAGAAACAAAAAACAAAATCCCATCACTCAATTTTTCTTTCAAAAAGCTTGAGTTAATTTTCTGTCCTCCCTCTACAAGAACACTTGTAATTTCCTTCATTCCAATTTCTTTCAGAACTTCTTTCAGATTTAAGAAATCATTTTTTTGATCGACTTTAATAATCTCAATATCTTTGTTTGAAACACTTTCTGGCCGTTTCTTTAATATTTCCTTTTCTTTATTTTTTCCCGCCTTTTTTGCACAGAAAAGGATGGTCTTTGCTGTGCTCTTGAACAAGCGTGCGTTTTTTGGTGTTTTCAAATCAGGGTCAAGAATAATTTTTATTGGATCTCTTCCCTCTTTACTTCTGCAATTCAATTGAGGATCATCTTTCAAAACAGTATTTATTCCAACAAGTAAAGCATCATACTGATTCCTTAATTCGCGAACCTTTTTGTTGCTTTCTTCACAAGTAATTCTTTTTCTATTGCCATTTCCCCAAGTTATTTTTCCATTTCTGGTAATTGCAATCTTCTGCAGAACATAAGGTCTTTTTGTTTTCATCCATTTTGTGTATTCTTTATTCAATTCCTCTGCCTCTTTTCTGCACAAACCAACATTAACTTTAATTCCAGCTTTTTTCAGTTCTTTAATCCCTTTGCCAGCAACAATTGGATTCACATCAAGCATTGCAATATAAACTTTTTTGATTCCTGCTTTAATTATTTCCTTTGCGCATGGTCCTGTTTTCCCATAATGGCAGCAAGGCTCTAATGTAACAAACATGTAGGCATTTTCAGTGGATTTTTTTCCATGCTTTTTCCAAGCATCATTTAATGCATTTATTTCTGCATGCGCGTTTCCATATTTTTCATGGAATCCTTTCCCAATAATTTTTCCGTACTTTAAAATAACACAACCGACCAAAGGGTTTGGGTGCACAAAACCAGAGCCCTTTCCAGCAAGCTCAATTGCAAGCAGCATGGCATAATTATTGTTTTTCATTATGCCCCCTGACAATTTCATTTGGTTTATACACCCTTGTAATTAATGAATCATAAATGCCTGCATATCTTCCAAAGAAAACTCTGATTATATTTGCGAATTTTAGTTCTTCAATGTATCTTTGGAAATCATAATCACTTTTTATAATGCCTTCAGAAACAGCAAACCGATTTAGTTCATCTAGATGTATCCCTTTATGTGGCTCTTCCAAAATTCTTGCAATAAGTCTGCTTCTTGCCCTTATGTCGTATTCACTATGCCTTGGCAATAGCGATTTTCTCACATTTATGCGATGAATGTCAACTTCTTTTGATGCAAAAAAATCAGATAGCACTAATTGCTGCATAATTCTTGTTGTAACATCCTTGTGTTTACTTCGCCCCCTTATTCCTGCCCTTTCGCCAATAGTCTTTATTGTACTTTTCTTAAGACCAAATATATGGCCTATCGCTTCTCTTGACAAATCAGTTCTTTTTAGCATATATTCAATTGCAGCTGTTTTCTTTTTTTTCCTGGTTCCGCCTCTCTTCTTTATTTTAAGGCTTTTTGCAATGGCACTCACAACATCTACATGTATTTTTGCAAGGTCGGAGATCTGACGAAGGGTTAATTCAGGATATTTTCTTAGCATAATTTCTGCTATTTTCTTGCGCTTCTCAATCTCTTCAGTAGGTGTTATGCCAAGTACCTTCTTTTGAATCACCCTCACTTTTTTTTCAGAAACCCCAGTTCTCCTTGCAGCTTCTCTTTGTGATACACCAGCAGAAACCATTCTTTCTATAGCCTCCCCCCCCTTTTGGGATAGTTGCGATCTTGACATGCTGAGATCTTTTCTTAAATCAGAAACTATTTGTTTCCCTACTTTTAGTTCACTTGTAATATCAGCATTTCTTCTGCCCGCAAGCAGCATTCTGACAATCTGTGCTCTTTTTGGGTGGATATAAAAAGGCCTTGGCTTTCTTGGTGGCATATATTAAAAGACATCATTAAGTTAAAAAACAATTCTTTTTTTGTAGATATTATGAAAAAGTCTTTATCCAGAATGCCTCTAAAGTATAGATATAAATTTCGTGCGATTAGGCATATATGATTCTATCCAAGCGACCGAGAGTACTGGCTGGCTGAAAGGCTGCCAGGTGAACGGTCGCACTAATTTTATATTTTGAATAAACATACCTCACCTATCGGGCGCGGTGCCCAAGGGCACCATTTGGGACCCA
>Ga0210017_1001360_pt1 | contig 21281 bp, 23 predicted proteins | sample CryGeyCG2014_020_FD_183966 | JGI IMG/M metagenome (GOLD analysis project Ga0210017, IMG submission 183966) | Groundwater microbial communities from aquifer - Crystal Geyser CG08_land_8/20/14_0.20 (SPAdes) (version 2) | ecosystem: Environmental > Aquatic > Deep subsurface > Groundwater | place... | reverse complement strand
GCTCTCTTAATCGCGGATTTTTAGGATGCTAAAAGCGGCTTATCTCCAATCTGAAGATTGGAGTTTTGCCGCTTTTCTGCATAACCTTTCTCAATTCCGGCAATCTGAGAGGACTTTATCGCAACATAATAGTCAATGCCAAAACGGCCAAATTCCTTGCTGGTCATTCCTGAGGCATTTTTTGCGAGTTCTGGATAAAAAGGATGGCTAATATTGAGGACATAAAACCCTGAAGTGCTCTCGCCTATTTCTGCAAATGCCGGCGTCACATTCTCCATTTTCTCATCAACCCTGAGTTTGTCGCTGCCTATTGTGAGGGAATGAAAAAGCTCATTTATTAGCCTTATGTTGCTGCTTGACTCATACCTTCCATAGATTAGAGGGACATCTCTTGAGCCGGTGGCATAGAGAGCACCATTCTTTCTGACTTTCTGGATGAGCTCGTTTGCTCTTTCAAGCGCGATTTCCGAGTCAAGAATGTACTGGTCAAGGCATGCATCCACAATTATGTCCGGATTATTCCAGAAGCCCGGGTTGAAGCTAATCTTTTTGTAGCTTGTGGCTGCACCTCTGTCCTTCTCTTCATACATGAAGCGGATTTCCTTGGGCACCTTCGAGATTTCATTGTATATCCTGCTTAGAAAGTCAGCGCCTGCTGAGGGCTCGTCTACAGTCAGTTTTATGCCAAAATTAATGTCATAGTTTTTGCTTCTTGAAATCTCAATCGCTTTTTTCATTTTCTCTACTTGTTCAGAGAATACAGACAAACCTTCTTCGTCTGCTATAAGATGCCTCTTCACCAGGTAAGTGCTCATGGAAGGCAATAAGAAGTACTTATTTATAAAGTTTTCTACTTTGTAGTATCTATTAAGTGGTAACATTATAAAACAGTTAAACCTTTAAACATCCTTTCTTAACCAGAAAACATGATTGAATACAAGGAGAGGCCGGAATCAAACGAGGAGCTCAACAGGATACTGAACCCTCTGGTCTCGCAGTGGTTCTTCTCTAAGTTTTCAGAGTTCTCCCTTCCCCAGAGAATGGCTGTGATGGAAATACACAAAAGGAAAAATGTGCTTGTGAGCGCGCCCACGGGAAGCACAAAAACACTCACTGCCTTCCTCTCAATACTCAACGAGCTTGTGGACCTCTCGCAGAAGGGACTTCTTGAAAACAAGGTTTACTGCGTCTACATCTCGCCCCTGAAGGCGCTCAACTACGACATTGAAGTCAATCTCAAGACACCATTGAAAGAGATGGAGGAGCTTGCAGGAAAAAAGCTCGGGATAAGAGTTGGCGTAAGGACGGGGGACACTACTGCCTCTGAGAAGGCGAAGATGCTCAAGAAGGTTCCCCATATCCTGATAACAACCCCTGAATCACTCGGGATAATGCTTTCCTCAATAAAGTTCAGTGCGCTACTGAAGGGCATAGATTGGTGCGTTGTCGACGAGATACACGCCCTTGCAGAGAACAAGAGGGGGGTGCACCTCTCTTTGAGCATGGAAAGGCTGCAGCAGGAGAACTACTTCTCAAGGATAGGGCTCTCCGCCACAATAGCGCCTATAGAAAAAATTGCCCAGTTCCTCGTCGGCTATGACAACTCTGGAAAGGAAAGGGACTGCACTGTGATAAATGCTGACTCAATAAAGAAAATGAACCTCAAGGTGCTGAGCCCTGTGCCTGACCTGATAGAGGCGGACTACCGGACGATGCACGACAAACTATATGAGCTTCTCGACCAGCTGATACAGAGCCACAAGACAACCCTTGTCTTCACAAACACAAGGTCTGCTACAGAAAGGGTTGTTTTTTACCTGAAAGAAAAATTCCCAAAAAATTATGTCCTGATTGACGAGACAACTGCGCCCGAGAATTTTCCGAGAATCGGGGCTCACCACGGCTCCCTCTCAAAGGCCCACCGATTTGACATGGAAAAAAGATTGAGGGAAGGACGGCTCAAATGCATTGTGTGCAGCACTTCCCTGGAGCTTGGCATAGACATCGGATACATTGACCTTGTAATTCTCCTGGGAAGCCCGAAGACAGTTGCAAGGGCGCTGCAGAGGATTGGGAGGAGCGGGCACCGCCTTTCAGACACGACAGTTGGGCGGCTTGTAGTGCTCGACAGGGATGACCTCGTGGAGTGCAGCGTGCTTCTGAAGGACGCGCTTGAAAAGAAGATAGACAGAATCCACATCCCTGAAAACTGCCTGGACGTGCTTGCCCAGCAGATAGTGGGAATTGCTGTCTCTGAAAAAATCAACATTGGCACGCTCCTTTCAATGGTGAGGAGGAGCTACTGCTACCACAATCTTGAGGAGGCGGACTTCAGGGAAGTTATTGAATACCTTGCAGGGCTATACAGCAATCTTGAGGACAGGCACATATACGCGAAGATATGGTATGACCCCGAGACAGGGATGATAGGCAGGAGGGGCAGGATGATGCGCGTCATCTATATGACGAACATCGGCACAATCCCTGATGAGAGTTCAGTGCTTGTAAAGGACGGCGAGGCGGTAATCGGGAAGATTGACGAGGGATTCCTTGAAAAGCTGAAGGCAGGCGACATATTCGTGCTCGGCGGCGAAACATACAGGTTCAAGTTCTCAAGGGGGCAGGTTGCACAGGTTTCTGCTGCCGCCGGAAAGACGCCCACAGTGCCTTCATGGTTCTCTGAGATGCTTCCCCTGAGCTATGACCTGGCGCTCTCAATAGGCAGGTTCAGAAGATTAATGGAGGAGAAGCTGGACAGGAAGGCGCAGAGAAAGGAGATACTGGACTTCATACACTCATACCTTTATGTCGACGAGAATTCAGCCCAGTCAATATACAAGTATTTCCTGGAGCAGCACCTCTATGCGGAGATTCCGAATGACAGGAAGATAATCATAGAGAACTACAAAGAGGGCGAGAAGCATTTCGTGATATTCCATTCGCTCTACGGCAGGCGCGTTAATGACTGCCTTTCAAGGGCTGTGGCGTTTGCAGTTGCCCGGCTGCAGCACATTGACGTCGAGATAGGGATAAACGACAACGGATTCTACCTTGCTGCAAAGAAGCACATACAGGGGCTGAAAGCCCTGAAGCTGCTGAGGGAGGACAAGCTCGAGCTCGTGCTCAAGATGGCGATAGACAGGACAGAGATACTCAGCAGGCGCTTCAGGCACTGCGCTGCAAGGGCTCTTATGATACTAAGAAATTACAAGGGCAGGAGCCAGAGGGTGGGAAGGCAGCAGGTGTCCTCAATGATACTGATAAATGCAGTGAAGAGGATATCCCCTGATTTCTGCATTCTCAAGGAGGCAAGGAGGGAGGTGCTCTCTGACATGATGGACATAGAGAATGCGAAGATTGTGGTCGGAGGGATAGGCAATGGCAGCATAAAGATAAGCGAGATTGAGACAAAGATACCCAGCCCGTTCGCCCTGAACCTCGTGGCCCAGGGCTATCTCGACCTTATGAAGATAGAGGAAAGAAACGCATTCCTCAGGAGGATGCACCGGCTTGTGGTTGCGAGGATAGGGAAGAAGAACAGGGAAGCAGAGGAGATGTTTTCCAGGAAAGATGTAGAGGGCAGCGGAAGCGCGGGCGTAGAGCCGGGCTGGACAGAGAAGGCCAACCCCTATGAGAGGATATGGGCTGCAGAGGAGGAAAAGAAGACAGAGGAATTAGATGATGCTGACAAAGAGGCAATAGAGAAGATATTCGGGGCAAAAGAAAAAGAAGAAGAAAAAGAAGAGAAGAAAAAATAAAATATTCTAAAGATTTATTAACCAACCATTTTCCCCTATTGCTCTCATGAAGATTTCAGTGATAATCCCGGCCAAGAATGAGGAGAACTACCTGCCAACACTTCTAGAGGAGATTGAGAAGCAGGCCAACCATGAGCCGAGGATAGAAACCATTGTCGCTGTTGCGCCGTCAATTGATGATACAATTGGAATTGCAAGGAAGTTCGGCGTAAAAGTGGTGAAGGGAGGGCTTCCCGGCATAGGCAGGAATGCAGGTGCAAAAATCGCAACCGGAGAGATATTCTTCTTTTTGGATGCAGATGTCGTGCTTTCAGAGGATTTCTTCAGGAATGCGGTCTCGGAATTCAGCAGGAAAAACCTGGAGATTGCCACAGCGCAGATAAAGACCGACTCAAGGAACATCATTGACAGGATTTATTTCAGCATGTATCACATTGCGATTCTGCTTTCAAAGATAATCAGAGCGCCGTGCGCTCCAGGCGCCTGCATGATTGTCAAACGGGAAAAATTCAGGGCTTCAGGCGGCTTTGACGAATCGCTCACCTTCTCAGAGGATGCGGAGCTGACAAGGAGGATTGCTGCTTTGGGAGCCAGGTTCGGGATTCTTTCCAGCTGCTATGCAATTGCAAGCAACAGAAGGTTTGTGAAAGAGGGCAGGGCAAAGACAGCAATAAGGTTTCTCTCAACTGTCTGCAAGAATTTGCTGAAGATAAAGATAAGGCAAAAGGGCTACTACTTTGTGAATGACGAGGCCTGGAAGTTCGAGAACTGGCAGAATAAGTGGAACAGCTATATTGCCAGCATGAAAAAGATAGGCAACAGCAACGGGCACAGAGTAAGGAAGATTGCGCGAAGGATATCTGCCAAAATGCTCAGGAAGAGGAGGAGATAGTATAAATTGCTTTTTAGATGAAGTTCAGAATTCGGCATCTCAAAACCATCTGCCTCAGGGTTGAGAGGGATGCTCTGTTTTTTATGGTTTATATATTACATCATGATGGTCATAGTCTTCAAAAGAAACAGTCTTATTTTGATGATTGATTCTAAATACCAGGACAAAGTGTCCTAAATGAACTCTGTTAAAACCTTTCATATCATGCGTCAAAAATTTGTAATCATTGATTGGATCTGCCAAAATTGAGTCCATCTTTTTCCGAACTTGAGAATACTCAAGAGGACCCTTCTTCTTGAGTTTAGCTAACTTTTTTGTAATCTCTTTACTATAAAGATCTTGATACATTAAGCTACCTCTTTTTCAAATTCCTCTCGAGAAAGATGTTTTCCGCTTATAATTTTAGCTAGCTTAGTCTTATACTCCGGCCTTAATTCAGGTTCTAAAGCAGATTGTTCGTATTCAGTAACCACAAGATTAATTGCTTGGGATTTATCTCTCAGACCAAACTTAGCTTTTACAATATTCAAAACCCGATTTGTGTTTTCATCAATATGTATCACAGCTTGCACCATATTACATCACATATATAGATGTATATGTCTTATATATAAATATTTCTGTTTTCAAGTCCCAATCCCATTGAAATTTATACTATATAGCATTCCGTGCTCTAAGACGCCGCAACCCAAATTTCAGCTTCGCTGAAACTTCTCTTAATTGCATATAATACTCGCCTGAAATCCAGACGATATAGGTTCTGCAACATATATTTTCCAGTTAAGTGCAACGCAAACATTTAAATATGAAAACCTAATCCTTTTTTTGAGCCCGTTACGAGAGTACCTATGGGAGCTTACGGCGAAAGCCCAAGCAATGAGCCTGGGGGTTAGTATCACGGGCTACAAAATTTTAATTCAGTGCTTTGATTAAAACTTTGATTAAAAACATCAAAGCAGGACAAGTTCACCTAATCAATCATTTTCCTTTGTTGAGGCGGAAAATAGGTTTAACATCAACCAAAAAATTAAAAACCTAACAAAAATTCCGAAGCTGGGAAGATAAGCTGCAGATTGGCAGCTTGTTTTAAGCCCAAAAATACGGGCTGTCAAAGCCCAAAGGAACTTGTTCTAACTGAATTAAGATTGAAGAGATTAAACTATTGCAAAAACAGATTTGCAGCAAGGAGGGGATTAACATGGGAAAAATAAGCCCAGTATCAGCGAAATACATTATTCACGCAACCATTTCAATAGAAGGCGTGGTGGACAGGCCCGACGTTATAGGGGCTGTTTTCGGGCAGACAGAAGGGCTGCTGGGAGCAGACCTTGAGCTCAGGGAGCTCCAGCGCTCAGGAAGGATAGGAAGGATAGAGGTCACCTATGACACTAAGGGAGGGAAGACCCACGGCACAATACAGATACCCTCTTCCCTGGACAAGGCAGAGACAGCAATTGTGGCAGCAGCCCTTGAAGTCATACAGAGAATAGGGCCATGCGACGCAAAGATAGCCATCCAGAAATTAGAGGATGTCAGGATAAGCAAGAGGAAGCAGATTATTGAAAGGGCAAAGGAGCTTCTGCACGCATGGATAGACACCTCAATGCCTGACTCACAGGAGCTTTCTGACGAGGTCGCGCATTCTGTAAGGATGATGGAAATACAGGAATACGGAAAGGACAGGACCCCTGCAGGCCCGGCAATCCTGGAATCAGACGAAATAATAGTTGTAGAAGGAAGGGCTGATGTGCTCAACCTCCTGAAATACGGCATAAACAACGCAATTGCCCTGAACGGCACGAACATCCCTGCGGATGTAGTTGACTTATGCAAACAAAAAACAGTAACTTTGTTTGTTGACGGCGACAGGGGCGGGGACCTGATAATAAAGGCAATGCTCTCTGTGGCGGACATCGATTACATAGCAAAGGCGCCTGACGGCAAGGAAGTCGAGGAGATAACCCAGAAGGAAATTCTCAAGGCGCTCCGCGGAAGGATTGCTGTAGAGCAGGCAAAGCTTGAGACAAACGAGAAAGGCGAGCAGCAACCTGTGCAGCAGCAGGAGAACCAGCAGGGTTACAGGGAGAATTTCAACCACGCTGAAAGAAGAGAGAGCAGGGACATCCATAACAGGCCCAGAGAAAACCGCGATAGGGGAAGGGAAAGCCGGGACAATAGGGACAGCCGGGACAATAGAGACAGCAGAAGCAGGATTAGGCCTGAGATAAGGATGCCGAGAAGGGAGCCGGAGCAGCAGCGCTCATTCTCGCCTGAGCAGGCAGCCAAGTTCAAGAAGACAGGCGAGGAGCTTGTCGGAACAAGGGGCGCCTGCATTTTTGACGAGAAGCTTAATGTCCTCGGAAAAGTCCCGCTTACAGAGCTTTACGGCACGCTGAAGAACATAAACTCTGGGATAGAGGCGATTGTTTTCGACGGCTCGATAGACAGGGAGCTTGTAATGCTTGCAGAGAACGCAAATGTGAAGATACTTATCGGGATGGAGTCTTCTGTAAGGCCTGGAGAGGCACGCCTCAAGATTGCTACAATTGCCGAGCTTTAAGATTTTTTTAAACATTTTTTAATTTTCTTTTTTTCGTCACGACATTGTTGCGAAAAATTTCATCATTATTCTGTATTACAGCAATGCTTTTAAAAAAAGATGCTGCGATTATAGCCAAAGCAGAGGTGCTATATCTTGAAAAAAAAGCAGAATACACTATATGTTTACAGGAAAAGAAAGATAAGGGTTTTTAGGGTAATAATTGCCGTGCTCGTTCTGGCTGTGATTGCTGCAGCCATATTTTACAGCCGGACAGCAGGTTATGCAAGCATTGCTGTTGCAGGGGCAAAGTCATTATGGCTGAAGATTACCTGCTACAGCCCTGTCATAGCAAGTGTCAACGGCAAGCCAATCACGCAGGCGGAGTTTGACAGGAGATTCAGCGTCTTCCTCTTCGTAAAGGGAATACCTGAATCATACAAGAATTCCATGGACAGAAAAACAATTCTCGGGCAGGTGATAACTGAGGACGCGCTGCTGCAGGAAGCGCGCAAAGAGGGCATCTCTGTCACGCAAGAGCAGGCACGGGCAACTCTGGACGAGGCAATAAACCAGAGCGCCCTGACAGAAGAGCTTCTGAAGACAATGATGAAATCCAGGGGGCTCTCGGAAAAAGACCTGCAGGATTACTACAGGAGAAACCTCATAATAATCGCGCTGCTGAACAAGACAGTGGAATCAAAGATGAACGTGACAGAGCAGGATATGAGAAATTTTTACAATGAGACAATGGATAGGTACACTGCAAAGCCAGGAGAGATAAGGCTCAGGCAGATAGTCGTGAACTCAAGCAAGGATGCGGAAAGCATAATGCAGGCGCTCAATAACAGCTCTGATTTCGTTCAGGAGGCATACTATAACTCGCTGGACAGGGAGTCAGCTGTATACGGCGGGGATTTGGGCTTCATAAACAACCAGTCGCTGCCGACAAAGCTTTCGCAGGCGGCATTCGCACTTCGCCAGGGGCAGACAAGCTCCCCAGTTTATTACAACAGCAGCTATTACATCTTCAGGAGGGAAAACAACACAATATCCTATGATGAGATAAAGCAGGAGATAAGGAACGGGCTGGAAAGCTCAATAAGGAATACGCTAATGCTGGACTACCTCTTAAAAATAAGGAATGCCGCAAAGATTGAATATTTTGGCTGGGCAAGCCAGAATCAGAGCGCAAACAGCACTGCGTAGGGAGAGAATAGAAAATCAGCGGGGGGATAAACTATGAATGGCCTTACTAAATCTATAGAAGAGCTCATAAAGGGATATTATAAAGGAAACCATGAGATTACTGAATTCTTACAGGGCATGGTTAGGCAGGGAGAATTGCAGGCATATAACATTAAAATAGATAATGAAATAACTGAAAAAGACACTGAAGATGAGAAAATCATCAGAACCATAAAAGGTGCAACACTAACACCAATAACTACAAGATCGGGACCCTGGAATGAGGATTTCTTCCTAAAAGAGCCTGCTACAGAAACACTGTATTATGTGCATATGGAGTCGCACGGCTCTGACTCGGATTTTGAACCTGTTGAATACTTAAGTGGTTTCTATGACATTACTAGATTGGTTAAGAATAGCGATCTTAAAAAAATCAGGAGCCGCCACATTAACAGCAACATCCCTGACATTCCCGAAGATATGATTAATGGAAATCTCCAGTATTATTGGAGTGACGATATATGGGAATTATGGGAAGGCACCCGCCACAAAATTGGGGGAAGGTTAACAGTCAAAGGAGAATTAGATAATTTATTTGCAAAAGTTGCCGAATTTATAAGGAACAAACCAGCTTAATTTATGAGGGCGTAAGCGATGTCAATAGAAGAGCGCATAGATGGGTATTATAAAAGCGAGCGAGAGATTGCTGAGTTTCTTAGGGAAATGGTCAGACAGGGAGAGCTGCAGGCATACAGATTTATCATAAATGAGATGAAGATTGAAAAATACACTGAAGACGAGCAAATCGTAAAAGTGATAAAAGACGCAAAACTAAAGCCAATTGATGAAACGCAGCTGGTTTACTGGAATGACTTCTTCCTGAAAGAGCCCACTGCAGAAGCACTCTATTATGTAACACTGACCTCGGATTATGACTATAATAATAGGAGTCCCTTCGGGCATCTCAAAATCACCAGATTAGCCAAAGACAGCGACCTCAGAAAAATCAGGAAAGAAGATTACAGCAATAAAATCATAATTCCCAAAAATATGATTGACGGGCTATTATCCTATGACTGGCGCGGTGTTAAGCGCACAAACAGTAAAGGCGACTATAATGAGATATCGGCAAACCTGAGCATGGACAAGGAGGATGACTTATTTGCAAAAGTTGCCGAATTTGTAAGGAATAAACGGGGTCAACACAATGGCTGATATAATCAAATACTATAAAGAAATAAAGGTTCCTGCAATTGTTGCAATCACAGATGTTAGCGCATACGTTTATGCACGTGAAGATGCAGATGCACTTGCCAAAGAGCACAATGGCGTAATTGCGGACATGCCAAGACTTATCGCTGAATTGGGAAATGCAAAAGCAAGAACTGCAATCAGAAAACGATACGCGGACGTAAATAGTGCAGAATATCAAGGTCAGACAGAAGAAGGCAGGGTTTATGCAGTGGGACATTCGCTAGGACCTCTCACAACTACAGAAAGAATAAAGCAAGGAATTAAAAATATTCACATGTATGGTTTTCTTTCATTGAACGCCACTGAATGGAAAACATTTATGAACAATCCAGAAATGGTACCTCTTGATGATATAAAGAAAGGATTTTCTTCAAGTCAGCCTTATGCAATATTTGCCAACTTAGATAAAGACAATGTAGTAATCAACGACAGCGGTCTTTTAGATTATGATCACTTCATGAAAGACGACCGACTCCTAATGGTTGCAGGAAGTCTTGAGAGTAGAGAGAATATTGCAAACATATTATTTAAAGAAGAAAAGAGAAGGGTTGTTGGAAGCTATCACAGAATAAAAGAAGGAACATTCAACAATTCGGGGCGTCCTGTCTTCCTCGACAGCAGCTACGGCGGCTTCGATAGTAAAGACGGCTCCGGCTACTACGAGAGGGGGCGCTTTGTCGTGGTAGCGCCGGAGGCGCACGTGCGCACCGGATATTCTAATCATAAAGAATTTTTGGAAGCAAAAGTTAAAGAATCAATGGATGCCAGGAAACCAATTCAGGTAAACGGCGGAGTATACGCTTTCATTCCTGACGTCTGCTTGTCTAAGCGTTGAAGGGCAGGAAGATAATCTATTTGCCAAAGTTGCCGAATTTGTAAGGAATAAGCCCGTTTAGTTGCCTGAGCGAGCATGCCAATAGGGAATAAAAATATTTAGGAGGATAAAAAATGGTTCCAAAAGAAGGTAGTAAAAAAATAAGCGTGTCAGATTTGATAGAAATATTAAATAAAGAAAAAGTCGAAAAAGTTTTAAAAATTTCAAGGGAATTAACTGATATTGTTTTTGACTATGATAGAACAATTGGAGTTCTGGAAGAAGTTTTACATTTAAAAGAGGAAGGGAAATCCTTGACAGGGGAACAGTATACGACGGCAGCAAAACTATTTTGCCCTGCATATTGGAGAATGGATGATAAAAAAATAGATTATGAACAAACAATTTGCAGGAATTGCGGTCCTGGCGCAATAGAGGAATGCATAACTTATGGAAAGTCCGAAATTGCCGGAAAATTAGTTTTATGAAATTGAAAAAAGATATGCAGAAGGGGGGACAAAATAACATTAGAGGATATAACTTCAAAAGAATTTTTAGATAAAGCATTGGAAAATGCTAAGTCCTGGTGTTCAACTCAGCTGCCAGTGCATCTTTATGGATTTAAAAATGGGTTTGATTATGATATTTTTCAGTATGTAATTGACAATGAAATGATTAGTTATGATATGTGCTTAGATGATAAAAAAGAAGGGCTGATAAGAGTTTCTACGAAAACATTACAATGGTATATTGACAAAGAAAAATATTGCGAAGAGCATGTATTCGAAGAGCATGGTCGGAAGTATGGCTTTAAAGAACCTGAAACAGATCCTGAATCAATGTTTATACATGAAATAACAGAATTTTTAGTTAATAAAATTCCTGAAGTTTTGTTGCATTATATGTCAGAAATTGAATTTCCTTATGCAGTTCCTCATGCTATTGCAACAAAAATGGAGAATATAAATCGTAAAGAGCGCGGTTTAAAAGAATGGCCGGAATATTAGAATATTAATAACTGAGCCAGAAAAAATATGAGGATTACACAGAATAGCAAGTTAGAAAAAATTATGCCTAACATATGCGGAAGGAAGAAACAAAATGACATTAGAGGATATTGCTGAGCAATATGTAGCGGAAAAGCAGTTGAAAGATGGGACCGTCCTGAAGCTCAAAACATGGGTGAGCGATTCTATCATGCCTGGCAAAAGAATGTACCAGTTAGCGCTGGTGGAAGGCCCCCTGACAATGCAGTTCCCGACAAATTATGAGGACTACACTGAAAAGCAGGTCAGGGAGATTTATGAGTCTGTCAAATCAAAGGCGGATTTTGAAATGGTGATTGAAGAGCACAAGAAAGAGCACAAAAGAATGAGAGAAGAGGAAAACCCGCTTTTTCCTGAGCATTGATAAATGATATACTGAATCGCCCAATTCCACAATATTTAAATAATACTCAGTTATAACCTTTTCTGAGAGAAGAAAGCAGAAGAGTTTCTCATTGATGCCGCAGGAATTTTACCCTTAATAAAAAATAGGGGCAGAAGGAGCGGCAGGACAGAATTAAAAAAGTGCTTTCGGAGCAACATAATGGTGAAAAGCCAGAAAATAAAAGCGCTTCCGCCCTCGATGAGGGAAAAGACAAGGTATCTCGCCTTTGAGATAAGGGGAAAAGAGAAGCTCTCTTTTGAGGAATTTTCTTCTGCATTCAAGTCAGGGTTTGAGTCTCTTTTTGGGAAAATCGCTGCTGCAAGGGCAAACCCCCTCTGCATGACAGACAGGTTTGACTTCGACAGCCAGAGCGGGATAATAAGGATAGAGAGAAATTATGTGGACTCGGCAAGGGCTTCCCTCGCAATGATTACAGAAAAGGGAATATCAGCGAGGAGCGTCACTGTTTCAGGCTCAATAAGGAAGGCAAAGGCAAGGCAGGCCGGAGGAGGTTAGGAAAAATGGTGGACAATAGGAATGTGCAATCAATGCAGCACCAGGTAATGGGATATGACAGGGCAATAACAATGTTCAGCCCTGACGGAAGATTGCTTCAGGTTGAATACGCGAAGAAGACAGTCAAGCAGGGCTCGACTGCAATAGGAATCGCTTACAAAAACGGGGTTCTCCTGTTCACAGACAAGAGGATAACCGACTCGCTGATAATCACTGACTCAATCGAGAAAATCTGGCAGATAGACGACCACATGATGGCCACGGCAGCGGGAATAATCTCAGACGCAAGAGTTCTCATTGACAGGGCGCAGGTAAAAGCCCAGCAGCACAAGATAACATACGACAGCCCGATAGACGTGCTGAGCATAGTGAAGGACCTGTGCGCGCTTAAGCAGGTGTGCACCCAGAGCGGGGGCTTGAGGCCTTTCGGGGTTTCGCTGCTTGTCGCGGGAGTGGACCCTGCAGACGGGCCGAAGCTCTATGAGACAGACCCCACTGGAATATATTTCAGGTACAAGGCGGCTGTCATAGGCGAGGGCGATGTTGAGGCGGAAGAGGTGCTGAAGAAGGGCTACAAAGAAAAAATGTCAAAAGAGGATGCGATAAAACTTGCAACAAGCGCCATGCTCAAGTTCCTCAAGAAGGATTTCAGCCTGGACAGGATAGAGGCGGCATACATAGAGGAGCCCGAGGAGAAATTCCGGAAGATATCCAGGAAGGAGCTTGAAAGGTTTGCGCAGGGGCTCAAGGGCTGAGCAGGGGCAAAAAAATGGTCCAGCCAATTCTATTCGGAAGAGAGAAAATCCACCTTAACGTGGCGAGAATCAGGAAGGGCGGGGAAAACTTTGAGGTAGTGATAAACCCTGACCTTGCCATAAGGTACAGGAACGGCAAGGGAGTCGAGCTTTCAGAGGTGCTGAACAGCGAGAATGTCTTCTCAGACGCAAAGAAGGGGCTGAGGGCATCGGAAAAGCTGATGAACGACCTCTTCGGAACCCAGAACGAGCTGAAAGTAGCAGAGATAATACTCAGGCACGGCGAGATACAGGTCACTGAAGAATACAGGGAGGAGCAGCGCGAGGCAAAGAGGAAGGGCATAATCACAATAATTGCCAGGAACGCTGTGGACCCCAAGACAGGATACCCTCACCCGCCGGCAAGGATAGAAGCCGCAATGGAGGAGGTAAAGGCGAAGATTGACTACTCAAGGAGCGCAGAGGAGCAGATAAAAGACATAATCAAGCAGATACAGGTGGTTCTGCCGATAAAGTTTGAGAACGCAATAATTGAAGTGAGGATTCCCACAAGGTATGCTGTGAAGGCATACGGGATTCTCAAGAGCTACGGCGAGATGCTTTCAGAAGAGTGGCTCTCTGACGCGAGCCTGTCTGCGAAGATAAGGATGCCTGCAGGAATGCAGCAGCAGTTCTTTGACGCTATAAACAAGGCCACCAAAGGCGAGCTTGAGTCAAAGATAACAAGGGAATAAGCAGGAATAACGCTAAAAAAGAAGAATATGGAGTGAACAGAAAATGGGAAAAATAATTTGTGGAGAAAAGGAAATAGTGGTCCCGGGAGACATAATAGCGAGCGGGATGGACTTCATTCCCGGAATGGGAACATTCAGGGAGGGAGAGAGCGTAATAGCATCAAAGCTTGGGATGGTGAACATAAGCGGCAGCCTGATAAAACTGATTCCGCTCTCAGGAAAATACGTCCCGAAGCTGGGCGACGTGATAATATGCAAGGTCATAGACGTCAGCCTGAGCGGATGGAGGGTTGACACCAACTCTGCCTACTCGGCAATGCTGTCCATGAAGGACGCAAGCTCGAGGTTCATAAGCAGGGGCGCTGACCTGACGCGCTACTTCAAGGTAGGCGAGTACATGATGACCAAGATAATCAATGTCACATCGCAGCGCCTTGTGGACATCACAATGAAGGGGCCGGGGCTGAGGAAGCTCTCAGACGGCATAGTGATATCAGTGAACCCCTCAAAGGTGCCGAGGATAATCGGCAAGAACGGCTCCATGGTGACAATGGTCAAGAGGGCCACAAACTGCAACATCGCAGTCGGGCAGAACGGGCTCGTCTGGATACAGGGAAGCCCGAAGGATGAAGTGAAGGCGATTGCGGCAATCAGGAAAATAGAAAATGAAGCCCACATCTCAGGGCTCACAGAGAGGATGGAGAAGGAGCTCGGATACGACAGCTCAAAGTATGAGAACCAGCCGCTCGAGGAGCAGCAGCCGGGCGAGGAGGGCTACCATGATGATAATTACCAGCCGCAGGAGGAAAGGCAGTTTGAGAGGCCCATGCACAGCTTCCATGAGAGAAGGGAATACGGCAGACCAGACAGCAGGGGAAGGTTTGACACGGGCAGAGGCGAGAGAAGCGACAGAGGGAGAAGATACAGCGAGCACAGGGAAGAAAGCAGCAGCTACACTGAAAAAAGTGAAGGAAATGAAAGCAGGCCAGGCGCTGAGCCCGAAGGCAGCCCCAAACAGGAGCAGAATCATAATAATAGCGAGAAGCAGTGAGGGTGATTTTCATGAGTTATGAACAAAGAGTTGACGGAAGAAAATTTAACGAGCTGAGGCCCATGGTTGCAAAGGCGGGGGTTATCCCAAATGCAGACGGCTCAGCGTATGTGAAGATAGGAAAAACAGAGGCATATGCAGGCGTTTACGGGCCGAGAAACCTCTTCCCAAGATTCCTGCAGGACCCTGAAAAGGGAATCCTGAGGTGCAGGTACAACATGATGCCCTTCTCAGGGGCAGGAGAGAGGGTGAGGCCGGGCGGCTCCAGGCGCTCAAAGGAGATTTCAATGGTGACTGAAAAGGCGCTGCTGCCTGTGCTGGACCTCAAGGAGTTTCCGAACTCTGTGGTGGATGTCTTCATAGAACTCTCTGCAACAGACGCGGGCTCAAGGTGCGCGGGGATATGCGCAGCTGCAATAGCCCTTGCCGACGCAGGGATAGCGATGAAGGACATGCCGCTCGCAGTTGCAGTGGGAAAGGTCAATGAGAAGATACTCGTGGACCTCTGCTACGACGAGGAATCATACCCCGGCGAGGTCACTGACATGCCTGTGGCAGTCCTTCCAAGGACAGGGGAGATAACCCTGCTGCAGATGGACGGCGAGATAACAAAGGAGCAGATAAAGGCCGCCCTTGGGATGCTTAAGGAAGTGGTCCCGCAGATACACCAGATTCAGGTTGATGCGCTGAAGAACAAGTTCAAGGCGCCAGGGGAGGAGTGATTGCGATGAACGAAGACCTAAAGGAACAGATTAACAAGGCGCTTTCAGAGGATATAAGATTAGACGGAAGGAAGCCCATGGAATTCAGGGAAGTTGTGGTTGAGGCAGGAGTGATTGAGACAGCAGAGGGCTCTGCAAGGGTTAGGATAGGAAAGACAGACCTGCTGTGCGGGGTGAAGATGGAAATAGGCACTCCCTATCCGGACACGCCTGATGAGGGGACAATCTCAGTCAACGCAGAGTTCCTTCCAATCTCAAGCCCTGACTTTGAGGCAGGCCCCCCAGGGGAGGAGGCAGTAGAGCTCTCAAGGGTTGTGGACAGGGGAATAAGGGAATCAAAGGCAGTTGACTTCAAGAAGCTGTGCATAAAACCAGGGGAGAAGTGCTGGATAGTTAACATTGACATATGCACTTTGAATGCTGACGGAAACCTTATTGACACCGCAGGCCTGGCTGCAATCACAGCCCTGATGAACACAAAGCTCCCGGAATTTGATGGGCAGAAGGTGGATTACCGCAAGAAGACAGAGCAGGGGCTTCCCCTTGTGAGGTGCCCCATACCGGTAACAGTTGTAAAGTTCGGCGAAAAGTTCATAGTGGACCCGTCGCTCAATGAGGAGAAGGTTCTCGACGCAAGGCTGACAGTGGCTGTCACAGAGAAAGGCACCATAAGCGCCATGCAGAAGGGAGGGGAGAGCCCCATAACCATGGACGAAGTGGACAGGATGCTGGACATTGCAATGGAGAAATCAGCTGAAATAAGAAAAAAGATTTAAAGGGGTAGCAGAAACCCCTCTCAAAAGAGGGCAGCTTAAAATGAAAAATCAGGAATCCGAGAAGTATACAAAATACGAGAAGGCAAGGATGATAGGCGCAAGGGCCCTTCAGATTGCCATGGGCGCCCCGTTTATCATCAAGCTTTCAGCAGCGGAGCTCGGGGAGCTGAAATACGACCCGATAAAGATAGCGATGCTGGAGTTCAACGAGGGCTTGACTCCGATAACAGTGAGAAGGCCCATGCCAAAGTCCAGGTTTGCCACTGCATAAATTTTTTTAGAACTTTTTCTCAGAAAGGTTTTTATATTAGTGTTATTTTAAAATAACATGTGATACAAAAAAATAACACCTGCCTTGTGCTGAAGGAATTCTTAAGGGACCCTTTGGGAAATTTTCAGATACGGGCGCTTTCACGGAAGCTTTCAATATCCACAACTGCAGTAAAGAGCGCAATATCCTCTTTGGAGCAGGAAAATCTCATAGTAAAAAAGGATTTGGGGGTATATCCATCTTACTCCTCAAATTTTGAGAGCGACAATTTCAGATTCCTGAAAAAAATCGGGAATGTGTCTGCAATACGCGATTCTGGGCTTCTGAAATTTCTTGTTGACAAATACTCCCCTGATTTTATTGTGCTGTTCGGCTCTGCTGCAAAGGGTGAGGATACTGCCTCAAGCGACATAGACATTTTCCTTCAGGCAAAAGACGCCAGAAAAAGCTTAATGGCTTATGAGAAAAAACTTGGGCGGAAAATCCACCTGCTCTGCTCGGAAGATTTCCGAAAATTAAAAGAAGAGTTTAAGAACAGCATTCTCAATGGAATAAAGATGTGTGGGTACATCAAAATATATTAACCTCATCAAGATAGAGCCTGACAAGGAAAAGGCAAAAGCCCTGTTCCAACTTTCTGAAAAGCGGCTTTCCAAAATTAAATTCTACGATGAGGAAAAAGAGAGCGAACTCATTCTTGAGGCATATTATGAGATTGCAAAGGAGCTTATGACTGCTATAATGCTTTGCGACGGGTGGAAGAGCATGGGACATGAGGAGCTGATAATCTATTTAAGTCAGCATTATCCCTAATTCTCTGAATGGCAAACTGAACTCCTAAACCAAATGAGAATCAGAAGGAACCGCATTGTTTATGAAGGGGCGGGAATAGACCCTTCCTACCTGAAGAGGAACAGGACTGCAATTATTGGAATAATCATAAAAATCCGCTGAGAGCGTCCTACTCCGGACTAAAGTCCGGAGTTTGACCGGACGCTCTCTTAATCGCGGATTTTTAGGATGCAAAGAAAACCTCAAGGTTTTCTTGCACAAGAAATGTAATACATTTCTTTGTGCTAAAAGCGGCTTATCTCCAATCTGAAGATTGGAGTTTTGCCGCTTTTCTGCATAAAATTTCTTGGAAATGCATTACCTCTTATGCAGGCATGAAAAATTTTTGAGAAAATATTTTTGCTGGCACATTCTGGGGCTGGTTAGAGCCGCCCCGGACGCAACTGAGGGGACTTAATCAGTTCCCTGAAATTATAGATTAAAAAACATTGAAAAGCATTTGAGAAGAATTTTTGCTGGCACTCTGGACTCGGTAAAAGAGTTCCTTCGCACACACCTACCGAACTTAACCTTCGATGCTGCGTGAAGGTGATCTCCTTCGCGCTTGAGACATAGCTTACCCAGGTGCAGATCGCATACGACGAGGTATGTCCAGTCGCCGTATTAATCGCCGAACACCCAGCAGAGGCTGCCTTAGCCACATCCTTTTCAGGACACCCGAAAATTCCGTGCCAGCAGAACCTCTAAAAACGATGCAGTATATAAACTTTTTTGTCTCTATTACTGTTGAGCCCGGGAATAAATTTATAAACGGATTTGCATTATGATTTTTCATGGCAAGCATAAACGCCTGGGATTCAGGCGCTATAAAGGACTATGAGCATGTTTTTGAGGAGTTTGGGCTCTCAAAATTTACTGAATATAATCTCACTGACAGTTATCTTTTCAAAAGGAAGATAATAGTCGCCCACAGGGACTTCTCTAAAATAGCAGATGCAATAAGGCACAAGAAGAAATTCTTGCAGCTCACAGGGATTGCATCCTCTGGAGAGATGCACCTCGGGCACAAGATTGACGTTGACTTCTACCTTCTGTTCAGGAAGCTCGGGGCGAAGAGCAGGTTTTCCATCTCAGACATAGACGGCTATGTCAGCAGGCCTGATGCTAAAGTGCCCTCGATGGCAGCTGCAAAGGAGATTGCGGTAAGGAATGCTGCAGACGCAATTGCCCTGGGGGTTCCGCCTTCTGAGATTTACGCCCAGTCCAACATGCCGAGGGAGTATTACCAAGTGACTTATGAGGTATCCAAGAAAATCACGAACAAGATGTTCGAGGCAATCTACGGGCACACCGACTTAGGCAAGATATCTGCAGTGCTGCTGCAAATCGCTGACATCCTCCACGTGCAGATGCCCCACATGTTCGGCAAGGCGCCTACAATAACAGGCATAGGCATAGACCAGGATCCCCATGCGCGCCTTACAAGGGATGTCGCTAAAAGATTGGACTACGACTTTGAGATGCCCTCATTCTTCTACTTCAGGCACCTGTCAGGGCTGAAGGAGGGGAGCAAGATGAGCTCCTCTGAGCCGGACACTGCAATATTCCTTAAGGACACACCTGAAGAGGTCAAGAGGAAAATCTCAAGGGCATTCACAGGGGGCAGGGAATCCATTGAGGAGCAGAGGAAGACAGGCGGCAATCCTGACGTGTGCAAGGTGTATGAAATTTTAAAGTTCCACAATCCCAGCTACAAATTCGTTGACGGGACGTATGCAGAGTGCAGGGCAGGAAAGCTTTTGTGCGGCGAGTGCAAGAAGAACTGCATAGCATTCTTGAACGCAATGCTGAAGAAGCACCAGGAGAAATACAGGAAGGCGCTTCCAGAAGCAAGGAAGATAGTTTACGGGAAGTGAAGATTTTTTCTGAACGCCATAAAAAGTTTTATATATGGAATTACTTTTGTTACTTTATGATAATAAATATCTTCACAGGAGCAGCGGGGAAGACAGTTTTTGAGAAATGATACTCATGGAAAAAGGATATGCAGAACTGATTTTGTACTCGGGTCGAGTCTGCAACACTCTTTTAGGCGTGGGTGAGGGAAGGTTTGATCCAGGAAAGACAGATGACTGGAGCAAAAAAAGATATGCTGACTCGTTTATGCATGTAAGGAGTCAAATAGACCATGCAGCAAGGGGAGAGTGGAGCTCATTACGCTATGCTTATCCCAGCCTTCTTGAAAATGAAGCTGAATGCAGAAAACTGATTGAATATCTCAGCAAGAATGTTCCCAATTCTCAAGAGGTCATAGAATTGATTGATGCCGGTCACGGAGAGATAAGGTTCTATAGGAAAATGAGATTTGAAGGTGCAACAAAGGAAGATAAAAAGAATCTTATAGACATAATCAACAAATCTGGAATTGTGCAGGCGGAAAATCCTTACGGACTACACCCCGACTACTTTTGGGAACAAGTACTATGGTTTTAGCAGCAATTAATGTGTGCTGATGCAAAATGAAAAATAACAGAGAGAGCGGGCTTGAGCAGATTATCGCTCCGGGAAAGATTCCCAGCAGGTTTCCTGTCCTGGATTATGAGATGGAGAGAAAATATGAGAAGCAGGCTTCCGAGACAAGCCCTGATTATTCTGAAAAATACAGCACAATCCCTGAGGTTATCAAGGCAACAGTCGCCAGGTTCGGCGAGAGGCCTGCGCTTGTCTACAAGAATAACGGCGAGAACAGCTTCATAACATACAGCCGGCTGGACAACAGCGCATCTGCCTTCGCACTTGCATTGATGGATAAGCTTTCTGTGAAAAAGGGCGACCACATAGCAATGGTAATGGACAACAGCCCTGACTGGATGATAGCCAACCTCGGCATTCAGTATGCAGGGGCAGCTGACGTGCCCAGGGCAGCAGACACTCCAAATGAGATTCTCGAAACAATAATACCTCATTCTGACTCAAGGATAGCGCTTGTGCAGGACCTCTCTACTCTTCAGAAGCTCCCTAACGCAGGCAGGAATCTTGATTATATTGTTGTGATGGACCATAATTTCAAGGGCGCAGCAGGCAACATCCTCTCATTTTCAGAACTCATGGAATACGGAATGCAGCATCTTCCTGAAAAAAAGGATGAGGTGCTTGATAGGATTAAGGGCATAAAAGGCGATGACCTCGCCTCAATAATATACAGCTCAGGCACAACAGGCACTCCCAAGGGAGCGATGCTGACCCAGGGCAATTACATGAACAACATTGAGCAGATACCCAAGGGCTTCAATGTGAATGAGAATGACAGGCTGCTTTCAGTGCTCCCTGTGTGGCACGCATACGAGCGTCAGGTTGAATATGTGATGCTCGGGCTTGGCGCCTCGATATTCTACGGAAGCATAAAGACGCTGATGTATGACCTGAACAGGGCTGAGCACACAATACTCGCGGTAATCCCAGACATACTTAACGTGCTCTACAAGGCGACGATGAAGAAGATAAGCACAGAGTCAAATCCCCTTGAGAGGATGCTCGCCCCACTGCTGATAGCAGGCGCAAAGAAGTATGACAGGGCAAGAAGGATTCTCAATAAAGAGGAGCCGGAATACAGGGAGGAGAGCGCTCCTGTTGAGAACATGCGCCTGATGATTGCAGCAGTCCATAAGGCCTTATATGCGCCGCTGCACTCGCTCGCCCAGAAGGAGATATACTCAAAGATACAGGAGAAGATAGGCGGGAAGCGTCTGAGGATAGTCACCAGCGGGGCAGGGCCCCTGCCCTCAAAC
>Ga0210017_1001359_pt1 | contig 21282 bp, 22 predicted proteins | sample CryGeyCG2014_020_FD_183966 | JGI IMG/M metagenome (GOLD analysis project Ga0210017, IMG submission 183966) | Groundwater microbial communities from aquifer - Crystal Geyser CG08_land_8/20/14_0.20 (SPAdes) (version 2) | ecosystem: Environmental > Aquatic > Deep subsurface > Groundwater | place... | reverse complement strand
TTTCGATATTTCGATATTTCGAGTTCCTCTTCAAGAACTTTTTTGGCAATTTTTTTCAAAAATTCCTCATCAACTGGATTAGTAGTTAAATTATTAATCTCAATCATATTTCTTTAATCCAAATTTAAAAAAAGCCTGATTCGTAAAATTATTTTTTATCAATTATTTCTTCTAAAATTTCAATAGTTGATTGTTTCTCTGCCCAATTTTTAATATATTCCAAATCAACTTTTGAAGTTTTTAAAATCGATCTAGCATCTTCTAATCTGCGAGTAGATTGGGTTTCTTTATATCCCAACAGTTTACTTAAAACTAGATCTTCTGGTGAAATAATAGAGATTTCTGTATTAAAAATTTTTTTTCTTAATCTTCTCTTAAACTCGGAGGTGCCAAAAGGATCTTTTTTGACTAACCAAAAATCTATTTTTATGCCATTTACAAAATGAATGATGTTGAAAGTAAAATTCCTCTCAATAGCATCCTCTATTGCTTCTGGCGAAATGTAAAAATCTTTTTCAAAAAGAGCAACAATTTTTTCTTTATCTTCTTTTTTAGCTTCTATAACTATATCAATATCATGAGTTGTCCGAGGAAAACCCCAGTAACTCACGGCTATGCCGCCGGTAACCATGTAAGGAATTTCTGCTTTATCTAACCTCTCTGCTACTATTTTTAAAAGGGAAACTAAATCCATATATTCTTTTTTGGAGATAGGCTTTTAAATCTTTAGAAGCAATATGAGGGTTTTGGTTTTTTATTCCTTCTTCAGCCATTTTCAAAACCAACTCCCTTAGCTCCATAGCGATTTTTAGCCGCTCTTCACCACTTTTCTTTCTTATGATTTCAATATATTTTTCTTCTGTTTTGCTATGCATTTTAAATTATTCTTTTGGAATTAATAACTCTTTAACTATTTTACTTACTAGGTTTCCCTCTGCTCTTCCTTTAACTTGGGGCATTAGCTCTGCCATGACTTTGCCCATATCTTTTGGTTCTTTGGCGCCAGTTTTCTTAATGGCTTCCCTGGCTAATTTTCTAATTTCTTCTTCCGATAACTGCTCTGGTAAATATTTTTGCCAAGTTTCAATTGCTTTTTTTTCTTTCTCTACTAAATCTACTATATGTTTTTTCCTTGAAGGGCGGAGGGTGGGTTGGAGTCCCTTCGCAAATAAAAAAATGGCTTCTCTCTTTTTTTTGATCTCAGAAGAAATCACCCCTATTGCTTCTTCATCGGTTAGCTGGCTTTCTTTTTCTAATTCTTCTTCCTTGAATTCTTTTTTTCCTTGGCTTATTTTGTATCTCTTTTCCTTTTCCTTGTTTAAAATCGCGGCAAGGAGCAACCGCAAAACAGAAGAGTTAAACTCTTCTCTCTTTTTGACCGCCGCCAATAAGTCGCTTTGGATTTTCCCCTTCAACATCTTCTTTTTTTACTTGTTTGGTTTGCCTAATTTTTTTAACTTTTCAAACGCTTTTTTCATCTCTTCCCTTCTTAAGGCTGCCTCTCTTTTTAAGTCTCTTGATTTCTCCCTAATTTTGAACCTGCCCTTTCTGGCTCGTATTAAAATCCCGCTTTGTTGAACTCTTTTAGTAAAGCGGCGGACTAGGGCTTGCGATGTTTCTCTTGATTGCTTCTTTACCTCTAATGCCATATTTTTAGGCCCACGGCAACTTTCTCCCGCCTATTAAATGTAAATGAAGGTGGTCGATGGTTTGACCAGCATCTTTTCCAATATTAAAAATCAATCGATAGCCAGTTTTAGCTACTCCTTTAGCCCTGGCCATTTTTTGAGCAACTAGAAATAATTCTCCGATTAGCTCCCGGTCTCCTAAGCTTAAGTGATTGACTGAGGGAATATGTTTTTTGGGAATAATTAAAAGATGAACCGGGGCTACGGGTTTAGTATCTTTGAAAGCAATGACTTTATCATCTTCATAAACTATTTCAGCCGCTATCTCTTTATTTACAATTTTACAAAAAATACACTCGCTCACGCTCGTTTCCTACGAATTTACGAATATTTTACGAATTTACGAATTCGTATATTCGTATTGATTCGTAATTTCGTAAGGTTACTTTTTTAGCCTTTTCGTCATCTCATTTACTACCCTATCTAGTTTTACCGTTTCTTGTCTTCCGGTTTCCATATCCCTAATAATTATTTTTCCTTCCAAAGCTTCTTGTTGACCTAAAATTAAAGTATATTTTACTCCGATTTTATCTGCCATTTTTAACTGAGCCTTCAAAGAATCGCGACCCAGAGATTCAGCAACCGGGATTTTGGCTTGCCTAAAATCTTCCAAAAGTCGTAAGCTTTTTCTTTTAGCCAAGCTTCCCAACTGAGCGAGATAAATTTCTGGTAAAAGTGGCTGGGGGAATCGAATTTTTTTGCTTTTTATCAAATTGATTATCCTTTCTATTCCGCCAGCTCCGCCGCAAGCAGGCGTATCTTTTCCTCCCAAAATCTTTACTAAATTGTCATATCTTCCGCCAGCAGATAGGGCGCCTTGAATTTTTCCTTCTTCCGAATCTTCATAAATTTCGAAAACGGTCTTTGTATAGTAATCCAATCCCCTGACTAAATGAGGATTTAAATGATAGGGCAGCTCCGTCTCATCTAAAAATTCCAAAACTTCTTTAAGGTGTTGGTGGCAAGCCTCGCAAAGATGGTCGATCATCTGGGGCGCCTGCGATATTATCCTTTGACATTTTTCTTCTTTGCAATCTAAAATTCTTAAAGGATTCTCTCTCAATCGGCGCCGACAATCAACACATAAAGCTGATTCTCGCGACCTGAAATAGCTTACCAAAAGCTTTTTATAATAAGGCCGACATTGACTGTCTCCGATGCTGTTTATTTCTATTATTAGAGTTTTGAATTTAAGTTCTTTTAAAATGTTGTAAAAAATTTGGATGGTTTGGGCGTCAATTACCGGACTTTCTTCTCCCAAAACCTCAAAGCCAAATTGCCAGAATTGGCGATATCTTCCGGCTTGAGGTTTTTCATACCGGAAAAAGGGGCCGAAATACCAGAGCTTCACCGGCTGAGGAAGGTTTATCATGCCCTGCTCAATATACGAGCGTACTATGGAAGCTGTTCCTTCTGGTCTCAGAGTGAAATAATCTCCACCCCGAGTTCTAAAACTATACATTTGCTTACTAACTATATCAGTGGCAAGACCAACTCCTCGGGAAAAAAGTTCTGCCTCCTCAACAATTGGAGTGTCAATTTTATTAAAACCATAAAAATTGGCAGCATTTTCGCAGACATTGTAAATCTTTTGGAAATATTTCTGCTCCTCCGGTAGAATATCGTGCATTCCGGTTGGAGATTGAAATTTAGGTTTTTTACTCATCGAGCTTTAATTTATTAAAGCGAAGATGGAGATGAAGCTTTAGCTTCATCGACTATATACAGGGGCTTCAAATTTAGCTAAGGCAGCAAAGGGCCAGGCCCGAATAATCACTCGACCAACAATATCCCCTCTGGGGAGGGACCCCCATCGTCTCGAATCAGAAGAAGCATATCGGTTATCTCCCAAAACGAAATATTCGTTTTCGAACAAAGAAATTCGAATGTCTCCAGGGGTTTGAATTGCCGGCGAGAGATATTCTGATTCGTCTAAAATCCAGCCGCCCCCTTGATTAAAAACTATTACCTTGCCGTCTTTCACCTCTATTGTTTCTCCGGGAAGACCAATAATTCTTTTGATATAACGCTGGGAAAGATTATTTGGATATTTAAAAACTACCACCTCTCCTCTTTGGGGGTCTCTCAATCTAAAAGATAATTCATCAATAATTAAATAGTCGCCGTCTTCAAAATTAGGTTCCATTGACTGCCCCTTAACAAAAAAAGGTTGAAACAAAAAATAGCGAATAGGAACAACTATCAATAGAGCAATAACCACAATCTTTGTAATTTCCCAGATAAAAAGAAAGAATGATTTCATAATACTTTAATCATTATACTATTTTTTCTTTTAAAAGCAAGATATAATAGTTCAATGAATCGAAGATTCATTTCACCTTCGAAATTAATGATTTTAATTATCGGTCTGGGTAATCCCGGGAAAAAATATCAATTGACTCGCCACAATATTGGTTTTCAAGTAGTTGAGGAGTTCGCCAAAGAGAATAATTTTCCCAAATTTAAGCTTTTTAAGGAGCTTAGCTCCTTAATCTCTGAAGAAAAATTCAATGATGAAAAAATAATCTTAGCTAAACCGAAAACCTTTATGAATCTTTCTGGAAAAGCAGTAAAATCTCTAATAAAATGTTACAACTTAACAAGCCATGGCAGATTAAGTGGTAATCTTTGGGTTGTCCATGATGATATTGATTTACCTTTGGGCAAAATCAGAATCGCAATTGGCCGGGGAGCAGCCGGCCACAAGGGAGTAGAATCAATAATTAAAGAACTTGGTACAAAAAACTTTGTTAGATTTCGGATTGGAATTCAACCTAAATTTGGTAAACCTAAAAATCCCGAGAAGTTTGTTCTCCAAAATTTTAATAAGGAAGAAGAAAAGATTATAAAAGAAGTAATAAAAAAAACCACTGAAGCGATTGGGTTTGCCTTAAAAGAAGGTTTAGAGAAAGCGATGAGCAAGTTTAACAAATGAAGAAGCCGAGGCGGGAGGGCTTCGCCTCGGCTCTCAACGTCGATTGTGTGCCAGGCACTGTAAAAGAGCTATACTGGTTTAAGGGCATCGAGTGAAACAAACGCCCAAGGAACAATCGTTATTTTCCTTCCGTCTTTCTCGACTCTTTCTTCTTCAGGGAACGATACTATAGTTCCCAAACAAATCTTTCCATCTGCTCGTATACAAACCTCAACCCGCTCTCGGTGTTTTAATTTTCCTTTTTGGCCTGCCGGAACACCATTCGGTACTCCAGGAGAAGAAGGAATGGCCTCTGTTAAAACCACCTCTACATATTCCATTTCTTATCACCTCCTTATTTTATTTTTATTTTTTGCCCTCCGGTCTACCTGCGAGCCCCCGTAGTAGAAACACAAAAGCATTTCACTGCGGAGTTAAGGCGCTAAGTTTAAAGGAGGGATCACTTAGAATCCATCCCCGAGCACATAACAAAGTTATATACTCGGTTAAGCCACTCGCAGATAGGCCGGAAAGTAAAAACTATTTTGACAACTTGCTATAAATATTATATTATAATTTAGTTTAATGGATTTGTCAAGGGTAACGATTGATAAAGCTCTAATTGTTAGCATCACCCCCTATTTTTTGGAAAAGGGGAGCTTTTGGTTTGAGAAAAATTTAAACAAAATTTTGGAAGCGAAGAAAACTCAATCTTTTTTCGAGGATAGCACTATCTTTTTAATTAAGAATCAAAATTACAATTTTTCTCAATTTTTAAGAAAATTAGATGAAATGGGTTATGAAAAAGTCCTCAGGGTTTCAGAGCCTGGCGAGTTTTCTCAAAGAGGCGGAACTATTGATGTTTTTCCAATTAATTTAAATTATGCTCTTCGTTTCGATTTTTTAGGGAATCGAATTGAAACTATTGAAAGATTGCCAATTGCAATTACAGATGAGAAATCGGCAAAAGAAATTTTAAAAAAGAAGTTAAAGTCCCAAAAATTATTTTCTGATTTAAAAGGATTAAAACCCGGCGATTACTTGGTTCATTTAGACCATGGAGTCGGAGTTTATAGAGGTTCGACCTCGACGGAGGGAGGTCGAACCTCTGCAGATACAAATTACTATACACTCGAATACGCAGCTGGAGATAAGTTGTATGTTCCAGTGGGTTTAGAAAGAAAGTTATCAAGATATGTTGGTTTTGTTGAGCCAAGAATTTCGAGGCTAGGATCAGCTCTCTGGCAAAGGATAAAGAAAAGGGTCAAAGAGGAAGCAGAAAAATTAGCTAAAGAGCTTTTGGAAATTTATGCTAAAAGAGAGGTGGCTACTCGCCCACCCTATTTGCCAGAGGATGAAATCGATTTTCAACTATCTTCGAGTTTTCCTTACGAAGAAACTCCTGATCAAATTCAAACACTGGAAGAGATAAAGAAAGATTTAGAAAATTCAGAACCAATGGATAGAATTGTTTGTGGCGACGTCGGATTTGGTAAGACCGAAATTGCTTTGAGAGCCATGATTAGAGCAGCAAAATCCGGTTATCAGGCGGCGATGATTTGCCCAACCACTATTTTAGCTAATCAGCATTTTCAGAATTTCAAAGAAAGACTTAAAAATTTGCCAATTAAAGTTGCCATGCTTTCCAGATTACAAACAAAGAGAGAACAACAGGAAATCGTAGAAAGCTCAAAAATAGGGAAAATAGATGTTGTTATCGGTACTCATCGAATTTTGTCTAACGATGTTGAATTTAAGAACTTGGGATTATTAATCATTGATGATGAGCAGAGATTTGGTGTTCGCCAAAAAGAAAAATTGAAAAAGATAAGAACTTCTCTCGATGTCTTATCCCTTTCGGCTACACCAATTCCCAGAACTCTTTATTTAGCTTTGTCTTCTTTGAAAGATATTAGTTTAATTCAGACTCCGCCGGTTGGCAGGTTGCCGGTGAAAACTTTTATTTTACCTTTTAATGAGAAAATAATTAAGAATGCAATCGAAAATGAAATTTCTCGAGGCGGCCAAATTTATTATTTACATAATCGAGTAGAAACAATTCAAGGAGCTAAGCTCCTTTTAGAGAAATTAGCGCCCAAAGCAGGGTTTGGCGTCGCCCATGGTAGATTGAAAGAAAAAGAGTTAGTGAAGGTAATGAGTGATTTTCAGCAAAAGAAGATTGATGTGTTAATAGCAACAACCATTATTGAAAATGGCTTGGATTTACCTAATGTCAATACTTTAATTGTCGCTGATTCAACTCGACTTGGTTTAGCTGAGGCCTATCAAATTAGGGGAAGAATTGGTCGGTCTCATATTCAGGCCTTTGCTTATTTTTTATATGGCAGCCATTTAACCGAGAAAGCGAAGATGCGACTCGATGCTTTAAAAGAAGCAGAAGAATTAGGTTCAGGATACCGAATCGCTTTGAAAGATTTAGAAATCCGTGGCGCTGGCAACATTTTAGGCAAAGAGCAGTCAGGAAATATTAATCAAGTTGGCTTAAATTTATATTGCCAGATATTATCAGAGGCAATAGAAAAATTAAAAACAAAGTGTTAAAGTGAAAAAATGTCTATAGAGGAAATTAAAAAGATATCTATCAACGATAAAAATTATCCAAGGCTTTTGAAAGAAATTAAGGATCCGCCAGAGGTTCTTTATCTAAGGGGTGAAATTAAACCAGATGAGAATTGTTTTGCGATTGTTGGGACGAGAAGATGTTCTCCCTATGGAAAACAGGTGGCTTTGGAAATTGCTGGAGATTTGGCGGAAGCTGGATTAACTATTGTTTCGGGATTGGCGCCGGGAATAGATACTTTTGCTCATCAGGCCACTGTTGAAAGAAATAAGAGAGCAATTGCAGTTTTGGGAACTGGGGTTGATGAAAAATCAATTTATCCTCAATCAAATTTAAAATTAGCTCAAAAAATTTTAGAAACCGGCGGATGTTTAATTTCCGAATATCCTCCCGGAACTCGAGGAACTCAATTCACTTTTCCTCAGAGAAATCGGATAATTTCTGGAATTTCTCTTGGAGTTTTAGTAGTAGAAGCTAAACAAAAAAGTGGAGCTTTAATTACTGCCAATTGGGCAAGAAGTCAAGGCAGAAAAGTCTTTGCCATTCCTGGACCAATTCATTCTTCAAATTCCAAAGGTTGCCATTATTTAATCAAAAACGGAGCCAAATTAGTCGAAAACGCTAATGATATTCTAAAAGAATTAAATCTCCCCTTAAAGGAGCTTAGCTCCTTTTACGAAGGAGAAAACGAGGAAGAAAGTTTAATTTTAAAGGCTTTGAAAGAAGAAGCCTTATATATCGATAGGATTATTGAAAAAACTAAACTCTCAGCTGCCACCGTAGCCAGCACCCTTGCTATTTTGGAAATAAAGAATAAAGTGAGAAATTTAGGAGGAAACATTTATGCAATTAGTCGTCGTTGAGTCGCCAACTAAATCTCGCAGTCTCCAAAGTTTTCTGGGTCCTAATTACCGAGTTTTAGCATCTTTCGGTCATGTCAGAGATTTGCCGGAAGACGAATTTGGAGTAAATGTTGAAAAAGATTTTCAGCCAAAATATTTAATAATTCCCAAGGCAAAAAAAACTATAAAAATTTTAAAAGATAATGTTGAAAAAACAAATCTCACTATTTTAGCCATGGACCCTGATAGAGAAGGAGAATCCATAGCCTGGCACTTGACACAGATTTTAAATTTGAATGGCCAAAAACCTTATCAAAGAATCGTTTTTCATGAAATCACAAAAGGAGCGATTGAAGAGGCCTTAAAAAATCCAAGAAAAATTGATGTGAATTTAGTTGGCGCTCAGCAGGCAAGAAGAATTTTAGATAGAATTGTTGGTTATGAATTAAGTCCTTTTTTATGGAAAAAAGTAGCTCGGGGTCTTTCAGCTGGCAGAGTCCAATCAGTGGCAGTAAGATTAGTAGTCGAACGCGAAAGAGAAATTGAAAATTTTGTTCCCCAAGAATATTGGGAGATTGTAGCAGAGCTGCAATCACAGATTCACACAGATAAGAAACAGATTAACACAGACAATAAATCATTTTTGGCAAAATTAGTGAAAAAAGATGGGAAAATAATTCCGAAATTAGGCATCAAGTCAAAAAAAGAAACGGATAAAATTGTTAAGGATTTAAAAGAAGCTGAATATAGAGTAATAACTATTGAAAAAAAAGAAGTAAAAAGGAATCCCCTACCGCCTTTTACTACCAGCACTTTGCAGCAAGAGGCCTGGCAGAGATTTAGATTCCCGGCAAAATTTACAATGCAATTGGCCCAGCAACTTTATGAAAGGGGGCTGACGACCTATCACAGAACCGACTCTCTAAATCTTTCGGATTTGTCTTTATTTGCGGCTAAGAAATTTATTAATAATGAATATGGTAAAAATTATTGGGCTGGGTTTTTAAGAAAATACAAAGCCAAAGGTAGAGTTCAAGAAGCTCATGAGGCCATCAGGCCTACTTATCCAGATCGAATTCCAGAGAAGTTAAAAATTCAAGCTAAACTTGATGATAGACAATTCAGACTTTATGATCTCATCTGGCGAAGATTTATCGCTTGCCAGATGAGTCAAGCTATATTCAATTCCACAACCGTAGATATTGCGGCTAAGAATTATATTTTTCGAGCCACTGGACAAATTTTAAAATTTGATGGCTTCTTAAAAGTTTATCCAATAAAATTTGAAGAAACTGAACTGCCTCCTTTAGAAATAAATGAAATTTTGGCATTAATAAAACTGATTCCTTCCCAGCATTTTACTCAGCCCAAGCCTCGATATAGTGAGGCCACCCTAATTAAGGCCTTGGAAGAAAATGGAATTGGCCGGCCTTCGACTTATGCTCCAATTCTCTCTACAATCCAAGAAAGAAATTATATTGAAAAAGATGAGAATAAAAAATTTCGGCCAACTGAAATTGGAACAGTGGTTAATGACCTTTTAGTCAATCACTTCCCAAAAATCGTTGATATTAAATTTACCGCTGAAATGGAAGAGGATTTGGATAAAATTGCTGCCGGAAAAGAAAAATGGGTTCCAATAATAAGAGATTTTTATCAACCTTTTGAAGAAAATCTTCAAAAAAAATATCAGGAAGTTTCTAAAAAGGATATTACCGAAAAACCAACTGAAAAAATCTGCCCAAAATGCGGTGCTTCACTTTTGATTCGCCTAGGAAAATATGGAAAATTTTATGCCTGCTCAAAATTTCCCAAATGTAAGTACACGGAATCGTTAAAAGAAAATACTTTAGGGATAAAATGCCCAAAATGTAAAAAAGGTGAGATAGTTGAAAAAAGAACCAAAAAAAGAAAGGTTTTTTACGGTTGCTCAAATTGGCCAAAATGCGATTTTGCCTTGTGGGATAAACCAACTGGAGAAATTTGTCCAAAATGTGGTTTGCTTTTGGTAGAAACAAAAAGAAAGCAGATTAAATGCTCAAACAAAGAATGCGAAGAAAACAAGTTTTCTTCTTTCTCCCGTCGCTAAGGCTCGGGAATGCGATTATAAGGTTGAAAAATGAAGGAGAATTTGGTAAAATGAAATACCTGCCGCGGTGCTGGAATTGGGATACAGGTATCGCTCAAAACGATATGAAGCTTTGCTTCGTGTGGGTTCGAGTCCCACTCGCGGCATATTTATTTTAAGAAATTAAAAACCTGCAGAAATGCAGGATTTTGTTTTTTGAAAAAAATTATCTTTTGTGAAGCCGTACTAAATTTTCAAGTAAGCAGGCGACGGTCAGGGGGCCAACACCACCAGGAACTGGGGTAATATAGCTTGCTTTTTTGGAAACTGATTTAAAATCAACATCGCCAACTAGTTTTCTATTTCTCATACTACAACCAGCATCAATTACCACTGCCCTCTTTTTAACTAAATTGGCTTTTATTAAATTTGGTTTCCCAACCGCTGATACTAAAATATCAGCCTTTTTTGTAAAAGAGGGGGCGTCTTTAGTAAATTTGTTTAAAACTGAAAGGGTGGCTTTTTCTTTCAAAAGTTGGATGGCTAATGGAAAACCAACCAATCTTCCTGCTCCGACAATAACAACATCTTTTCCCCTTACTTCAATCTTGTAATTTTTAAGAAGATATAAAATTCCTTGGACAGTTGGCGGCAAAACTTTTAAAGTCCCTTGATAAAATTTCCCTAAACTGCTTTCTGATAAAACATCAATATCTTTTTCTTCGGGGATTAAATTAAGAAAAACTTCGGGTAGGAATTTTTTAGGTAAAGGCAGTTGAATGATTACACCTGAATTGGCGGGGGCTTGGCTAATTTTCTTAATTTCTTTTTTTAACTCCAAAGCGCTGATTTTGGCTGGAAATTTAAACAATCTAAAATTAAGGCCGACTTTTTGACAGGCCTTTTTCTTTTGATTAATAAAAATTTGAGAAATTGGATTTTCGCCAACCTGAACCACAACTAATCTTAGCTTCAACTTAGATTTTTTAATCTCCCTTTTGAGGTTAACCAAGATTTTCTCGGCTAATCTTTTTCCGTCAAGCAGCTTCATGGTATGGGAAATTTTTGACAGAGTTTTTTAACTTCCTTTTTAATTTTTGGAACTGATTTTGGGTTGGAAATAACTTCATTAATCCAAGCAGCAATCTTTTTCATCTCTTTTTCTTTCATGCCCCGGGTGGTTAAGGCGGGAGTGCCAAGCCGAATTCCCGAAGGGTCGTAAGGGGTACGAGGGTCATAGGGAATGGTATTTCTATTAGTCACTATTCCGGCTTTTTCTAGTAACTCCTGAGTTGGTTTGCCAGTAATGTTTTTATTTCTTAAATCAATTAAAACTAAATGGTTATCTGTTCCTCCTGAAACTAAATCAAAGTTACATTTTTTTAATTCAGCTGCGAGGGCTTTAGCATTTTTTACAATTTGAGCTGCATATTTTTTAAACTTCGGATTCATCGCTTCCCCTAAAGCAACTCCAATAGCGCAAATGGTATGTTCATGAGGACCACCTTGCATCCCAGGGAAAACTTTAGGGAAAATTTTCTTTTCCAACTCTTTTTTACATATAATAATTGCTCCCCTCGGACCTCTTAAAGTTTTATGGGTAGTGGTCATTACTACATCAGCCCAAGAAAAAGGGCTAGGATGAACACCGCCAATAATTAAACCAGTGATATGAGATGTGTCTGCTAAAAGATACGCTCCGACTTTTTTAGCGATCTTTCCAAATTTTTTGAAATCAACTTTTCTTGGATAGGCGGTGTATCCACAAATTATTAGTTTCGGTTTTTCTTTTTTGGCTAGTTTTTCAACTTCTCTATAATCTAAAAATCCATTTTTATTTAAAAAATAATAAATGGGTTTAAAATCATGACCGGTCAAAGAGGCTTTAGCTCCTTGGCTTAAATGGCCTCCGTGGGGTAAATGCAGGCAGAGCATTTTATCATGCAACGTTAAGAGACTCCGTAAAATCTCGTAATTTGCTGGTGCCCCAGAAAGCGGTTGAACATTGACTGCCCATTTTTTGGAATCCAATTTAAAAACTTTCCTTACCCTTTCCTCAACTAAAGATTCTAATTTATCAATATTTTCCATTCCGCCATAATATCTTTTATAAGGTCTTCCTTCAGCGTATTTAGCTACAAAAATTGAACTTAAGGCCTCTCTAACTGCTTTTGAAGGATAGTTTTCGGAAGCAATTAAATCCAGCGTCTCTTCTTGACGCCTCTCTTCCCTTTTAATTAATTTTGCAATTTGGGGATCTATTTTCTCAATCATATTTTTAAATTAGCATTGGCTTTGATTTCTGGCAAATTGAATTTTTCTTTTCGATGAAAGTAGGCGGTCATTGCCACCATGACTGCATTGTCAGTGCATAAATTTTTTGGCGGAACCAACTGTTTAACATGGAGTGTTAAACAGGTCTTTTGAAATTGTCTTCTTAATTCTTCGCTAGCAGCCACTCCACCGCCAAGAATGATTGTTTTTGCTTTATAATTTTTAGCAGCTCTGATAGTTTTTTTGATTAAAACATCGATTATTGCTTGTTGGACTTCTTTCGCCATTTCTTGGATATAAATTTTTGATTTTTGGATTTTTGGGGAGCGACTTCTGAAGTCATACAAAACCGCTGTTTTTAAACCACTAAAACTAAAATCATAATTTTTCTGATAAATCATCGGCCGAGGCAAAACAATTTTAAATTTTAAATTTAAAATTTTAAATTTAGCAGCTTGTTCATCGATTGCTGGTCCTCCGGGATATCCAAGTCCTAAAATTCTGGCCACCTTATCAAAACATTCTCCAGCCGCATCGTCTCTTGTCTCGCCAATCAGTTTATATTTGCCGATTCCCTTCATTAAAACCAACTGAGTATGTCCGCCGCTCACCACTAAACACGCTGCTGGCAGAACGGTTTGGAAATTGGAAATTGGAAATTGGAAATTGGAGCTAATGAAATTAGCGACGATGTGTGCTTCTATGTGATTTACCGGAATTAACGGTCTTTTTAATTTTTTCGCTAAATCTTTGGCAAAATTTACTCCTTGCCACAAACAAGGTTCTAGCCCCGGCCCCACCGTCACTCCGATAGCATCTATTTTTGCATTTTGATTTTTGAATTTTGAATTTAGCAATCTCGCCTCTTCTAAGGCTTTTTTCAATACGGGAGCGAGATTGCGCCGGTGCTCTCTTTTGGCTAAAGAAGGATAAACGCCCCCGTATTTGGCGTGAAGTTTTACCTGCGAAGAAACAACATTGCTTCGAATTTCGAATTTCGAATTTCGAATTTCAACTAAAGAGATGCAGGTGTCGTCGCAGGAAGTATCAATACCTAAAATTTTCATGGTCTTAGAATTTTCGGTGGAGAAACTGTTAAATCTAAAACTGTTGAAGATTTTGAAGATTTTAAATTGCCGGCATCAATTACTAAATCCGGCTGATGCTTTTGATTTTTGAATTGAGAAATAACTTCTTTAATTTTTGTTGAGGGAGGCTTTCCGGAAATGTTTGCTGAAGTGCCAGTAAGAGGGCGAAGAAGGTTTATCTTCTTCTTCCCCCTTCGCTGACGCTCGGGAGGCCGATTAATGATTGATAATAATCGATTAATGATTTCGCAATCAGGAATCCTCAAGCCAATTTCCTTTTTTGGCTTTCCAATTCCCTTTGGAAACTTTCTCCTTGGCCTTAAAATCACTGTTACTTTTCCTGGCCAAATTTTTCTTAAAAATTGTTCCTGATTTTTATTAATTTCAGCGAAGTTCTTAGCCATTTTGAGGTCTTTGACAAAAATTGGAATTGGTTTTTCTTTTGGTCTCTTTTTTATTTTAAAAACCTTTTCTATTGCTCCTTTATTTGTAGCGTCGGCTATCAGTCCGTAAACCGTATCAGTTGGACAAACTACAATTTTCCCTTCTTGAATTGATTTTACTACTGTCCCTACTATTTCCTTAAAATTTTTCCCTCTAATTTTAAAAATCTTCATTTTAATTGTTCGATGGCTAATTTCACTGCTCCAATGACTGGTTCTTGTTTCGGTCGAATAAATTGAGCTTTGGGAGCTAATTTTTTAATTTCTTCCTTAACAGTATCTAAAACAACCTTTGATTTAAATACACTGCCAATTAAAACCACCGGAAATTTTTGGTCTTGAAAATTTAATTTTTTAATTACGGTGTTGGTAGACAACACTAATTCTTTCCCAGCTTCAACTAAGATGTTTTTGGCAATTTTATCTCCATTTCGGCTAGCTTTATCAACTAAAACTGAAAGGGGTAAAATAGCCTCGGAGGGATTCCGAGAATAAATTTTCCTAATGAGATCTTCTTTATTTTTTATTTTTAATTTTTGAAAGACTAATTTAGTAACTAGAGTTTTAGGACCACGCTCATCCAAGTCCTTCCAAATTGCTTGAAGCGCCCTTTGGCCAATCCAAAAGCCAGATCCCATTTCACTCAAATAACCCCAACCGCAAACTTTTGCTTCCTTTTTTCCTCTCCAGCCATGGCAAACGCATCCGGAACCAGAAATTAAAACTATCCCATCTTTTTCATTTGTTCCCGATCTGAAACCGATTAATTGATCTGACCCAATTATTAATTTCCCTTTGAAAATTGGGGAAATTTTTTTGCGTTTTAAAAGTTCTCTTTTAATAATATCTTTTTTAAACTTAAATTCCTCCTCCATTGCCGGAAGCCCAAGAAAAGTAGATAGGATTTTTTTATCCCCTTTGATTTTAACCAAAACTTTCTCGATTGCCTGAGCAAGATTTTCGATTGCTTTTTTTATTCCGATATTCCTGGGATGCGAGGAATCAGCTTGATGTTTTGCCAAAATCTGACCCTTTAAATTTGCCAAAGCCGCTACCGTTTTTGTTCCCCCGCCATCAACTCCAATAACATAAGGCGATGAGGACTTTGTTCTCATCTTCACCTTCGCTTTCGCTTCGCGAAAGCTCTGTTTTTGATTATTTTTTTTCATTTTTTTAGTATATCACCCCGTTAGAAATCTTGGTAGTAACTAATATTTCCTAAAAATTTAAATTAGCTTTAAAGTGTGGAGTTTCTAACGGGGTACAACGAAAAAGGCCCTGCGGGGGAAAGCAGGGACCAGAAAGGCTGGAATAATGGCAAGTTTATTTGTTAAGACGGAAGACCGTATTGTCTTCGATATTTTTAGAAACCACTGAACTCGGCCAAATCAAGCAATTAGAACCAACTAAGACACCAGGCATTAAAGAACAGTGAACCCCGGTTTTAGTATTCTCGCCCATAATACAACCTAAAGAATCTAAACCAGTTCCGATTTTCTCTCCTTTGACAATTGATTTTATTTCTCCCCTATCAATTCTGACATTAGCAGTTATATTGCCTGCTCCCAATCTGCATCCTTTGCCAAAAATTGAATCACCATAATAACCAGAATGAGTATGAATATCTTCTTGAAAAATCGAACGAGTAACTTCAGCAAAAGCCCCAATTAAAACATTATTTTCTAAATTAGTGTATTCCCGAATTAAAGAATTATTTCCAATAACGCAGTTATCACCAATATAGCAAGGCCCTTTAATAACAGCCCCTTCATAGATTTTCACATTCTTGCCAATATGCGTCTTATTTCCCAAATACTTATCCATCAGAAATCTTGTTACTTCAAATAAATGCCAAGGATATTTTAAGGAGCTTAGCTCCTTTTCGGCTATAACTACTCTAACTTCTTTTTCTTTCATGTAGAGGGATAGGGCGTCTTCAAAGGCGTACATATGTTCAGGAATTCTTTGATAGCAATCTAAAAATTCTTTTGGCAGAAAATAAATTCCTACTACTTTTATATTCGAAGGCTCCTTTCCTTTTCCTGGTTTTTCAATTAAATTTTTTGCCCTATCTCCTTCTAAATCTAAAATTCCATAAAGCTGTGGATTATCAGTTTCTGCTCCGAGTAAAAGGAGCTTAGCTCCTTTTGATGATCTTTGCTTTTCTAAAATCGGTTTTAGATAATCCCCGGCATCAAATCTTTCAGCATTTAAAACAAAAAGTTGTTCTTGTAAAAAGTTTTTAGCTTGAAAAACAGCATCACCCATTCCTTTTGGCTCTGACTGAATGACATATTTAATATCAATTCCCAAATCAAAATTTTTTAATTCTTCTTCAATGTCTTTTTTAGGACCCTGAACAATAATAACATTTTTAATTCCAGCTTTCTTTAAACTTTCAATGGTATGCCAAATCAAGGGCCTTCCCATTATTTTTAAAAGAGATCTATGCCTTTGATTCAGTGGCCAGAAACGAGATGATTCACCGGCTGCTAAAATTACCGCCTGCATACAGTTTTAGTTTAGAAATTAATAATCTTTTTTAAAACCACGAGAACTTTATCTTTATCGTATTTTATTTCTCCTTCTTCTAAAAGCAAATTTTCTCCAACGAATTTATTTTTGTCTAAATTTTCATCAATTTTCGGAGGGTCTAAAACAAATTCTCCTTTCATTTCTTCTTTAAATTTTTCAATTCTTTCATTACTTGGAATATTATTATTATAAATTACGAGATCCAATGAGGTGCCTAAATACTCTTCCATTTTGCCAGCAAAATCTTTAATCGAATAATCTTGGGTTTCGCCTAACTTGGTCATCGCCGGGCAAATGAGAATCTTTTTGGCTGAAGATTTTGCCATAACTCCTTTCCAGCCATCTGTTAAAAAACAGGGGGCCAAACTAGAATATATATCCCCGGGTCCGATAATAAGAAAATCAGCTGTTTCGGTTTCGTCAATGGCTTTTTGATAAGCCCTGCCGCCAGGGTCAAGATATACTCTTTTGATTTTTAAATTGCGATTGTGATTCTGACCAAGGTCAATTTCGTCTTCACCTTCAGCTAAGCTGCCGTCTTCTAATTCAGCTATCACTTGAACCCTATCTAAAGTGGCTGGTAGGGCTTTTCCTTTTACTTTTAAAAATTGGTGGCAAATCTCCAGGGCTTTTTCAAAATCACCCAGAAGATATTCTAGCCCTCCAATAAAAACATTGGCAAAATTGTGTCCAAAATGGAGAGGAGAAATTTCAATGTCTTTAGCAAAACGGAAATTCCAAAGTTTTTTCTTCCATTCTTCAGCTTCAGATAAAGCTAAAAGGTGTCTTCTAATATCAGCTGGCGGTAAGATATTAAACTCTTTTCTTAAAGCACCGGCTGAGCCACCATTGTCCACCATTGAGGTGATAGAAACAAGATTCACATCAAAGTCTTTAAGTGGTTCTAAAATTAATTTAGGCATCCCTGCTCCTCCGCCAAAGCAAACAATTTTTTTTGACATAAATCAATTTTTATATTAGACTAAAAATGGCTTGAAGTCAAAAATATGCCAGATAAATTTCTAATTCAAGGTGGAATCCCCCTAAAAGGTGAGGTGGAAATTTCGGGATATAAAAATGCGGCTGGGGCGGTGCTATCCGCTACTTTGCTTTCGGAAGAACCATCGGTTATTGATAATCTGCCTTTAGTTTCGGATGTTTTGGACCAGATTGAGATTTTGAAACAAATGGGCGCGGAAATTGAGTGGTTGAGTGAAAGAAAGATAAAAATTTATCCGAAAAATATTAATCCGGAAAAGATTCCGGCTAACCTCTTTGAGAAAATGCGAGTTTCGGTTTTATTGATTGGACCCCTTTTGGCAAGATTCAAAAAATTTAAAGTTCCCCATCCTGGCGGAGATAAAATTGGTTTAAGGCCAATTGATACCCATCTTGAAGCCTTAAAAGATTTTGGCGTAAAAGTTACAGAAAAAGAAGGATTCTATCACTTTGAAATTCCTGAAAACTTAAACGGGAAAAGGATTGTCCTAAAAGAATTTTCAGTGACAGCCACCGAAAATGTAATGATGTTTGCCTCTTTAATTAAAGGAAAAACAAAAATTGAAATTGCCGCTGCCGAACCTCAGGTTCAAGATACCGGAAAAATTTTAAAACAAATGGGCGCAAAAATTGAAGGAATTGGAACTCATACCATTGAAATCGAGGGTAGAGAAAAACTCTCGGGAGCTAATTTTTCAATTTGTCCTGATCCTTTAGAGACAGGTACTTTTCTTTTAGCTTTTGCTCTAACCGGCGGTGAGGGAAGAATAAAAAATATCAATCCCGAACACCTAACTTTCTTTTTAGAAAAAATGAAAGAAATTGGAATGAATTTCGATGTTACTGATGGTGAAATTTTAGTTAAAAAATCGAATGATTTTAAAGCAACTAAGATTCAAGTTCTCCCCTACCCTGGTTTCCCAACTGACCTACAACCTCAAACCTCGGTTATCTTAACCCAGGCTCAAGGAAAAAGTTTAATTCATGACCCTCTCTACGAAAATCGCTTCCAGTATTTACAAGAATTAAGAAAAATGGGAGCAGATATCGAAATTACTGACCCTCACCGAGCTTTAATTTTTGGTAAAACAGAATTAATTGGTAATAAGGTAGACTCTATTGATATCCGTTCAGGCGCAGCTCTAATTTTAGCTGGTTTAATCTCAAAAGAGAAAACTCTAATTGAGAATATCTCTCAAATTGAAAGAGGGTATGAGAAAATCGAAGAAAAGTTAAGAAAGCTTGGAGCTCAAATCGAAAAAGTTTAACCCTTAGCGAGGTCGAAAGTTTTCAGGTTTAATTCCAGATACTTTTCTGGAATTAATTTTTTAATAGCTTTCAGAATAGAACTGGATTTAATCGGAATTAAATTTTTAAAAGAGGCTAAACTTATCAAATAAACTCCAGTAACCACAGCGGTTCCAAGCTCTTTTTGGCAAATCTCAGCCGCTGGAACTAAAATAACATTCTTACTAATTTTCTTTAAGTTTTTTAAAACTTCTTCTTTAGTTAGGTTTTTTACCAAAGAAATTGGTTGAATAAATTTATTAACCAAGAAATTGGTTTTGAAATTGGCGTAATAACAGGCTTTTAAAGATTCTTGCATTTCCAATCCTAAAATTAAATCTGCTTTTCCTTGGGAAACTAAGGGTGAATAGATTTTTTTGCCAAATCTAAGATGAACCTCAACTGAACCCCCTCTTTGAGATAGACCGTGGAGCTCTGAGGTTTTTATGTCATAACCTTCAAGTAAAGCAGCTTCGGCTAAAATTTGCAAGAGAGTAATTTGACCTTGGCCACCAGTACCAACAATTAGCATATTAAATTGTCTCATTTTTTTATCTGGATACATGGACGACGAGCAATAATTACTGAAACTTCTTTTTTATCTAAAAATTTTTTAACTGCGTTAACAAATTCTTCTTGCTTTATTGGGTCAATTACTTTTAGGTTTTTAATTCCGCAGGCCTTAACGATTTCTTCAATTTTGATTCCGTCAGGCGTGGCCGGTGCTCCGGGATGGGGTTGATGACCGGTCATAGCTGTTGTTTGATTATCTAAAACGATAATTAAGGGATTTGATTTATTAAAGACAGTATTGATTAAAGCTGGAATTCCGGCGTGAAAGAAGGTTGAATCACCGATAAAAGCAATTAGTTTCTGGCCGGTGGCTTTTTTAATTCCATGAGCAATTCCAACCGAGGAACCCATGCAAGATAAATAATCCTGGATATTTAAGGCCGGTGTTCCAAATAACATATAGCAACCAATGTCGCCGCCAAAAATTACTTCTTTAGTATCAACTGCTTTTTTAATTGCCGAAAAAACTAACCAGTAAGGGCAGCCGGGGCAGAGCTGAGGCAAACGTTTTGGAATAGATATTGGATATTGGATATTGGATATTGGATATTTTTTATTTGTGAATTTGGCGATAGCTGAGATGACAATTTCTGGTTTTAGTTCGCCGACTTCGGGAATCAAGTTTTTACCAAAAATCTGAAGCTTTGGATTGGCATTTTTGGCTAATCTTTCAACTTCTTTTTCTAAATAGGGTTCTAATTCTTCAACTACTAAAACTTTTTTCAAGCTCTTAATAAAATTCTGAATTTTCTTTTCCGGCAATGGATAAAAAAATCCCAGCTTTAAAACTGGTAAATTTAAATTAAGAGGGGCCCGCTCGCCTTTGGCGAGTGGGAGGGTGGTGGGAGGGTTGTAGTCTTTCAACGCTTCCATTACGTATAAATAAGAAATTCCCGAAGTAATTATCCCTTTGTCCAAGGTGGCACCTTGGATAAGGTTGATTTTAGAATTTTCGGAGAATTGCCTTATTTTTTCAATCTTCTCTAAGAGTTCTTTTTTCATCTCCAAAACTCGCGGCGGCAAAGTCACAAATTTTTTGGGATCTTTAACAAACCTTCCCTTAAGGAGCTTAGCTCCTTTTTCCGGAAGCTTTTCTAGTTTTACTGGCATTTTCTGGTGGGCAACTCTGGTGGTTGTTCTTATCATTACGGGAATTTTAAATTTTTCGGAAATTTGAAAAGCTAATCTGGTAAAATTTTTACACTCTTGAGGATCAGATGGCTCTAAGATCAAAATATGAGCTAGATAAGCTAATCCCCGACAGTTTTCTTCAGACTGAGCCGAACTATGACAAGAAGGATCGTCAGCCATCACAAGAACTGTCGGGCCCTTTACGCCGGTATAAACAAAAGGAAGTAAAGCATCTAGAGCCACGTTTGCTCCAAAACTCTTCATCGCCACCAGAGTTTTTAAGCCCGAAAAACTGGCTCCAATTCCTGCTTCCAAAGCTACTTTTTCATTGGTTGAATATTCGAAATATACTCCAATCTTTTTAGCAATTCTAAAGAAAGTGTCACCAATCTCAGAAGCCGGTGTTCCAGGATAAGTAGAAACAAAATTAACGCCCGCTTCCAGGGCGCCCCTAACAATTGCTTCATTGCCGAGTAAAATAATTTTTTCACCCGGCTTATTTAAAAGAATCTCTTCCATAAACATGTTTAAGGTAGAACCTTAAACGATTAAATTACTCTACCACAATTGATTTTGCGAGATTCCTAGGCCTGTCCACATCTTTTCCAAGCAAAACCGCGATATGATAGGCAAAGAGGTGTAAAGAAATGACAGATAAAATCGGAGTAAGCATCTCTAAAGTTTTGGGAATATAAATTACATCATCAACTATTTTTTTAATATCTTCATTACCTTCAGTGGCAATGGCAATAACAGGCCCTCCCCGAGCTTTTACTTCTTCGATGTTAGAAATCATTTTTTCATACACTGAATCTGAAGGACAAATGGCTACGGTTGGGAAATTTTCATCAATTAAGGC
>Ga0210017_1001356_pt1 | contig 21296 bp, 20 predicted proteins | sample CryGeyCG2014_020_FD_183966 | JGI IMG/M metagenome (GOLD analysis project Ga0210017, IMG submission 183966) | Groundwater microbial communities from aquifer - Crystal Geyser CG08_land_8/20/14_0.20 (SPAdes) (version 2) | ecosystem: Environmental > Aquatic > Deep subsurface > Groundwater | place... | reverse complement strand
GTGTGTCTCCGCAAAGCAATTTGATATAATAAAAAACATTACAGCCGCTGTTTGCGACTTCATCATTATTTTTATCACCGGCATGAGATTCTCCCCTCAATAGCTTCTTTAAGCGTGTGAAGATTGGCACAAATGATTTCGGATTCCTCCGATAGGCCGTGTGCGGGATGACTCATCTTCACTTCAGGGCAAAAGGGAATGTCCTACATTCTTTTTCATTTCAATTTGCCTCGGCGGCTTCTTCATTATCATCATTTCTCCGCATTCGACGAACAAGCATTTTTACATTTGAAAATTTGGCGATATTTTTCACAAGTTTATTCTACTAAATTTCGGGCTCTCAAAGAACATGCAGATTTAGAAAAATCTTTCCTTGACCCAAAAGTCAATATGTCAATGCACATCACCCTTTTTCGCGAGTGTTGCAATTTAGCGCGCATTATTCATATTCATAATGTAGTGCGACCTTTTAAGGTCGCTTTACCGTCGGCGAGGTTAAAACCTCGCACTACATATCCAATACACATTTTACATTGTAAATGCTCACAGTATGAATAATGCAATTTAGATTACTGAGCGCGCCTAAGTATATCGCTTATATACCGTCTTATGCGTCAACCGTATCGTCAACTTTTGCGTCAACCTATTTTGATATGTAGTATGTCGCCCTTCCCATCCCTTTAGATTTAACTATACCCAGCCCCATCAGTTCTTTTAATAGTTTGTATCTTCAGCATTAAACCGGTCTATAAATTCACCGACAAGCTCAGGCACTTCTTTGGCGGCAGGAGGCCTGAATACAATTTCCCCTGTTCTCCGGTTTCCGATTACAACCTGCCGGTTTCTGAATACGCCTTCATCCTCCGTATTATCCAGCGTATCCTTTGTAACCATTTTATGTATCTTCAAGAGGTCGGCTGTTTTAAACGGCCTCTTTTTTGAAAAGCCAGGTATAGCATCAAGCGCTTCAATATAATTTAGAACTTCCTGTTTATCTTTCCGGTTTACCATGATATTCCGGCCCTCAGCCAGAGCCACCCGACTTTGCCGGGACTTCGGACAGGCAGGAATTTATCGGCAGAAACCGAAGCAATCGGACTTTCTATTTCTTCGTATTTTTCTAAATCGTTTATTTCAATAAATAACGAGCCACCACAAACCCCACAGAATTTATCCTGTGGGTCACAATGGTCGCCACAATTAGGACAAACTATATCAAACCTTGCTCCACACTGGGTGCAGAAATTTTTTCCCGGTTTATTTTCATTACCGCATTTCAAACACTTCATCTTTTACAAACAACTAACAACTTTGTTTCTCCCTTTCCTACTTTTTCACTTTCTGAACACTTCTTCCCTATTGGCATAATATAAAGTGGAATCTCATCTCCCGTTCTAAGAAACTCTATCACTTTATCATCGTCAAATGCACCTATAGCAATTGTCCCAAGACCGAGTGCCTCACACTGAAGATAAATATTCTGTCCTGCAGATCTTCAGGAACAAAAAGATGCCTCGGGACCTTTCTCATTGCTTTAAGAACACTTTTATCTTCTACCCCTCTTGCTTCAATCTGCTTCCGGACCATCATTTCTCTTTTCTGGGCGAAGTCCTGTAAAAACTTATGGCGGAGAGGCAGGGATTTGAACCCTGGGTACCTTTCAGTACATACGCTTTCCAGGCGTACACCTTAAGCCGCTCGGTCACCTCTCCGTAAATGGCTTTCATTTTAATTTTTTAATTGATTTTTAGCAAACAGAAACGGGATAATACTTATTTGACAAGGCCGGTGTCTTTCAGAAAGCGCGAGGGCGTGTGATAGATCCACCTGCCCCAGAGACGCCTGCTCATTGAGGATGTGAGGTTGAGGACTTCCTTCGCCCGCGTCATCCCGACATAGCAGAGACGCCGCTCCTCTTCCATCTCGCTCACATCCGAGAAATCGTCGCCGTAGGGGAGCAGTCCCTCCTCCATGCCCGTTAAAAAAACAACAGGAAATTCCAGGCCCTTGCAGAGATGCAGCGTCATCAGACTCACACCCTTTTCATGGAAATTCTTTCCGTCCCTCTCTCTGATGAGAGATATGTCGTAGAGAAAATCCCTTATGCTCTGGCCGGACTCCTCTTCGTGGGAGCGCACGGCGTTGACGAGCTCCTGCAGGTTCTGTAGACGCTCCTTGGCGTCAAAATTTGCCGAGGCCTCAAGCAGCGGCGCATAACCGGACTCGTCCAGCACCCTTTTGACAAACTCAAAACCCGGCAGGGAATCCATCAGAGCACGCCACCTGAACACATTTTCGGAAAAATGTTTCAGCCTGTTTTTTGTCCCGGCGCTTACCGGACCCTCTTCTATGAGCTCTTTCAGGGCGTCGAATAAGCTTAAACCTTTTTCTGAAGCAATCTTTGAAAGATATTCCATACCCTTGGTTTTCTTGCCCATTCCGCGCGGGGGTATATTTATTATCCTGCTCAGATGCCAGTCATCGTGGCGGTTCAATATCACATAAAGATAAGCGAGGGCGTCCTTGATTTCCTTCCTCTCATAGAAGCCGGTGCCGCCTATGATCTTATATGGTATGCCCTGCCTCCTGAATGTCTCCTCAAAGATGCGCGACTGCGCGTTGGTTCTGTAAAAAACGGCCATGTCGCTGAAATCATAATTGTAATCGGCGTGGTTCAGTATCTCCTCGGCGATACCCTTGGCCTCCGCTATATCACGGCTGAACATGGCCACACGCACATCTTCGCCGCCCTCTTTTCTCGTCCACAATTTTTTCACGCGCCTCGTTGACGCCTCGTTGATGACGGCGGTGGCGGCGTTGAGTATGTGAGCCGTGGAGCGGTAATTCTCCTCAAGCGTGACGACGGCGCAGTCGGGCCAGTCTTTCTCAAAATTCTTTATGTTGTCCACATTGGCCCCGCGCCAGGAGTATATGGCCTGGTCATCGTCTCCCACGACGCAGATATTTCTGCTCTTTTTGGCCAGCTCCTTGACGAGGAAGTACTGCGCGTAATTGGTGTCCTGGTATTCGTCCACGAGTATGTGGCTGAACTGCTCCTGATACCTGAGGAGGGCGTCGGGGCGCTCTTTGAAAAATATTATCAGGTCAAGCAGGAGATCGCTGAAATCCTTCGCGTTGTTTTTCTTCAGCTCCGTCTGGTAAGCCCGGTACACCTCAACAAGGCCTCCGACGGAGGCGTCATCAAAAAGCGTGTAAAGCCCGGGGTTCTGCCAGTCCAGGAGCTTGCCCTTGGCGATGTCTATGTAATAGAGGGCTGCGCGGGGTTTTATTTTTTCATCCAGGCCCTGCGCCTTCAGTATCTGTTTCATGAGGTTTCTCTGGTCGGTCTCATCAAAAATGCTGAAATCCCACGGGAGGCCGTAAACCTGATATTCCGTCCTCAGCACCCTGAGCGCGAAGGAATGAAAGGTGGAAACCCACAGCTCCGAGGCGCCCTCGCCGACGAGGTTCAGCACCCTCTCCTTCATCTCGCCTGCCGCCTTGTTGGTGAAGGTGACCGCAAGGAGCTTTTCGGGCGGAACACCCCGCGCGACGAGGTTGGCTATCCTGTAAGTGATGACTCTGGTCTTCCCCGTGCCGGCTCCGGCCAGGACGAGGACAGGCCCTTCCGTCCGGAGAACAGCGTCAAGCTGACGGGCGTTCAGATTGTCTTCCAGATTGAGAGGCCTCATCTGGAAAGCAGAAAAACCGTTTCCATAAAAGGCGTGTTGGGGAACATGTCAAAGGGTATTGCCCTCGTGACCTTGTATCCGTATTTTCCGAACTCTACCAGGTTCTGGACAGCGGTTTCTATCTTGCACGAGAAAAAAAGTATTTTGTTTATGTCCTTCAGCGCGACCCTTCTTACGGCTTTTTTGCTCATCCCCGACCTCGGCGGATCCAGGATGGCGTAATCAAAACTTCTGCGCCTGATGAGGGCGAGAGCGGTTTTCACATCGCCGCATATCGGCTCGGCGTTTTCTATGCCGTTGGCGGCGAGGTTCTTCTTCATTATATCCACGGATTCCTTCTGCAGTTCTATGCTGTAAAGATATTTGCTCTTTTTTGCGATATAAAGGCCCATGCCGCCGGAACCGCTGTAAAGGTCAAGGACATATTCTTCTCCCGTCAGGCCCATCATGTCGCGGGCCTTCCCGTACATCATGGCGCTCATCATGGTGTTGGGCTGAAAAAACGATTCGGGAGATATTATGAAGGATGTGCCGTCTATATTTTCGGTCAGGTATTCTTTGCCGCCGAGAAGAAAGAGCTTTTCACAGTCGGCTATATCGGAAAGCCGCGAGTTGATGCCGTAATAGACGCTCTTTATGAAAGGAAATTTTTCAAATATCTTCGCGAACTCATCCGCCCCGGCGAAGTCTCCGGCTGTGACGAGGATGAGCATCATCTCGCCGGAAGTCTTGGAACAGCGCGCCTTCAAATGGCGCAGAAAACCCGCGTGCGTTTTCGGGTTATAGGGCTCAAGAGCCGCGGATTTGGCATATTCCCGGACCGTCTCCAGCACCTCACCTATGCGTTCATCAAAAAGAAGACAGCGCGTGAGGTTCTCTATCCTGTGAAAAGAACCCTTGTAATGCTGGCCTATGAGCGGCTCCTCCGCGCTCCCGCCGAAAGTGAATTCCATCTTGTTCCTGTAATGGAATTGATCCAGCGCGGGAATGAGCTCTTCTCTTTCGCATCCGGTGAAAGGCGCAAGGTGCCGCTCAAGAATTTCGCGCTTCTTCTCCAGCTGCTCCTCATAAGCTATGTCCAGCCACGAACAGCCGCCGCAGCGGCGGAAGTGAGGGCACATCTGTGTGTGAGCGTTATCCGTTGTCGTATTGTTTTCCATAAAATTTTGGTAGCGCATACGAGAATCCCTGCCTGCCGGCAGGCAGGGAACTCGATATTACTTCATTACTTAGCCCTAAGGGGAATCGAACCCCTATTACCGCCTTGAGAGGGCGGCGTCCTAACCGTTAGACGATAGGGCCATTAGTTCAGCGTGGCATTCTATTAGATTTTCAAACTTTTAGCAAGGAAAAATGGTGCCAGGGGTTGACCCCGCCATAGGCGGATGAAGCATTTCGATACTTATTGCGGAATCCGGTCAGGTTCTTTGTTTTCATTTATTGGCCGATTTTGATATAATTGCGCGTATATGGAGGTTGCAATATGAAAATACTTGTCATCAACTGCAGGATTTATTCGGCGGAATATGAACTCATAGACATGCCCTCGGAAGAGGTGCTGGGCCGCGGAAAAATAGAGAAGATAGGTCTGAAAACCAGCAGCATCACTTTCCGTCACGGCAGGAAAAAGGAAAAGTTCATAGAGCCCATAATGGAGCACGCGGGCGCAGTACACAGGATAATAGAGCTACTCACCGACGCTGAATTCGGCGTTATCAAGGATACCAAAGAGATCAAAGCCGTCGGCCACAGGATAGTGCACGGGGGCAACAAATTCTACGAATCCGTGATCGTAACGGACAAGGTGCTGGAAGACATCACCAAACTTATATCGCTGGCGCCGCTTCACAACCCTTACAACCTCAGCGGAATAGAAGCCATCAAAAATCTACTGCCCGGCGTGAAGCAGGCCGCCGTCTTCGGCACTGCCTTTTTCAGAAAGATGCCGGAGCACGCTCATTATTACGCGCTTCCCCGCCGTCTAATTTATCAATACGATATAAAGCGCTACGGCTTTCACGGAATATCTCACCAGCATTGCCTGGAACAAACGGCCGCGCTGATGAAAAAACCGTCCGCCAAACTGACAATGATCAGTTGTCATCTGGGCTGGGGCGCGTCCATCACGGCGATCAAAAACGGAGTGCCGGTTGACACCTCAATGGGTTTCTCACCTGTGGGCGGACTGATGATGGCCACAAGGTGCGGGAACATAGACCCCGGCGTCATCGTGCATCTGATGAGAAAGGGCTGGACACTCAACGAGGTGAACACATGCCTCAACAGAGAATCCGGGCTCCTCGGAGTGTCCGGAATAAGCGACGATATGAGAGAAGTGCTGGAAGCCGCGGAGAAAGGCGACAAGAACGCCGCGGAAGCCGTGGATATGTTCTGTTATCTCATCGTGAAATACATAGGCGCGTACCACACGGTGCTCGGCGGCGCCGACGCCATATCTTTCACCGCGGGCATAGGCGTAAACTCTCCCGTCATCAGAAACAAGATTTGCGAAAGTTTAAAAGTGCTGGGCGTCAAACTGGACGCGGCGAAGAACAAAAAAGCGGTTGGGCAAGCCGCGAAGATATCCTCCGCCAAATCAAAGATAGCCGTCTTCACCATCCCGCGAAATGAGGTGCTCCTCATAGCGCGCGAAACGGCGCGTCTTCTCGGATAAACATGGCTCTCCTAAACTCCACGCTGACAAACTATCTTGAAAAACTCGCGGGCAAAAGCCCCGCTCCGGGCGGCGGCTCCGCCTCTGCTCTGGCGGCGGCCATGGGAGCCTCGCTCATAGAGATGAGCGCCTCTTATTCGCTGAAGCGGTCCGGCAAAGAAATGAAAAAAGCCGTCACCGCCATAAAAAAAATAAGGAAACAGCTTGAGAAACAGATAGACGCCGACGGGATTGCCTACGCTAATTACAGAAAAAAAAGAACGGTAGCGGCGCTCAAAAAAGCCGCGGATGTGCCGGTCCGCGTCTGCGAACTTTCCGCAGAGGCCATCGCCATCGGCGTGTTTGTGGCAAAAAAAGGGAACGCCAATCTTAAGAGCGACACGGTTGCGGGGCTCTGCTATCTTTTCGCCGCCTTAACGGGGGCGGCACTCCCCGCGATGGAAAATCTGAAAGGGCTGAAGGAAAAAAGCCGCGCGCGTGAGGCCGGAAAACGCCTTATGGCGCTGAGAAAGAAAAGCGCGGCTCTCATTGATTCGGTGAGATAATGAAAGCTGTCGTATTTGACGGAAAAAAACTGGCGGGCAGAATAAAGAGTCATCTCCGAGGGAAGATGAACAGACTCAAACTCAAGCCCCTGATAGTGTCTGTCAGCGCCGGCGCTTCGCGCGCGTCAGACGCCTACATTTCCCGTCAGGAAAGGAGCTGCCGTGAGGTGGGGATAGAATACAGAAAAATACAATTTCCCGCTTCGGCGGACGAGAGGACAATCATCAAAAAAATAGAAGAGCTCAACAGCGACAGGAAAGTGACGGGGATAATAGTCCTGCTTCCTCTGCCTTCGGGAATAAGCGCGCTTGAGGTGCATAGGAGAATCCGGGCTGAAAAAGACATAGAAGGCGTGAATCCCGACAACACCGGTCTTCTCGCCCGGGGAAAAGCGATAATGCCCCCCTGCACCGCGGCGGCGGTGATGGCAATACTCAAAAGCGCGAAATGCCGCCCCGGCGGAAAAAACGCCGTGATCGTCGGATGCTCCGACATAGTGGGAAAACCCCTCGCCATGATGCTTCTCGCTGAAAACGCCACGGTGACAGTCTGCAACATAAAAACCGGAAACCTGGCCTCTCACACAAAAAAAGCGGACATTCTCATAGCCGCGGCGGGTGCGAAGAATCTGATAAAAGCGTCAATGATAAAAAGCGGCGCCACCGTAATAGATGTCGGTTTTAATGTGGCGAAACACGGGATATGCGGCGATGTGGATTTCAAGGGCGCAGTCAAAAAGGCCTCTTTCATCACCCCTGTTCCCGGCGGCGTAGGCCCCGTCACCGCTTATCAGCTCCTCACCAACGCCGTCCGCGCCGCGGAACTTCAAAAAATTTAGCATTGTCCCATAAATTGTGAAAGCCGCGAAATTATGTCTCGGAGAGACATTCCCTACCTCGCCGGCAGGCAGGAATCTTTAAGAAAACAGCGCTATTGAAATTACTGAAATTCCTTATTTATCCGTTCTACAATTTTATCAACCATGCCTTCTATTTCTTCTTCGGAATAACAGGATTCTTTATCGCTGCGGGGGAAAAATAATTGTCGTTGTACACATCTTATCAAAAACTGTAGGAAAGTGAAATCCTGTGGGTGTCACCGAATATCTTAAATGGTATATAAGCATAATCAATTTCTATCTTCTTCAATTTTAAACCACCTCCGAGATGGAGTCCACTCATACTGTTTCCGGAAAAATCATATTCGTAGCCAGCCCTTAGAGATACAATGTCAGAATATTTCCATTCACCGCCTATATTTAATTTCCAGAAATTATCAATAGGTTTTTTGAAATCTATAGACAATATTACATTTTTAAACAGAGTATAACTTATGCCTGTATCAAACATCAAGGGTAGTGGAAATTCATTATTGTTTATCTTTAATTTTGGACCTATGTTTTTTATGGATAAACCTAACTGTAATTTATCGGATGTCTTATAAATAGTACCTATATCAATTCCAAAGCCGGTGCCTTCCACATCTGCATTCTTCTGATTTATTATCTTTATATTCAAACCCGAAATTAACCTGGTGTTTATCATTTTTGCATATCCAATTATAAATGCTGAATCATAAACTGTAAATTCATCTCCCTCTCCTTGCTTCGTATTCCAACACTTGCCCTAAGTGTACAGAATTACCTATCATATTATCAGGTCTTGACATGTGACATTAGGATTAGTTGTCAATTAGAGACGCTTGGCCTGACAGACACATTGTCAGCCGTTCCTGCGCGGCTTTTAATATGCTGTGATCGCCGATTTTCAGCGCCTCATTCGCACAACGCCTGTAATAACCCGCCGCTCGGTCTTTTTTACCAGCTTTTTCACAAAGCTCCCCCGCAAGAAAAAGAGTGATATGCGAGGCCCTTCTCGCTTGCTCAATTTTATTTATCAGCGCCGCCGCTTCATCGCCCCGGCCTAAGTCAATATAGATACGAAGGAGATTATCAGAGGCCTTTGTTAAAGACGGGCATAGATCAAGAGCTTTGATCAGCTTTTTTTCCACTTCAACCTTCTTCCCTTCCTTAATGTCATTCAAAGCTCCTATCATCATCTCATATGCTTTTTGGAAATTCGCGGCATAAGTTTGATTCAGCCGGTAGATAACCGTTCCTTCATCTTTGTTTTCGTATTCCTTTTCAAATCTTTGCGCATTTTGCAAATAAACAGCGTATCTTTTAATGCCCGCTGAGCTCATGGTGGGGAACTCTCTGTATTTCGTTGAAAGCCGCGGGAGTCCGCAGAAGGCCGCGCGAGTGACGCCGGCGCTGAGGATAAAATGATAGAAATCATCAGCTGTCAGATATGCCGGCGGCGAAGCCGTTTTTATGCCGGTTTTAAGAAAAAATCTTTCCGCCGACTCGCTGACGAACACATCTCCCTGCTTGCTGCTGTCTTTCACATAAGCGAATGTCTCAGGAAAGAGCGGAGGCACAGGCGTTATAAGGATCAGATAATTCTGATAGGCGAACATCATCAGGATCAGCGCCGTTACCGTCGCCCCTGCGGCGGACGAAGACGCCACGCCAAACGCTTTTTTTCTGAATCTGCCAAAAATTCCAACGGCATACCAGCGCTCAATCGCCGAGAAAAAGAAGTAATAAATAAAGCTCAGAATCGGTATCACGAAACGCGCGCCCTTCGCCGGCCATATCATATGAAAGGCCGTGTAAAGGACGAGATACAAAGCAAAGAGTGCCGCGACGGGACGGAAAGACATTTTTGAACCCTTTTTTGTCAGCCGCGAGAGAATGCCGGAAACTATAACGACGGCGACTATCAGCGCGGCGGGGAGCTCAAAAAAGCCCATCCGGCTACTGATGACATCCGTAAAAAAAGCCACAGCGGAGATCTCTGTCAGGAAATATATAAAACCGGTTTTTATGACAGTCCAAAGACCCGCGTAAAACACCGGAAAGAGAAGCTCGTTCACATACTTATTCAGGCTTGAACCTATGCCGAAGCTGTTTGTGACAAGAGGCAAAATCAGAAGGATGAAGAAAAAAACGCTGTAAAGGGCGTCCCTGTATCTGCGCCAGATCAAAAGAACGGCAAAAACGGAAAAAGCCAGAAGGAAACCCTCCGGCCTTATGTAGGAAAGAGCCGCAAGTGTCAGCGCCTGAAGAAGTGACCAGACATAGGAAAATCTCTTGTTTTCGCGCCTGATGAATACCCATAAAGCCAGGAGCGAGAAAAAAAGATAGGCCTCCTCGCTCATGACCATTGTGCTGAAAATAAGATTCAGATGATTGAAGGCCACGAGCAGAAGAACAGAAAAACAGACTGCCGGTGACGCCATCTTTCTGAAAATCAGCCATACCATCCATAGAGAAGCCAGCGCGAACAACAGCGGCACCAGACGGAAAGGCAGAAGATATTCCCCCGACGCGCGGGCGACCGGCGCCAGCAGAAGAGAAAAACCCAGAGACCTTGAAGAGAGCTGTTTCTGCTCGCTCTGCACGCCCGCGAACCATCGGGCGGCGTTTATGTAATAAGCGTCGTCGTTGACATGGCCTATCTGGCCCTCTCTGATATTCAGTGAATAAAGCGCTCCCGCTATCGCGATAATTATCAGCGCCGCGGTTTTTTTTCTGTTCACCGTTCTTCCTCTATCGTCACCGAGGCGCCTCTTATTTTCTCTATCTCAAAATCGGCATCGGGGTCTATTTTGACGCGTATTTCCACGCCGATCGCGGACGCGGCGGGCTTATCTTCGGGCGAGAGCTCCATGACTTTGTCTTTTATGTCAGCGCGGAGCTTGAGCGCCGCCTCTGAGGCGGCGCGGCCGCTGATTTTTATTCTCAGTATCCTCGCGAAGGGCGGAAAAGCGAATTTTCTGCGCACATCAAGCTGTTTCTCATAAAAAGATTCATCGCCCGAGAGAGCTGCCCTGACTAAATCCGGAGCGATCTTCGTCTGCGCCATAAAAATGGCGTCTGTCCGGCCGCTCGCGAAAGAAGATGCAAGGCTGCTCAGCCAGAGAAAAGTTTTTTCTTCGGCCGCCCAGTCATCGCCATAAAGGAGAAAGTCCGCGTCCATGACCGCGAAGAGCCCCGTCTTTGACCAGTTTCTCACGGCGGCGAAACCGGGGCCGCTTATCAGAACATCCAGATCCCCCTTCTCATATTTCTCATAAATCCTCTTTTTGTCCGACGCTGTGGCGTCCGCGTCCACCGCCGCGATCCTGTTCTCCGGAAACTGCTTGCGCAGAAAAGAGGCCATAAGCCCGCGGCCGATTCCCCTGTTTTTCATCTTCTTCCTCCGGCAGCGGGGGCATCTTTCCGGAACAGGGACAGTTTTTTTGCAGGATGAACAATAAAGATTGAAACCCGACACGCAGAGTTTGCGGCCGCATTTTTCGCATTTCATCACGAATTTGCAGGCGGAGCAGACATAGGATGTGGCCCATCCGCCGCGGGGTGAATATAGCAGCGCCTGTTTTTTTTCATTGAGGGCGCTCTTTATATTTTTTAACAGCTCCGACGAGACGCCGAAATTGACGCTCTCTTCAAGGAGGTCGCAGACTCTCCTGCGGGGGGGAGCGGCGTTTTTCTCACAGACAGCCGCGGCCCCGCCTTTCTTCACCCTGTAAAACTGCTCAACGCTGAGAGCCCCGCCGCATGCGATAAAACGCCCTGAAGAGAGCTCCGCGCGTTTCATAGCCACCTCTTCCGTGCTGTAACGCGGATGCTGTTCCTCTATGTAAGTTTTCTTCTGGGCTCCCGTCATGATTATCAGGCCCTTTTCGCCGAGAGGAGCGAACACGGCGCTGCGGGTGCCTATTATGACATCCAGCTTTCCTCCCCGGAAATCGCAGAGTATCCTGTATCTGTGCGAAGGAAGAAGATCAGAACCGAAACGCGCGGCGCGAAAACCGCCGAGTATATCCTCAAACGAGGATGCTTCGTTCATTAGCGGCACCAGGAATATCACCCGGCCTGCGGCGGATATGGTTTTTTCCATTTCTCTTCTCAGAAAACTTTTCTGAAATTCTACACTGCCCGAGACATAGACATTGCGAGGGGATTGCGGCAGAGCGGGCAGCTCCTTCCTTAAATCCGCCGTAAAAGGAAGCGCCGCGGGCAATTTGAAATCCCTTGCCTTTCCCTTGAGCTCCGTCGGCAAAATCACTTTCAAAGCCATGCCGCGGGGCGTGAAATATCTTTTTTCCATCCACAGCGACAGAGTCAGCATTTCAGGGCTTATGAGCGGCGTCTCATCTATCACTTTCATTATTTTTTTTAATTTCGCGCGCGGCGCGCTTTCCGCCACGCCCAGGCAGTAAGCCATACTCTTCCTGCCGCCGAAAGGCACCATAACGCGGCTTCCGGCGGGAACAGGCTCGTCGGAGATATAATCAAAAGAGCCTCTCACCGGTATGGGCAGACAGACTTTTATCAAATAGGATTGTTCCCGTTTGACGGATTCCTCCATGACCTATTTCTTGAGAAGTCCCAGCACCACTTTTATGTCTTCCCAAGCGGGTTTTTTCGCGGGGGGGTTCCTCAAAAGATACGCGGGGTGGAATGTGGGCACGAGTTTCACGCTGTAACAGGGATCATCCTTCAGCGGGTGGATGTCAAATATCTTGCCTCTGAGATTTGAGATACCGTCTTTTCTGTCCAGCATGATTTTAGCGGCGGGCGAGCCCAGCGTGCATATCACTTCCGGCCTGATGGCGTCAATCTGCCTGAGCAGTATGGGCATGCATTTGGACACTTCATCCGGCGACGGCGGCCTGTCATTTGAGTGCTTTTCGGGATCAGAGGGATCCTTCATCGGGTGGCATTTAACAATGTTGGTGATATAGACATCCTCTCTCTTCATCTTCAGCCCCTTGCTTATTATATCGCTCAGGAGATTTCCGGAGCGTCCGACAAAGGGCCTGCCGAGGTGATCTTCCGTAAAGCCGGGACCTTCGCCTATGAACATGAGCCGCGCGCGAGGCGATCCCTCGCCGAAGACAATGCGGAGACGGCTCTTAGCGAGAGGGCACATCAGGCATTCGGCGTATTCTTTTTTTATTTTTTCAAGCGGCGCTCTGCCGGCGCTCCCGGCGGAAGTTTTTTCTTTTGCGCGGGGAGCGGCAGCGACCAGCGCGCGATATGATGACGGTAATTCATTGATTCCGGTATCGCGCATCTGCGACAGGATTTTTTTCAGTTTATAATTCGGCATATTTTTTCGCAAAGGAGTCCGGCCATATCCTTTTTGCTTATATCGTTAAAAAAAAGAGCGCCGTCTTTTGATATCATATATCCCGTCGTGCGCGGCGAGGCCATCGCGGGGACTGTGTTCTGGACGATGATATTGAATCTTTTGCGCCGCATTTTATCCAAGGCCTCATCCATATTCAGATCGTCCTCAAGGTCAAAACCGGCCGAGGGCGGCGCGTTTTTAAGCATGTTCATAGACAGTGCTATATCAACAGAATGCGCGAGGAGCGGAGGCGACGATGTTTTCTTCTTGATTTTTTTGTCAGAGCGCGCCGCGGGCGTCAGATCGCATGGCGCCGCGGCGAAGACCGTAAAATCCGACCAGGCCATATTCTCCCGGGCCCGCGCGAACATCTCGCGAACGCCGACAACATTTATCACCTCGCAGCCCCGGGGATATCTCAGATTCACGGGCCCGCTTATTATCCGCACCCGGCAATTTCTTTTTAGAAACTCAAAGGCCAGGGCCGAAGCCTGAGAACCGCTGGAGGCGTTGCTTATAAATCTCACCGTGTCAAAATATTCCCTCGTGGGCCCGGCTGTTATGAGTATCCGTTTCACAGAGGGAGCTTTTTGATTATATCTTCGGCTTCGCTCATCCTTCCCGGCCCCGTGGAACCGCTGGCAAGCCGCCCGTTTACGGGGCCTATGAATCGCACACCCGAGCTTTTCAGCTTCGCGACATTTTCACGGACAAACCCGTTCTTCCACATCACGCTCTCCATGGCCGGGGCGATAAAGAGCTTCACCCTTCGGGAAACGGCGAGAGTCAGAAGCAGATTATCACATATTCCCGCGGCGAGTTTCCCTATGGTGTTGGCCGTGGCGGGAGCGATCACATATAAATCCGCCCAGTCCGAAAGAGAAATATGCCCATCGCTGAACGCAAACGATTCGCCGAACTGTTCTGAAAAAGCCTCGTTTTTTGTGACGGCGCTGAATAACTGGGGCGAAATAAGTTTAGCCGCCGAGGGGCTTAAAACCGTTTTCACCTCGTGCCCCTTCTTCACAAGAGCGCTCGCCAGGCTCAGCGCCTTAAAGCAGGCCGCGGAAGAGCAGACTCCTAAAAGTATGTTTTTACTTTTTGTCCGGGATCGCCTCATTCAGAGCCTCCAAGAGCAGGTCGTCCATATCCTTTCTGTCGAGCGGACTGGATTTCTGGGCAGCTGACCATTTCTTATTGAACAAATCAAAGGCATCGTTCAGCATGACATATGGCGCGTCAACACCGTCTATCAGCTTCTTTTTCAACTTTCCGATTTTCACATCTTTCATATTCTTCCTCCTTCCCCTTTTTTTGTAAAAGGGGTGGTCCGCCGCAGGCGGAACGGGGTATTTCCGTGCTTCACCCTGCAAAGTTCCGCCTGATAAATAGCCGCCATGCGCTTTTGCGCGTCTCTGACTTCTTCATTCATAATCAGAAAATCAAAATACTTTATCTTGCGCAGTTCCTCTCTGGCGTTTAAGAGCCTCCTTCTTATCGCCTTCATGTCATCCTGTCCGCGGCTTATGATTCGCCGGCGCAGTTCTTTTATTCCGGGCGCCGTTATGAATATCAGCACCGCCTCGGGAAATAATTTCTTCACCTGCATGGCGCCCTTCACATCAAGGTCAAGGAGGACGCTCTTCCCTTTCTTCAGCGCGTCTTTTATGTTTGACTCCGGGGTGCCGTAATAATTCCCGTGAACGAGAGCCCATTCAACGAACTTCTTTTCCCTGATGCCTTTTCTGAAAGCCACGGGTGTTATAAAATTATAATCGTGCCCGTTCTTATCGCCTGGCCGGGGTTTCCGGCTCGTGGTGGAAACCGAATAAATCATATCCGGAAATTTTTTCTTCATAAATCTAACAAGCGTCGTTTTGCCGCCTCCGGAAGGCGAACTCAGCACAAAAATGCCGGAGCCGGTGTGTTTGTCTTTTTTCATTTTCTTTTATCCAGTTTCGCCAAGGCCTGTTTGATTATGTCCTGAACCGGCATCTCAGCGCCCTTATGCTTCATCACATCCTCAACCGCGGAGCGGGCGATATGGAAAGGCCATCCCATGGCCGTAAGAGCCGCCGCGGCGTCGGCGAAATCCCCCCTGATGATGACGCCGTCGTCTTCTATTTCCAGTTTCCTGACCTTGTCCTTCAGATCCACTATTATCCTTTTCGCGCTTTTTTCCCCGAGGCCGGAAACAGCTGACAGCGCTTTGACGTCTCCCGAGCTGATTGATGAGACAATCTGCGACGGGGTATAGGCATTAAGGAGCGCGATGGACACCTTTGCCCCTACGCCAGACACCGATGTGAGAAGCTTGAAAATATCCCTCTCTTCTTTTTTGATAAAACCGTAAAGCTGCGGGAGCTCATCCCTGTTATGCTTCATCTGCGTGTAAACAAGGCATTCCTCGCCGGGATCCGGCAGTGAGATCTTCGCGGCATCCGTCATAAAAAGCTCAAAGCCTATTCCTGAGACCGCTATAACCACGCTGGAGCTCTTGTCAACAACTATGCCCTTGAGAAGCGCTATCATCGCACTGCCCCGGAGCCGGCTTCCACAGAATAATTTCTCATATCAGTGAGATGGCAGTAGGCGCATGAAAGAGCGTCGCCGGCGTCTTCCTGCACTTCTTCTTTTATGCCCATGAGAACGCGTATCTGGGAATTCATCTGCTCCTTCGCGGCGCGGCCGTAACCCGTGACGGATTTTTTTATTTCCAGAGGTGAATATGTGCTGAAGGGCAGGGAGTGTTTAGCCGCGTTCAGCGCCGCCATCGCCCAGGCGCGGCCTATGTTGAGAACCGCCCTGACATCCTTATTGAGAAAAGGGTCTTCGCACACGATGACATCCGGCCTGTATTTTTCTCTTACAGCGTCAATCCCGTCATAAATGACGGCCAGCCGTTCGCTCAGAGAAAGCGACTTCAGGGGCTTGATCACGCCCCATTCGCGGCATGAAAAACCGCCGCGGCTGCCCTCTATGAATCCCCAGCCGGTTTTGTATGTGCCCGGGTCTATGCCTAACACTCTCATGTTTTCAGAGGCCATTGGAGAACTTCTCTATCTCGCTGTCGTCAATATCAAAATTAGCGCTCGTGTCAATCACATCGTCATGATTTTCCAGTTCATCCATCATGCGCAGCACCGCGCGCGCCTTCTCACCCGCGAGAGCGACATTTGTAGCGGCGAAATTTGACACATCCGCGGAAAGGACTTTTATCCCGGCGGCCTTGAGCGAGTCCGTCACCTTCTCAAAATTATCAGGGGATGTAAATATCTCAAAACCGTCCTCTGTCTCCCTGATATCGTCGGCGCCGGCTGATATGGCCGCATCCATGATCTTTTCCTCACCGGCGGAGGCATCGGCGAGTATGCATCCTTTTTTGGAGAACATCCAGCTGACAGAGCCGACATCGCCGAAACTGCCGCCGTGAGATGAAAAAATGTTCTTGATTTCCTGCGTTGTGCGACGCCTGTTGTCCGTTTGCGCCTCAACCATCACCGCAGCGCCTCCGGGGCCGTAACCCTCGTAACGCACACTTTCATAATTCTCCGACGAATTGGCGCTCTTCGCCAGAGCCCTTTTTATGTTATCGGATGGCATATTGAACTGTTTGGCTTTCTGTATGACGAGCCGAAGGCGGGGATTATCGTCGGGGTTCGCGCCGCCTTCTTTGCATGCGACATTGATTTCCCTCACTATTTTTGAGAACACTTTACCCTTTTTGGAGTCAATCACGGCTTTTTTGTGCTTGATTCCCGCCCACTTTGAATGTCCGCTCATGTATTTCTCTCCGTTATTCCGCCGCTGATGACCGCCGGCAAAAGTTTATCTTCCCTCGGCCTGTTCCTTGCTGTGTTTGTCCACAAGAGCGTTCATGACATTGGCCGGCGCAGGCTCGTAGTGAGAAAACTTCGTCGTGAATTCGCCCTGGCCTTTGGTCAGGGACCGCAGTTCATTGACATAAGTGCTGATCTCCGATTGGGGCACCTCCGCCTTTATTATCTGCACACCGTCTCTCTTCTCAAAAGTGTTGATCCGCCCGCGGCGGGAGGTCAGGTCGCCGGAAATGGCGCCCGTGAATTCCTCGGGGAAAGAGATTTCAAGGAACATAATGGGCTCCAGCACTATCGGCCTGGCTTTGGCCATCGCGTTTCTCAGCGATATGGAAGCGGCTATTTCAAAAGAAAGATTTGACGAATCCACCTCGTGATAGGAGCCGTCATAGAGCGTGGCCCTGACATCCACCATGGGATAACCGGCTATCACGCCTTTTCCCATCGCGGCTATGAGGCCCTTTTCTATGGCGGGAATATAATTTCCCGGAATGGCGCCGCCCACTATCTTATTGACAAACTCAAAGCCCGCTCCTCTTTCAAGAGGCTCATATTTAAGAACGCATCGTCCGAACTGGCCGTGGCCGCCGCTCTGCTTTTTGTGTTTACCCTCAGCGTCGGAGGGAATGCTTATGGTTTCTTTGTATGGTATCCTCGTCGGCCCCAGCGCTATCTCGGTGTTGTAGTTTGTCAATATTCTTTTGGCGAACACATCCATCTGTATGTTGCCCATGCCCGCGAGCACCATCTCTTTGGTCTCGGCGTTAAACCCGAAACGGACAACGGGATTTTCTTTTCTTATGGCCGCCAGAGATGTGGCGACCTTTTCCTCGGCGCCCGGTGTTTTTGATTTGACGGAAACCGAGTATATCGGCTGCGGGAACTCAACGAAAGGCCGCGCCTCGGCGTTCTTTGACTCCGAAAGCGTGTCTCCGGCGTACACATCTTTCAGTTTGATAAACCCGACTATATCACCCGCCAGAGCTTCATTGACCGTCTGCCTGTCCGAGCCCTGCAGCGTGTTTATCTGGGTCAGCCGGAAGGAACTGCTCCTTGAGACATTGTATATGCTGCTGCCCTGAGAGAATTTACCCTCAATGATCTTCGCATACGCGACCTCTCCGGTGTGCCCCTGGGACGATATTTTGAACACCTGGGCCAGAGCGGGTTTGGACGCGTCACGGTCTGTCTCCGGCGCGTATTTCAGCAGGAAATCCATGAGGCTGTCAACACCGTCTCCCGTTATGGCGTCGCCGCTGAGGACGGGCACTATCTGACCCGACGCTATCCCCTTCATAAGGGGCGCGGCCATATCTTCTTTTGCTATTTTTCCTTCGGCGAGATATTTTTCCAGCAGAGCGTCGTCGGAGGAAGCTATGGACTCCATCAGCGCTTCCCTGTGGGGGGAATCGTTTTCGTCATTGAGAACATCTATTTTTTTGTCTTTGCCTGCGATATAGAAAGGCGCAGCGTTTATCGTCACCCTGTCTTTTATCTGGGCGAATCTTTTGTCAAAATCAGCGTTGTCTTTTGACATGGCGTTTATGAAAAAAGCCGCGGGTTTGCCGTATTTCTTGGCTAAGGTGTAAGCTTTCTGTGAGGACGCTGTCATGGGCTTTTCGGCGTCAACAAGTATGATGACAAAATCAGACGCGAAAATACCGGCGATGAGCTCGCCGATGAAATCGGCATAGCCGGGAGTGTCTATGATATTGACTTTCACATCGTCTCTCTCAAAATACCCAAGGGCCATGTCTATGGAGAGCTGCCTCTCCTTTTCATCGTTTTGCGAATCAAACACACTCTGCCCCTTCTCCACGAGGTTCAGCCTGTTTGATATGCCCGCTTTGTGCAGAATGGCCTCACAGAGCTGTGTTTTGCCCGAGGCGGGTTCTCCCGTTATAGCAATATTTTTAAATTTGTTCGCCATTTAGCCTCCCTGCCTACCGATCAGGTAGGCCGAATTCCAACATATTTAACACAATTACCGACAACAATCGTACAAATTTTGACGCGAGCTGTCAAAAATGCAAGAAGGGGACGACTCAGTCGCGCTCAATCTCACCTTTTTTGTTTTTCAGATATACGGGCAGTCCAAGCGCCAGAGCCACTAAAAGGACGATGAGTTTTAGTGAGACAGAAGTGCCGACAGCCGCCTCGCTCGTGACCGATATCATCTTAAAAAGCACGCTGTAGGCCGCCTCACCCAGGCCCCAGCCGGCGAAGGATACGGGCAGGCCCTGTATTATGTTAGCCACCGGAATTATGCAGACAAAATGCCAGTAATACAAGGTTTTTTCCACAAAACTTGACATGATGATGTAAGTTATCGTTATTATGCTCGCCTGCACAAGAAACGAGACGGCCAGGGCCTGGCAAAAGGCCTTCCGCCCTTCCCGCTTGTAATAGAAAAAAGCGCAATGCAGTTTGCGCAGGACATGCTCTTTCGGCAGCTTTCTATAAAAAGCGAGTCTATCAAGATATTTTTCGTCAAAAAGCACCAGCGCCAGAGCGGCGAGCAGCGCGGAGGCGGCGAGCGCGTAAACGATAACCCTCAGCTCCGGCACCCGCGCCTGTAGATAGAGCGCCCCCGCCAGAATTGTCAGAAGAGTCGCCGCCGCGCCTATCACCCTGTCCATGAATATCGTGAAAACGGCCGTCTTCTTTGAACCAGCCGCGTCGCGGTGCACATAATAGGCCTTCACGATGTCACCCCCGAGAGTGGAAGGCATGACATTGTTGAACAAATGCCCTATCAGGACATATTTGAATGTGTTTTTGTATGAGACATGAAAGCCTTTGTCTCTTAACAGTATATGCCACCTGACAGTGATCGCGACAAGCACAACGAGATAGAGAAGCACAGAATACAGCAGAACAGAGGCCGGAAGCGAGGCGAATTTACTTATGACAGCCAGGAAACTCGCCCAGAAACGCGAAAGAAAAGGCCCCTCCGCGACCCCGCCGGCGGCGGTGATCACATACATGAAAATTCCCGCGCTTACGATTAAACGCAGAAACAAAGAGCCGGCGCTGCCGGAGGTGTCCGCCAACAGGCGCAAGAAGGGGACGGTGCTTGACATTGTGACATTAGCGGCGCTTCGTTCCTGCCTTGCCGGTTCCGAAGGCCCAAAGGACTCCCCCAACGGGATCCCTTCCGGGACTTCGGGAGAATCCCCTTGGGACAGGCAGGCGACGGGGCGGATGCGCTGCGGCCTATGCACAGATCAGGCTTTATCGGCGCTGCCGAGCACTTCTCTGTTTTTGTGAGCTATCAGGTCTTTCAGGGCGTCCCTGGCCGGGCCGAGATATTTGCGCGGGTCAAATTCCGAGGGTTTCTCCACGAACACCTGTCTGATCTTCGCCGTCATGACGAGACGGCCGTCGGTGTCTATATTTATTTTGCACACCGCGGATTTGGCCGCCTTGCGCAGCTGGTCTTCGGGTACACCCACGGCGTTGTCAAGTTTGCCGCCGTATTTGTTACACATCTCCACAAATTCCGCCGGCACCGATGAGGAGCCGTGAAGCACAATGGGGAAACCGGGGATTCGTTTTTCTATATCTTCTAAAATATCAAATCTGAGGGGCGGCGGAAGCTCGCCGGGAGCAAGCTTGAATTTGTAGGCCCCGTGAGATGTGCCTATGGATATGGCGAGACTGTCAACGCCCGTCTTTTTCACAAAATCCTCCACTTCCCCGGGTTTTGTGTAATTGGATTTTTCGGCTTTCACATCGTCCTCTATGCCCGACAGCACGCCGAGCTCGCCCTCCACCGTCACATCGTATTTGTGGGCGTATTCCACGACTTTTTTTGTGAGAGCGACATTATCGTCATAAGTGTGCGACGAGCCGTCTATCATAACGGATGAGAAACCGCTCTCAATGCAGGAAACGCAGAGCTCATAAGTGTCGCCGTGATCCAGATGCAGGACAATCGGTATATCGCTCTTCAAATCCTGCCTCGCCATGGCGACAGCACCCTGGGCCATGTATCTGAGCATCGTCTGGTTGGCGTATTTTCTGGCTCCGCTTGAAACCTGGAGTATCACCGGAGATTTGCTCTCCGCGCAGCCGTTTATTATCGCCTGAAGCTGCTCCATGTTGTTGAAATTGTAGGCCGGTATAGCGTAACCTCCGCCCACGGCTTTTTTAAAAAGTTCTCTCGTGTTCACCAGCCCCAGTGTTTTGTAATCCGTCATAATTCCCCCTGTGTTTTATCTCTTCCGAACTGCGATTTTAATATATAATCACCCCTTAGTCAAATGGTGTGGCGCAAAATGATAATGTCCTATTTGAGCAAAGTAAAAATGTCCCCTTTTGTAATAATCAAAAGCAAAGGGGG
>Ga0210017_1001355_pt1 | contig 21304 bp, 18 predicted proteins | sample CryGeyCG2014_020_FD_183966 | JGI IMG/M metagenome (GOLD analysis project Ga0210017, IMG submission 183966) | Groundwater microbial communities from aquifer - Crystal Geyser CG08_land_8/20/14_0.20 (SPAdes) (version 2) | ecosystem: Environmental > Aquatic > Deep subsurface > Groundwater | place... | reverse complement strand
AGCGTCTCTTTACTTTTAATTTTTCAAACCGGCGGCTTGCGCTCCCCGCTTTTTTACTTGCTTTATGTTTTATTGTTTGGCTTATCTTTAATCTTTGGTCCTTTAATCACATCGGCTTTAGCCTTGCTTTTTGCGGTTATTTTTTTCCAGCAAGTAATTAACCTTAATGACTTGCTCCAAATTCTCGGATTGGTAATTATTACCCCAATAGCAATCTATTTCGGCCACGAGTATTTGGAAGTTCAGCAAGACAAAGAAAGAATAAAGACCATCAACCGTAAGAAAACGGCTTTGGAAAAGGAATCGGGTAAGGAAGAAGAGAATGTTTTTCTCTGGCTTAACCTGACTTTCCGAAATCGTGCGGAAGAAATCCTTGATTCAACATCAAATTTATTAGCCGATATTTCAAAACTAACGCCATTTCAAAAAGAGAATTTGGAAAAGATTCACCGAAATACCAAGGAGCTTCTTAAGACGGGAGAACGTCTCAAAGAATACTTTGAGAAGTAATATCCTCTCGTTTACCTCTAAAGTTATTGCTAGCACTACGTTTTTCTGTTTGCCAAATTGGAACTGGTTAAGGTAAGGGCTAGGCAGTTAGTTAAGTCTGGCGGTTAAGGTCAGGTGGACCACTTCCCCTTAACCTTTACCCAAACTAACTGCTTCATCCTAACCATAACCCTTTCTAAAACCAACTTCCTCACCTTAACCTCTTAATTTTACCAACGCATATAATCAACTATCTCTTAATGCATCATTGCGGTAATTGATTTATTACCGCAGTGTTGTTATATTTAGATATCTTCTGATCGGATATTTATTCTGGCCATCTTTGCGGTAATTGATTAATGAAAACTTTATGAAAACAAAATGCATCTTTCAAAATAAAATTGGGGTCTTGACTTGATATTTTTTTTATGGAATCATATATATTTGTATGCTTGAAAAATTAACCAAAATTATTAATCGCCTAATTTTATTAAAGATTGCCGGTCTGGTCTTTATTCTTCCCTTATTCTTTCTTCCTCTTACTTATGATTTTTTTGAATTTAATAAAAATGTTCTGCTGGTTTTTGCGGTCATTTTCCTTACCTTATTATGGATGGTTAAAATGGTTATTAATAAAACCGTTACTTTCCGGCACACGGTATTTGATTTACCGATTCTGGGGATTGCCGCCGCATTTATTATCTCGAGTCTAGCGATATCACCAAATAAGTTAGAAACTCTTTTGTCCGTCAATTCAACGGGAACAATTATCGCCTTCACTCTGTTATTCTTTTTAATTACTAATCACTTTGGGAAGGAAGACATTGCTGGATCCGCCTCGGTTCGACCGCCGAGTGGAGACGGGTTGTTATATTGTTATATTGTTAGCATTACTTTACTGGCATTGATCAGCCTAACTGAATTTTTAAAACTTACCAGCTTCTTGCCGCTAACCGATTGGCTCAAAAGCGTCAATTTTACCCCAACCGGCGCAATTCTGTCTTTGATCACCATCTTAATTCCGGCAATAATTATCAGCGTCTCTTTGTTGGCGTCTAAAATTAAAACTACTAAAAAACCGCTGCTCCTCCTGTCGGGATTATCGGTTTTGATTATGACCGCTGCTTTGGCGCTTGGCCTGCGCCAGCTATACCTTTCCCGACCAATTTTATTATCAATTAATGAAGGTTGGGTGATTGCCATCGAAACTCTTAAGCAGTCCCCGTTTTGGGGAATCGGTCCGGATAATTTCATTACCGCTTTCACCCGCTTCCATTCTTTGGCTTATAACAATACCAATCTTTGGTCAATTCGTTTTGGCATTTCTTCAAATTGGTATTTTCAACTCTTTACCACCACCGGATTGTTCGGTCTGGTCATGTTTCTTTGGTTGATCAAACGATCGTTTAAAGGTGGATTAACCCTGCTTAAAAACAAAGCCGCCTTGGTTGCGGTTTTCGTTTTGCTGGCGATTCTGCCGCCGAATTTCATTCTCCTATTTACCTTATATTTATTAGTGGCGGTTTTAGCGGTTGAATCCCCGGCGACCGAACTGGAAGAAAAATCCACTCCTCTACCCTGGTTGTTATTTATTCCGATTTTGATTTTTTCTCTGGGCGGTTTATATCTTTTCGGCAAAAATTGGCTGGCCGATTATTATTTCCATAAATCGCTGGTGGCTTATTCCCAAAACAACGGTCTTGATACTTATAATTGGCAAATTAAGGCCATTGCTCAAGCCCCATACAGTTTCAGTTATCACGTCGCCTATTCGCAAACCAATTTAGCGCTTGCTAACGCCTTGGCCGGTAAAAAAGACTTGACGGATCAGGATCGCCAGAATATCTCAACCTTAATTCAGCAAGCAATCCGCGAGGCTAAAATAGCCGTTTCTTTAGATCCCCAAAATGTGACTGCTTGGGAAAATTTAGCACTCATTTATCGGGGACTGATAAATTTTGCCCAAGACGCGGAAAACTGGACGGTGGCTTCTTATCAACAAACTTTAACTCTTGACCCGCTTAACCCAAACCTGCGAGTAGCCTTAGGCGGTGTTTATTTCTCTTTAAAAAATTGGGATGATGCCCAAAGGCAATTTGAAATCGCGGTTCAGTTAAAACCGAATTTTGCCAACGCCCATTACAACCTTTCAGCTACTTATCGAGAACAAGCAAAATTTAATAAGGCGGTCGCGGAAATGCAAACAACTTTAACGCTTGTTCCGACTGATTCCCAGGATTATCAAAAAGCCCAAAATGAATTGGAAGCCTTACAAAAGAAATTAGCCGAAACTGCCAAAAAAGAAGGCGTCAAACCCAGTGAAACCTTAAAACCGCCGCAACCGGCGCCAACCGGCATCAAGCCGCCGTTAACTCTGCCAACCGAATCAGCACCAGCCATCAGTCCAGTGCCAACGGCAGAACCAACCCCGATTCCAACTACTACTCCATAAGATAATTTTTTAATTTACAATTTTAAATTTGAAATCAATTTGAAACAAGTAAATCAGTAAATCAGAATATCGGGTAAAGTAAAACAGGGATCCGAAATCAGTCCCTCTTACAGATATTCTGTTCTCAAGTCATCTTTCCCCGATTTACTGATCAACTGATATTCTACTAGTTATCCCACCAAAAAACCGAGCTGAGCTCGGCTTTTTTGGGTTTCAAAAACGACGTCGTTTTGAAAATTACGCTGCCGCAGGCCCACCCGTTTCTTTGCTTTTCTTGAAACAATCCTTACAAAGAACCGGCCTATCGCCTCTCGGTTCGAAAGGAACCTCATCAGTCTTGCCGCATTGCGCGCAAGTGATCGGATACATTTTTCGATCCGTCATTCTTTCCTGCTTTTTTGCCTGCCTGCAGGCTGGACAACGCACCGGAGCATTCGTGAATCCTTTCTGTTGATAGAATTCCTGCTCGGAAGCGGTCCAAACGAAGTCAGCACCGCAATCGCGGCACTTTAAATTTTGATCTGCAAAAGCCATTTTATATATTCACCTCCAATCTGATTTCCCCAGGTTTTCGTTTCTTCCAAAACACCTGGGTTAACCAGAGTCATGGTGAACACCGCGTACCAGTCGGCACACGGTAGGCAGGTATCGAATGGTACCTACCACCGTAATTTCCTTGGGTCTAAGAAATATTATATCAACCTTTTAAGTCAAATGCAAAAAGAAGTGCTTGCACTTAAAATTTTCATCAGAAAATTTCAAGTGGACCCGGGGAGAATCGAACTCCCTATTTCGCAATGCCATTGCGACGTATTACCGGTGTACTACGGGCCCGAATTGTTTTTTAAATATTCTCTTCTTTTTCTAAATAAGTTTTCTCTGAAACCACCTTCTTTAACAAACTTTTCTTCCTGACTGCGTAAAAGCTGATCCAAAAGATAATTCTGTTTATAAATTAGACAGATCATCATATTAGCAAAATTCTCAGGATTAGTAAAATCCAAATTGGTCCAATTTGACAAATTTGTCAAATTAGTAGGATTTTCTACAGATTCCTTAAATGATCGAATTTTTAATACTCGAGGATCATTTTTATCCCAAATCGGCAGGTTTCTTAATCTAAGATCGTCTTTAAAATCTTCCATTAGTTCCCCGTAGCTTGCCCGAGAAACACCAGTTAATTTAATATTCCCTTCCATGCTCTTTTCGAGAGAAGCTTCAACAATGTTCTGTTTTCCAGAACGATTCGCCTGCTCCATTTGTTCTACTGTTCTTCGATATTTTAAATCTTTTAAGAATTCTTGACAAAAAATATTACCAAAATCGAAAATTGTAACAGCTAAACGATAAACAAGAAGACTTTCATAACCAGCCATATTACCAAATTAGTCTAATTAGGCTAATTAGTCAAATTTATTTATCGTTCTATTTAGAAGCAACTCTTTTAAGTTCATCCATTGCAGTAAATATTTTATTATCTTCATATAATTGGTCAATCCTTTCTCGTAATTCTTTAACAGAAATATTTTCAACACCTTGTGTAATGGGGGTTATAAATTTGAACCTTTTTAATTTCATCAATACCCATAATGTCTGCGATCGCTTTTCCAGAATTCCAGGCATTAACTTCCATTTTTAAAAGTGCATTTTCTTTCCTGATCTGAACTGCAAAAGAATCTCCCTCTTCCCGACTTTGTAAATCTAATTTATCATATTCACTATCTAATCCGTGGCCAATTTCGTGAGCCAAAGACATTCTAAACCATAACCCCCGAGAAACAGACTCTTTATCTGTAGGGATGGTTAATCTGCCCAGTCCTTTATTAAAAATAAAATCACTACCGGCGACGAAATCGACACCATTAGGCAACATCGTACCAAGATCCAGTTGCTCTTCATTTCCAATAGAAATACTTAATCGTTGTTCGGGTAATCTTTTAATAGTAATTTTCTGAAGTGTTCTCTTCGGTGCAATTTCTAATTCATCAGTAACAACAGTTAAAACCATATCTGGGATTCTTTTTAAACCAGAATCTGATAATTTATCTTGAACGTTACCTAATACATCCCCAAATTCTCCGGCCATATAACTAGTATATCAAATAAATTAATCCGGTGAAGTGGACCGTGGCGGAGTCGAACCGCCGATCTCCGCAATGCGAATGCGGCGCATTACCAACTGTGCTAACGGCCCCTGTCGGATAACAGAAAACAGAAGACAGAAAAATCTGTCAAGTCTGTATTGTCTGAAATCTGTCATCCGTCGTCTATCCTCTGTCTTCTGGTAGTATTTTACTTCAAATATGCCATTGGATCAACACCGACGCCGTTGCGGCGGATTTCGAAATGAAGATGAGGACCGGTTGACCGGCCGGATGAACCGACAATCCCGATTTGGTCTCCCCGCTTGACCGTCTGGCCGTTCGTCACCAGGATTTTTGACAGGTGGCCGTAAAGAGTGACAAAACCGTTGCCGTGATCAATCATCACGTAATTGCCATATCCTCCAGCCATATACGGCGGTACCGAAACCACTCCGGAATCGGCGGCCAAAATCGGCGGATAGCTATTATTAGCAATATCAATCGCTTTGTGATACCAGCTGAATCTTTGGGAAATCGTTCCCGATACCGGCCAGACAAATAACCCGGTCGCAGTTACTGAACCGGCGTTCGGGGTTTTTTGCGCCACATAGGTTGGCGACCAAAGCGTTACTTTCGGCATCACCCCATCGGGAACAACTAAATCCTGACCGGCAATTAAGGTAAAATTTTCATCATCGGCAAAAGTATTAAAAGGAAAATCAACAATCCCCTGGGTATCGGTATTGTAATATTTGGCAATTGAATAAACCGTCTCCCCTTTCTTCACTTTATGAACTACGCCGGTCACCGGCAGAATCTTTAATGTTTGGCCGGGCTTGATTGACGAAATCGTATCCAAATTATTAGCCCAGCGGAGCGTGTCAATGGAAATCCCGAATTTCTGGCCGATCAAAGAAAGGGTGTCGCCGGATTCAACTTTATAATCAACAACTTCGGATCGAGGCTTGGTAGAAATCAAGGTAGTCGTGGCTGAATCCTCGGTGGTCACGGCGGATAAAACCGCCGAAGGCGGCGGGGTTTCATGCCAATTCTCCTGGGCAAATCCGGGAAAAGTCGAGGCGACAATCGGCGCCAAAAGAACACCCAAAATGACCAATCCAACCATACCGGTGTGAATAAAAGGCCGGACCATCTTTCCCCGGCCAAAGATTAGTTTTTCAACCAAAGAATTTTTGCCGGTTTCAAACCGCAAAAAAGCAATCCGCAATCTTTTGTAGAAATAAAAATACCAGAGACGAAAGAAAGCCAACAGATCCTTGCGCAGGTTCTTCATTTTAGATTGTTAAACAGTATCAGAATTAGTCATAAATGTAAACAAATCGAAATATATCAAAAGAGATCACAAAAGAAGTAAATCAGAATATCGGTTATATCGGGAAAAGAAAACAGAGATCAGTAAAATCAGTAATTTTGTTACAGATATTCTGTTCTCTGATTATCTTAACCTGATTTTCTGATTTTTACTGATTTACTGTTAATGATGTATTTTTTTCCACCAAAAAGGCGGAGGGCATCTTCTCATAAACATTGTTACATGAGTTGACACTCCTCCGCCAGTTGGCAGTCTTTAATCAGGCTTGTTACTACTTCTGATCAGGTAGGTACAACCAACCTAGCTCAATCTTCTGCAAAAGGATTTCCGGGGGAAGATTCTCAGCCCCTTTGAGCAAGGTTCGCTTCGAACCTGCCCCTATCGCAGCGTTACGGAAGTTATACCGGGTATTTTTAACTAACTCGGCTACTCCCGCAGGATCCACAAAACGAAGAATGAAAAACGCGTTTTAAAGCGCTTCGTTCAGTCTCTTTGAATCCTGAATCGCATTCATGACCGGAGATTGTCCATCGCGGCAACCACGAGGGCAAAGCATGTTGCCCCGCCGATGATGACCATATAGTAACGGTCATCCAGGCATTGAACACGGTTGCGCGTAGTTCATCAGGCACCAAGACTATCAACGTTGCTGCCCAAAGAGCCAGTGCCGCAAGCACCACCACCATCATCCACCCAGGGACACCTTTCTCTACTTTCTTATCCATCTTCGCCCTCCTTAGGCGTCGAACTTTTTGGCCGCAGTCCGTTTTCGAGATTTACATTTCACTTTTTGACTTTTGGCCCGTTTTGGATAGTAGAACCCGACATGTTAAGACTGCCAGTTGGGATTGCTCCCAAACTGGAGGAATTATAACACATATTATGGGATAGCAAGACCAAGAGAGATAGGGGACGCTAAAGGACGATAGAGGATCGTAAAGGAAAAAATGATAATATAGAAATATGCCAGACAAAACTCAACAGGAAATAATTCAGGAACTAGTGGAAAAAACGATGAGAGAACTAAATACTCCTAAAAAACCGGTTCAAAGTTCAAGAGTTTGGAAAGATCCGGAAGGATATAGATATCTAACTTCCTGGTCAAACTCTGTCTTACTAAGACATTTTATAAGGCTTTATACGATCTCGTTACCAAAATCAGAGTATCGAAGAAAAGCGCAATTAGATGATGCCGGTAGATCTAATGTCAGAAATCAAGAAGAAGGTTTCAAGAGAAGCACCACCTCGGAATACATCGAGTTTGTAGGATTTTCTCCGGGAAGCCTGGAAGAAATCAAAGGAGACGTTCGAGAACTGGCGGAGGATGGATTTTTACCAAGTAAGCCAGAATCAAGTTTAGCAGGAATTGGGATCAATCTAAAAGATCTAAACACGGCCTTAAAGGAGGTTAAAGGAAATTTAGAAAATGGTAAATTCCTCTATCGTCCTTTAACCATCCTCTACCCTCCTCTAACTCAGATTAAGGCAGAAAACCTAACTTACGAGATTTTTATAGAACTTATTAATAAAACAGACTATCTCTTAAGAGTTTTGGTCCAATCTTTGGAGAAAAAGTTGGCGGAGGACCAAAAGTATTACCAAGTGGAACAAGCCAGAATTGCCGATAAGTTTAAGGGACATTAGAGGATTGTTAGAGGATGTTAGGAAGTCACCCTTTTCCTAAACCCGCTAAAAATTCTTCATTTGTTTCGCTCTTTTTTAAACTATTAATGAAATCTTCCGTTCTATTTTCGGCATCGGCCGCGTCAATCGCCCGTCTGATGGTGACGATTCTGGGATAGATTTTCGGGTCATACAAGAGCTCTTCCTGCCTTGTTCCCGATCTTTGGATATCAATGGCCGGAAAGATCCGGCGTTCGGCCATCCGGCGGTCTAAATGAAGTTCCATATTGCCGGTTCCTTTAAATTCTTCATAAACCAAATCATCCATTCTTGAACCGGTATCAATTAAACAAGTACCGATAATTGTCAAGCTTCCCGCGTTCTCAATTTTTCTTCCGGCGCCAAAAAAATGCTTGGCCGGAAATAACGCCGCCGGATCAAAACCGCCGGTTAAAGTTCGGCCAGAGGTAGGCATCGCCAAATTGTAAGCCCGGGCCAAGCGGGTAATCGAATCCAAAATAATAAACACGTCTTTCCCCATTTCCACCAGTCTTTTGGCCCTTTCCAAAGCGATATTGGCAGTTCTGGTCTGATTCTCCGGCGCTTCGTCAAAATTGGAAGCCACCACTTCGCCTTTGGCAAAACGGCCCAAATCGGTCACTTCTTCCGGCCTTTCCCCAATCAAAATTGCCATTAAATGCATTTTGGGATAATTTTTGGAAACCGCGGCGGCGATATCTTTTAAAAGCCAGGTTTTCCCGGCTTTTGGCGGTGAAACAATCAACCCTCTTTGACCATTCCCAATTGGTGATATTAAATCCATCATTCTGGTCGTTAAGACATCTTTCTCGGTCTCCAGTTTTATTTGCGGTTGAGGAAAAATCGGCAGAAGATCGTCAAAATACGGTCTTTTGGTTATCAATTCCGAATCAATCGGCTCGCCGTTAACTTTTTCGACTTTTAATAAACCAAAATATCTTTCATTGTCTTTCGGTTGTCTTGCCTGTCCCCCCACTAAATCACCCACCCGCAAACCAAAACGGCGGATTTGGGAAGAAGAAATATAAACATCATTAAAACCGGGAATAAATTTGGGTCTTAAATAGCCATGACCCTCATCGGCAATGCTTAAAATGCCTTCAACATATTCGGTCGGTAAATCGGCATCCGGAATAATCCGGTTGTCCACCACACCATTAAAACCCGCGGGAACGGGATTGCCCGGTAATTTCTTCCACCGTAGGAGTATCTGTATTTTTTGCTTTGACGACCATTTAAATAAAAGGAAAATTAAGAATCATGGAAACGAAGGAAAACTAACTAACCTTATTTAACAAGAGTTAACCTATGTTGTCAAGTCCCGACTTCTTTGCGCAGCCCCGTAGACACGCTCTTGCGACGCAAACACGTAGTATTTGGGAGCAAGTAAGTGTTCTACTGGGGTCAAGCCCTGACTTTGTTTGTCTCTAGGTGAGAGGCAACACGGCCCGTAAAATCGCACTCTGCTTCAATGTGGAAGGTAGTGCGCCTGCCCTACACACCACCCTCCCCGTTAAAGCCGAAGTTATAATTCGCGATTTACGGGCTAAACCTGCCTTTACACTGAAAAATCGTGTCGACGATTTTTTAGTGCGAGCATACCACTCCTCACTTAAAGAGAAACACAATAGTAAATCTGTAGATCAGAAAATCAGGTTAAGTAAAACAGAGAACGGAATCTCGGTAATATTAACTGATTTCTGTTCTCGGATCTCTTACCCAGTTATTCTGATTTACTGATATTCTTATTATTATCAACGGGTCTTGACAACTATTTTTTTTAATGTTAATGTCAAAATGGTTCTAGTTCTCTGTCCAAACGGAACCGTTTAAAGAGCATTACTATGCGTACCCTGATCTAAAAGAGAGTAGCGCTAGCGATGCTCTTTTGTAATTCTTCAACCAACCTGCATGACAATGAGCGATTGACCTAAACTTCCAATTTTCTTTATTTGTTCTTTCCCCCACGCTGAACTGGCCCTAGTTCCGGAAACCTTAAGGCTTAATCTTCGTTTGAAAAAGTTGGATAAAAAACGCTTACTCATTGATGTTTCCAATATACCACAACCTGTCAAGTATGTCAAACCTATAATAAAAGTCACTGAAAAAAACCTATATCTTATAATTAGATACTCCAGGTAAATGAAGCCAATTCCGATTAAAATTAACTCGTTTGGGGAATTGTTGATAACTCGGGGAAAAGTAAATCAGTAGATCAGCTGATCGGGTTAAGAGAATAGAGACCGGTATATCAGTAAATATTACTGGTTTCTGATCTCTGATTTCTTACCCTGATGATCTGATCAACTGATATTCTTTACCTTATTTATATAGATTCCCGCTTATGCGGGAATGACAGAAGAAATTATTTTAACAATTCCCTAACCGTTTCCCGAAGACTTGAAGAATCATTGGCGCTGACAACTTTAGTAAATCCCAACCTTTTGCTTTCTTTAATTCTTTTTTCCAATCCCCCTACCCGTCTGATTTCTCCTAACAAACCGATTTCGCCGATGGCGCAAAGTTTTTGACTTAATGGTTTATCCATAATCGCCGATGCTAACGCCAAACAAATAGCTAAATCAGCTCCCGGTTCGCTGATTTTAATTCCGCCGGCCACATTAACGAATAAATCAAACCCGCCGGTGGGCAAACCGATACGACGCGACAAGACGGCCACTAACAGCTGAAGGCGGTTATTATCTATCCCCTGACCAACGCGGCGCGGGATTGGAAGCTGGGTTTGGGATGCCAAAGCCTGAATCTCCACTAAAAGCGGTCTTGTTCCTTCCATAAGACAAGTAATCACACTCCCCGATACTTCTTTTGTTCTTTCTCCTAGAAAAATTTCCGATGGGTTATCAATTTCATTCAACCCCTTTTCAATCATTTCAAAAACCCCGACTTCATCGGTCGGGCCAAAACGATTTTTCATTGACCGGAGCATTCTTAAGGATGCAAATCTTTCTCCTTCAAAAAATAAAACGGTGTCCACCATGTGGGATAAAACCATTGGCCCGGCAATTGACCCTTCCTTGGTTACATGACCAACCAAAAACAAAGGAATATCTTGCGATTTGGCCATATTGAGTAGACGATTGGTGCATTCTCTGACTTGACCGACCGAGCCTGCAGTACCAGTAAGATCTTCGGTGGTTAGGGTCTGGATCGAATCAACCACAACGAGTGTAGATGCGGGATCTCGCTTCTGATTTTGAATGGTATCAATTATGGAATCAGCATCGGTTTCATTTAAAAATAACAAATTTTCTGATTTAATTCCCAATCTCTGGGCACGGATTTTGATTTGAGAAGGAGATTCTTCACCGGAAACGTATACGACAGAAGTACCACGGGAATTTGAAGTATCACGAGTATCACGGGAATCTTTTGCTCGTGGTACTTGTGGTACTCGTGCTACCTGTGATACTTCTTGCGCAATGTTCGCCGCTGCCTGCAATAACAAGGTGCTTTTCCCAATTCCCGGTTCTCCTGCTAATAAAGTCACTGATCCAGCCACAATTCCGCCTCCGAGCACCCGGTCAAATTCCTCCATTCCGGTTGAAATTCTGGAACTCCCGATTTCTTTAATTTCCGAAAGTTTTTGGAGCTTGGCTGTCCCGCTTCCCGCCTCGCGCTTCCCGCTTCTCGCTTCCCCTCCCACGAGGGTTTCCACCAAACTATTCCAGGTTCCACAGCTCGGACACTTTCCCATCCACTGGGAACTCTCGTATCCACACTGCTGACAGACAAAAATAGTGTGAGACTTTGGCACAGACAGATTATAACATTAAAAATTACGATTGTTATATTGTTAGATTGCTAAATTGTTAGATTGAAAATAAGATCATTAAGAAGCTCATGCGAAGAAAAAAATTATAATTCTCTGATTCAGGGTAAAGGAGGGAGAAGTGAACAATTGCGATTGGTGTATACATGGAAAGAAAAGAAAGATTCCTTTATCCCAACGTATGAGTTTGACGGTAGAAGTAACCGACTGTAGACTTGGGAACGATCCCAACGCTTGTAAAGGCCTCAACCCCGCTTTAAAAGGTTAAGGGCTGTCATTCCTGCAACTCTATCATCATCCCTAAAAGCTATTAAGTAACAGATCTAAAGAGAGGTGTCGATCTATAATCCAACCATCGGTTGAATGACGACTGGCTCTCTGTACTAAGTACCAAAGTTCCAGGAGGAAATCAATATGCGGCAAATTGGTTTCCCCTTTTTCACTGAGAAAACCATTGTTATATTATTACGATTGTTAAATTGCTAAAAATAGAAATTAAGGTTTAGTATACTAAATATACTAGACTACAACGAAGCTATAAAAATGATATGTAAAGGAGTATCCTTGACGGGTTTATTTGGGCAGGTTTATTTGGCATGTCTTAATTTTTCTTATATGAGGATCTTATCCAAGGATAATCTTCCCCCATTCTTTCTGCCGCTTTTTGTCGTCTTATATGCTTTCTCATTCCTGCCGACAGTCTCTCTCTTTCTCTTTTTTCCTCTCCGGCCGGTCTTTGCTCAAAAATAACTTTTTTGTTATCTTCCGGCAACTGTCCGTCACCCAGAAAAACAAGAATCCTGGTAAGTCTCCTTTCCTTGCTTCCTCTTCCAACCGGTTCCTCCAACCATTCAACCGTTTCTTCAGGCAAACGACCTAATACCTTTTCGGCCTCCTGACCCCCGCTTATATCATCATTTCTCCAGTCTTTTCCAATCTGCCTTATCGTCTCCTCTGCTCGTTTTCTCCATTCTTCCTGACTTACGACTTTTTCTTGCCCGCCACCCGGAGAAACTTCCTCAACAACAGAAGAATCACCTAAAGCCTCTATTCTGCCCATATTTATATTATACCATCCTTGTTCTACCGGCAATCATTCTTTCAGCCTTACTGGTCCGATCGTTTACCACTAAAAAGTTCCATAAACATGATCGTTACCGCTATCTGATTTTGATCCCTTGTTATCAGACTCCCGTCCATCACGAGCAGAAGCACAACCAGGAAAGTGATAAGGGGAAAGGAGTATCCTTGACAGATGGCGGAAAATTGGGGGTGATGAGGGTGGGTGGGAGTAGTAAAAACAATTCAGCAATTACAGTAACCAAATTTTCAGAGCAGAACAAAGTTCTGATATATCGAATCTCTGATTCGCTATCAATTTTCAATGATTCAATGTTTAAAAATTTAAACATTTAAAATTCGCATCTTTTGTTTACACTGTAACTTCGGTTACATGTGATTTCAAAATACGAGCCTGTCTGATGACAGTAAAATTTCAAATTTCAAATTTACTTATATCCTACTGGTTTTTCTGTTAATACCAACCCTAATGATATTCTTCTTTTTTCCGGTTCAATTGCTTCCACAAAACAATCCAAACTATCACCCACTTTAATCTGTTTTTCCACCGGAATTTTGGAAATATGGATAAAACCTTCAAGTCCCGGTTCAAGTTCTAAAAAAGCACCGGAAGCGACTAATCGGGAAACCTTGCCGACCACATGCAGATCAACTTGATATTTACCAATCAGATTTTTCCAAGGATCTTCGGTCAACTGCCTGATGGAAAAAGACAAACGGGATTGGGATTCATCCTTACTAATGACTTTAATTTTAACTTTATCGCCGATCCGATAAAAACCCTCGGGATTATCAATCTTTTCCCAGGACATTTCCGAAACATGGATCAATCCCTCAACGTCATGATTATCAACTTTAATTTTGGCAAAGGCACCAAAAGGCATGGTACCGGTGATTTCCGCTTCATAAATCTCCCCTTCTTTAACTTTAGCAATCAAACCTTTAATTTTTTCCAGTTTTTCTTTTTCGGACACGGCTTTTTCGGAAAAAACCACCCGGTTTTGAGTTTTATCAACTTCAATAACTTTAACTTTAAGATTTTTCCCTTCCAAATCGCTTTGTTTTTTCTGAAGCGCTTCACCCAATTGGGAAGTCGGCAGAAACCCAACCACCCCGAAAGAATTGACCAAAAAACCGCCTTTAACGGTTTCTTTAACAACCACGGAAATTTCTTCACCGGCATCTTTTGCTTTCAGCAAATGTTTCCAAGCGGAAGAAAGGGCTTCACCCTTAAGCGACAGAACCACCTGGCCGGTCTCATTTTCCGGATAAAGAACCCGTAAACTGACTTTATCGCCGATTTTTAAAGCCTTAATATAATCTTTGGCCGCCTCAAATTCCCGGTCAACCACAATGCCTTCGGCCTTTGCGCCAACATCAAAAAAGATGGTCCGGGAAGTGACATTAGTAACCGTTCCTTCAATTTGCTGGTCTCTTTTTAATCCGTGAACTTGGTAGCCGGTCTGCGCCAGAAGCTCCTCCATGGTCTGGGGATTCTTGGAAGAAGTATCAAGGGGAGAACGGGTATCACGGGTACCACGGGTTTTAATTGCTCGTGATACTTGTGGTACTTTAGATTCTCGTGGTACTTGTTTGCTTGGCACTAATCATAACCGCCTTTCTTTTGTGAATGGAAACATAATACTACTTTTTGAAAGAAAAAACAATCGGGATTTTAGAGGATGTTAGAGAAAATTAGAGGATACATAAGAGTGTTTTACTATCTTGTTCGGCACGGAACGTCAAACGTTCCACGTAAAGATTTGAGAACAGAAGTGTCTCGGCAACGATCTATTTTCGCAGAACACAAGGCTCTACTATCGTCGACGCTAGACCGTTTAACTATCTTGTTCGGAATGGCCCGCCTCGGCTCGACCGAGTCGAGACGGGAAAAGAGTGGTACCAGTCCGCTCTAGTCACCGAGACACTTCTAGATTTTACGAGTTCTCAAATCAACGTGCCAGTCGCGTTAATCGCTTCAGCGATTTTACGCGACGGAATGGCCCGCCTCGGCTCGACCGAGTCGAGACGGGAAAAGAGTAGTTCCGCTCCGCTCCAAAGACCGAAAGGCTTTAAGGCAAAAATGTTAAAGTATTTACCCGCCGAATCTTACTTCAAGTCTTTTCAGTTCTATTCGAACACGACTTGAAGAGCGATTTCTGGCGGGTCTGCGGTGTCTGATGACACCTTGAAAAGTGAAGAGAAATTACGCGCTCCGCGCGCAGGTTCATCTCAAACAGCTTAATTCTTTTTGACCAATTAGTACTGGTAAGCATACACTCCCAGCCTATCTTCGCGCTTGCGCGCGAACGACTACGCCTTGCGGCGTAATCAACCAGGTAGTCTACCTGGGGTCTTCACCGAGCTAAGCTCGGAAGGATTCCTAATCTTGGGCGGAGCTTCCTGCTTAGATGCTTTCAGCAGTTATCCCCAGAGGATGTAGCTACCCAGCGATGCCCGAGCTAAGCTCGGACAACTGGCACACCAGGGATCCCCTTCTCCTGGTCCTCTCGTCACATTATCTTCTATCACTAGAAGTGTAGACTATATCTTCACCCGAACAAATTTCTTTTGAAATTTAAACGGGGTCGGCGTGTTACCTAAATCAAGTAGATTTAAGTCGATCCTGTACTAAATAGTACAAGGATACAGTCGTTACGGGGTCAAGTCTAGAAGCCAGATGACAGATAACAGAAAACAGATTGCAGAAAGACAGAAAAACAGAAAATTACTATGTCATTCCTGGCTTGACCAGGAATCTATACAATAATTTATATAGATTCTGAATCAAGTTCAGAATGACAGGGAATAATCTGTCAAATCTGTTCTATCTGCTATTGCGAAGCATCAAGCTTTGCTTATCCGTCTTCCGTATTCTGTCATCCGTCCTCCAAACCGACTTCCCACGGTATTATCTTCGTTATTAAGACTCCACCGTTATAAGCCGAATTTTCATTCCGAATTGCTTCGGAAGCAGCAAAACCCTAATATGGGTTTACTGAGGAGAACTTCCCTCAAGAATCCAACGCACATTCTGGATAGAGTCCGAACTGATTTACATCGTTCTGAACCCAGCTCACGTACCGCTTTAATGGGCGAACAGTCCAACCCTTGGGAGGGGCTACCCCCCCAGGATGCGATGCACATAATCCATTATTACTAATGGTGCAGACTATACCTTCACCCGAACAAATTTCTTCAGAAATTTGCGCGGGGACGAGCGTGTGATACAAGATAAATCTCATATCTCATCCTTTCGGAATCAGTCGTTACGGGGTCAAACAAATTTTATATTCCATAGAAGGAATAATATAGGGTTTAATCATTCCTATAAATTTCTTCATATAAGAAGATGGAATATAAACCAAATAGTGCTGTTTTTGTTTATGGATATTAACTTTGATACCGATACGAAGAAACGATTGTCTGATAATTTTCTGTTCTTCCAAGGTATAACTTTGGGTATTTATTCTCATTGCCCGACAATCATTTCTTTTGTATCCATCATCCATTATCCAAACCGCTAACACCATTGGAGATATTATTTTACTTAAACAAGGTGGAATTCTTTTTCTTTTACCTTCATAAAATAAGGAAAAGAATTTTTCCAACTTAGATGAAGTGTTGGTTCTTAAAATACAATGATCGTAAACTTTCAGGTTTCTTCGATCAATTCTTTTCTTAAAAACTAATTTCGGATTTAAGTTAGTTAATTGGCTTGCTAACCAATTAACATAAGTTTCTTGTTTTCCGCTATGGTCAGTTACCAATCTGACATATTTTCCATTGCGTTCTAAAAATCCGTCACCTAATAGCATTCCAAAAATAATATCTCTTTGTCGACTTCCCACGGTATTGTCCATTTACGATAATTATATCGCAATTGGAGTCCACCGTTATGAGCTCGTATTAATCTACTCGATTACTCGGGTAGCGACCCTAAAATTGAGCCGACATCGAGGTGCCAAACCTGATCGTCAATATGGACTTTCGGATCAGATCAGCCTGTTCACAAAATCCTACATTTCTGTAAGCGCAGACTATATCTTCATCCCATATAAAATTTTATGGGAGGCAACGTATGATATAAATTGTAGATTTTCCCTTTTGGGAAGTAATTTATATCTCATCCTTTCGGAATCAGTCGTTACGGGGTCCGGCAAAGCCGGACTTCCCACGGTATTACCCTTGGCTGCCTCGCGAGAGAAGACTTTTACTTAAAACTCTCCAGTTGCGGGTTCCACCGTTATTAGTTGCATACAAGTCCTGGTATTTTTATATTCACCAAGACGGGACACAGTTGTATCCCCGGGGTAGCTTTTATCCGTTAAGCCCCAACCGTCCCACGACGAGTTGGAGGATCACTAAGACCGTCTTTCGACTCTGCTTGGCCCGTCGGCCTCACAGTCAAGCTGGCTTTTGCCTTTACACTATCATCTCGATTTCCGTTCGAGACTAGCCAACCTTTGTGCACTCGCGTTACTCTTTAGCAAGCGACTGCCCCAGTCAAACTACCCACCTGGCGCGTTCCCCGAGTTCGTTTCCAGAACTCACAGGTAAGGTTTGAGGTTTAAAAAGAGAGGTGTTACATTGGCGTCCGACTTGCGTCGAGACTCCCTCCTGCACTGCACAATTTCAAACATCATTCCAACACCAAGCTATAGTAAAGCTCCACGGGGTCTTTTTGTCCAAGAATGCGTAGGCCGCATCTTCACAGCCATTTCAATTTCGCCGAGTGGAAGTTCGAGACAGTTTTCAAGTCGTGAAGCCTTTCATGCGGGCCAGAACTTACCTGGCGAGGGACTTCGCTACCATCGAACAGTTCACCTTTGTTACTAGACCGATTTTACGGTTCTTCAGTTCGCACTGAAGGTCGGACTATATCATCCCGAGCTAAGCTCGGTCTCAGCGTATAGTCTCTGAGGATTCTTTGATAATTTTTATTTTGTCATTCCGGCCTACGAGCCGGAATCTATATAACACAATTAAGATTATCAGTTGATCAGAGTATCGGGAAAAGAGATTAGAAAACAGGGATCAGTTTTTACTACTGATATTCTGTTCTCAGATTTACTTAACCTGATTATCTGATTTACTGTTTTACTCCTTTTTTGATATAGATTCCCACTTTCCCTTACAGGGTAAACGTGGGAATGACATTGATTTTAATTTACCAAAGCCTTTCCTGCTGATTGACTCCACCGAACAGATTGTCACCCTGTACCGTATGGTAACGGGGTACTGTCGGATACACGAGTTATTCCAGCATATAGCTAAGTTTAACAACTACAACACCTTTCGATTCATAGTTACTGCTGCCGTTCACCGGGGCTTAAGTTCAGAGCCTGTCGCCTTACGGCGACTCACTCCTCCCCATAACCTTCCGGCACTGGGCAGGCTTCAGCCCCTATACTTACCCTTGCGGGTTTGCAGAGACCTGTGTTTTAGTTAAACAGTCGCTTGAAAATCTTTTGTTGAACTCCGATAAATCGGAGTAGGGCATCTTGCATAACTTACGCCCAGCTTTTTTGCCGAGTTCCTTGAACTTCCTTCTCTCGTCCGCCTTGGTATACTCTACCAACCCACCTGTGTCGGTTTTCGGTACGATAAAAAATGAATCTCACTGCGAATCTTTTCTTGAGGGTTGAAATTACCAAATTGTCCTTGCCTTGCGGCTTAGACTCTTATTCATCATTCGGTTAGACACTTTGCAGTGTAAACGTTTTTGCGGGTTTTCCTACAAAAACTGCCTTGTGATTTAAGCTCGCCTTGCGGCGGGTTTGGCTATCCATCCCTGTCAATCCCCAGTTGGTAACGATTCACTCTCTGTAACTGAATATTAACAGTTTATCCATCGGCTACTCCGAGCTAAGCTCGGACTCACCTAAGGGTCGACTAACCTCCGACTGATTAGCATTGTCGGAGAAACCTCGGGTATTCGGCGTCCCGGTTTCTCACCGGGATCTCGCTACTTATACCGGCATACTCACTTGATACCGCTCCACCTTGCCTTACAGCTCGGCTTCACTGCAGTATCAACGCTCCCCTACCAACTCATGCAAAGCATGAGAAATTCAAAATTAATAAACCTTCAGAATAAAACTTTTGACTTTTGAATTCCTTGTGCTTTACACAAGTTCTTCATCTTCGGTATTCTGTTTTAGCCTCGATACGTTTTAGGCGCATTTCTCCACCCTCCTCCGCTTCTTACTTCGTTCGAAGCTTCGGAAGGGCACTCGCTCTCCTTTGTTAATTAGAGAGGGTGCTCGTCCCGTAGCTTTTTCGGAGCAAAAAGCGAAGGAGAGCTGTCGTCCAGTGAGCTGTTACGCTTTCTTTCAAGGATGGCTGCTTCTGAGCCAACCTCCTGGGTGTCTGAGGAAAAACACTTCCTTTAACACTTAACAGAAATTTAGAGACCTTAGATGGAAATCTGGGTTGTTTCCCTTTAGAGCGATGAGCTTAGACCCACCGTTCTGACTGCCCGTAAATCTTTTTCCGGCATTCGGAGTTTGATTGAGTATAATAACTTGCGTTACCACACCCATTCAGTGCTCTACCTCCGGAAAAGTTTAACGGACGCTATACCTATATATATTTCGGGGAGAACCAGCTATCTCCTGGCTCGTTAGGCATATTACCCCTAACCGCAAATCATCTCATGTCATTGCAACGACAACGAGTTCGGGCTTCCCCCCGACTTTCATCGGGGCTCACCCTGTTCATGGTTAGCTCGCCAGGTTTCGGGTCTCCCAACAACTGCTTATTACGCCCTATTCAGACTTGCTTTCGCTACGCTTGAGCCGTAATTAGCGGCTTAAACTAATGCAGTAATTGAGAACTCGCCGGTTCATTCTTCAATAGGCACGTAATCACACCTCGCCTCCACTCGGTGTTCAAATGCAAAATTCAAAATGCAAAAGTCAAAATTTCAATTGTATATTTTTAATTTTTACTTGTACTTTTGATTTTTAACTTTTTACTTTTGACTTAAGCATCGAGTGGAAACGAGATGCTCTTACTGTTTGTTAGCAAATGGTTTCAGGTTCTATTTCACTCCCCTCACCGGGGTTCTTTTCGCCTTTCCCTCACGGTACTAGTTCACTATCGGACAACAAGAGTATTTAGCCTTGGAGCATGGTTGCCCCAGATTCGCTCAAAGTATGTGCTTCGAGTTACTTAGGTATCTCTAGAGGTATCTTGAATTTCGTCTACGAGACTTTCACTCTCTATGGTCGGCAATTCCACACCGTTTGACTATTCTTAATACTCCCATAATGAGACCCTACAACACCCGCGCAAATCTCTTGCGAGATTTGTTCGGGTTTAGGCTGTTCCGCTTTCGCTCTCCGCTACTGACGGAATCATTATTATTTTCTTTTCCTTGGGCTACTTGGATGTTTCGGTTCGCCCAGTTCCCTACTCGCACCGTATGGTGCAAGTCCCTCTTACGAGGAGATTACTCTATTCGGAAACCGCCGGATCAAAGGATGTTAGACTCCTCCCCGACGAATATCGCTGCCGACTGCGTCCTTCTTCGGCTCTTGTTACCAAGGCATCCACCACTTGCTTTAATAAAAACTAAGCTGTTTAAGACCTTTTCCTCCGATTTGCATCGGAGGGCCTACTTATATATTTTCTCTTCACTTTTTAAGGTACCATCCAGCTTTTTTCAGCTGACGATTAATTTCTATTTTAAAAAATAATCGTCAACCGCAAAAATTAATCGTCATCCTGAGGCATCGGCCGAAGGATCTAGCCGCAGCGCAATTCGCTTCGGGACGTACCGTCTGGTACATCCCGCTAGATTCTTCACTTCGTTCAGAATGACTAGCCCCAGTGGACCCAAGGAGACTCGAACTCCTAACCTCCTCGATGGCCCGTAAAGGGCCTCACTGGTGGACTGTGCCAGATTCGAACTGGCGACCTTCGCGTTGCAAACGCGACGCTCTACCAGCTAAGCTAACAGCCCTTACGGGCTAAACAAACGAGGCATTTACACTAAAAAATTGTTCGCAATTTTTCAGTGCGAGCCAACTGAGCCATTGGCCCGTCTGTCCTTGAGTTCCATTAAATAATGTGCAAAAACAAATAGAGCTCCCAATGGAGCTTCAAAAGATACTGAAAATTCCTATTTACGCACGCAAAAATCGCCTAAGGTTTTGGATTATTTGTTTAAGAATTTTCATTACTAATTTCTGGCTCCCCAGTGAACCGCATTATAACAAAAGAGATTAGGGGAAGTCAAGGGTTGGTTTATCGAGAAGTTATCCCATTTCTGGCCTTAAGAATTCTCTTAACCTCTGTTCGTCAAGAATAAAAGGTTTTGTTGTTTCGGAAATTTGCTTGGCAATCTTTTTAACAGCAGTGTCAATTATCTCCTTATTTGGTTCTAATATTTTTGTTGCCAAGGCTAC
>Ga0210017_1001354_pt1 | contig 21307 bp, 29 predicted proteins | sample CryGeyCG2014_020_FD_183966 | JGI IMG/M metagenome (GOLD analysis project Ga0210017, IMG submission 183966) | Groundwater microbial communities from aquifer - Crystal Geyser CG08_land_8/20/14_0.20 (SPAdes) (version 2) | ecosystem: Environmental > Aquatic > Deep subsurface > Groundwater | place... | reverse complement strand
ATTAACCGCGAAATCAAGCTAAAACTCAAGCCTGTTTCTACACTTGACTCCACCATTTGAAAGACTAAGACATTAACCCACTCATATATTCCTAATGTGGCCGGAATGGGAACCGCGCCGCTTAAGGTATCCGCTATTTTAATTAAAACCGCATCAGTCAAAAGCAAAGATTCTTTTAAAAAATGAGCGAAATAAACCATTTCTAACGCGCCGACAAAAAAACCAAAAACAGAAAGAATCACTCCCCAAAACGCCACTTGAGGCGATTTTTTAAAAAAACCAATTATCTCGGAATTAAATTCTCTTATTTTTTCAGCTAAACCGTCCTTATTGTTGTCTTGATTATTGCCAAAAAGTTTTAATCTATCAAATTTAAACAATTTTAATAATGATATGATTTTCTCTGACTTAATAAGTTTCAAAATCAAAAACAAAACAATAAGCGGCAAAATGGATAAACCGGAAAAAATCGCAAAATTAACCCAATCGCCTTTTAAAAAAATAATAAAGACTCCCAATAAACAAAATAAAAAAAACGAAAAAATTTCAATTATTCTTTCTATAACAATGGAAATTATGCCCTTAAAAACGGGAATTCCCATTTTATTTTTGGCGACAAAAACCCTGACTACCTCGCCGCCATAATAAAACCCGGGCGTTAAATAACTTAACGCCATTTCTCCCAATCTGGCTCCAGCCAAAGACCTAAACGGCAAATTGGAGAATCCGATTGTTTTTAAAATCATTTTCCAACGGATCACCCACGCTAAAATTTTTAAAAAAACCAAAAAGAAAAGAATAGCGACTTGCCACCAAACCAAAAAGCTAAAACGCAAAAAAATATCATCCAAACCGATATGCCGATAGATCCAGATTACCAATAAAATTCCAATTAAAAATGATAAAACAAACAGAACAATTTTTTTCATAACATAATTTCAGCTAAGATGGCTTTTCTTTACTTTTGTTGGACGCGTTCGACAATATTTTTGCGGTTGGTTTTGAAAAAACCGGTTTTATTTGTTGACTTTTTTTTAAACAATTTTTGCAATAGACCGGCCTAACTCCATCGGGAAGAAACGGAACATAAACCATTACACCGCAACTATCACACTTTGCCTCGTACTTTTCTCTGGATGGTTGGGGTAAGGTTTGTCCGACTTCAATCACTCCGCTCCAACGAGCGATTTTTTCTTCCACGATTTTTCTCGGTTCAGCATAACGTTCGCGGGAAACCCTGATTATTTTTTCTTTATTATTTTCGTTCATAGAAAGCGGCGGAAGCGTTATTGCGGAAAACGGATCTGAAGTAATTCCGTCAATCATTAATTTTAGATAAATATTATACGAATCAAGATTGACCAAATCAGTTTCGTCAAAACGCGGAAAAAATTCTTTGGCTAAAAATTCAGCATCATCGGCGCCAACCCGAAAAACAATCATCGTTCCAACATTACCAAAAACGGCATCCCTAACCTTGGTGCTTTGGTCGGTCATAAGTTGTCCAATATATTGGTGGGCAATAATCAAATTAAAATGATATTTTCTGGCCTCAGAAAGAATATTGGCGAAAGAATCTGTGGCAAAATTCTGAAACTCATCAACATAAAGATAGAAATCACGACGAGTTTCTTCGGGAATATCAATTCGGCTCATCGCCGCCATTTGCAGTTTGGTAATCATCATCGCTCCCAAAAGAGCCGAAGCGTCTTCTCCAATTTTACCCTTGGAAAGATCCATAACTATAATTTTCCCGGCATCAATCGCCTGACGCAAATTTACACTTGTTTTAAATTGTCCGACAATATTTCTAATCAACGACGTTGATAAAAACTGTCCAACTTTATTTTGAATCGGCGCCACAGCTTCGCTTCTCAAACGTTCGGGATATTTCGGATACTCTTCCACCCAAAACGATTTTACCACCGGATCGGTTAAACGATCAACCACTCTTTCTCTAAATTGTTTGTCTACTAAAATTCGCATTATGCCCAAAAGCGTGCTTCCCGGATATTCCAATAAAGCCAAAATTGCGTTTCTTAAAACATATTCCAAACGCGGACCCCAAGAATCAGCCCAAATTTTTTTAAAAACGCCAACCAATCCAGAAGCAACCAAATGACGATGACTGGGATCAACTCTTTCTAAAACATTTAGGGCGAAAGGAAAGTCAGTATCGGCCGGATTAAAATATATCGTATCGTTAATTCTGCCGGCCGGAACAAAATTCAAAGCTTTTTCAGCCAATTCGCCGTGAGGATCGACTATTGCTAAGCCACGGCCAGATTGAATGTCCTGATAAACCATATTCTCCAGCATGGTTGATTTTCCCACCCCGGTCTTTCCAACAACATACATATGCTGACGGCGATCTTTTGATTTAATGCCAAACTTTTGTCGAAGATTCCGATAATTTGTTTCGGCAAAAAATAACACTTTTTCGATTTCTCCTTGATTTAAATTGATTTCTGACATATTTTTATTATAATTTTAAGAAGATTTTTTGTCAATTTGGCGCTTACCCTCTTATTCCAGCGCCGATAAATTTAATTATTTGCTGTATTTTTTCTCCAATTTTTCTTTTATAAAAAATTTCGCGATTAAAAAATTTGCCAAAACAAATAAAACTATCAAGGATATTATTTTTCCTTTTGTCTTTAAAAACAAAGACGTTAAACCAAAAACTAAAGCCACCAGCCAATAAAAAACAACTATTGAACGATGAGACAAGCCCGCGTCCAAAAGACGAAAATGCAAATGCCGTTTGTCGGCGACAAACGGAGAGCCTTTATTAACAAGTCTTTGGATTATTACGCCGACCAAGTCAATTACGGCTAATCCGGAAATTAAAAAAGTGGTCGCTATTTTACTGCCGGAAATAATGGAAATAACCCCTAAAATAAAACCGGCGAAAAGACTGCCCCCCTCCCCTAAAAAAATTTTGGCCGGATGCCAATTAAAAAACAAAAAGCCCAAAAAACAGCCTGACAAAATTAAACTTATCAGGCCGATATCAGGTTGATAAAATTTAGTCAAAAAACAAAGTCCGGCAATGCCTAAACAACCAATAAAGCATAATCCCGAAACTAATCCATCTAAACCATCAAGTAATTTGGTTGAATACATTAGAACCATCAACCAAATAAACGTTATCAAGTCTGACCAGGGGGTAAAATAATACGGGACGTTGCCTAAACGAATAATTTCAATTTTAGGCTGATTAAGATAAAAATATTTGCCGCCCTGATCTGATAAAGAAGAAAACGGATTGTTGATATATTCTATGCCAATTCCGCTGGCGATTACTGTCAGACAGGCCAGGATCGGCCAAATAATTTGCCAACGCGGCTTAAAATCATACTTATCATCAAGCCATCCGCCAACCATTAAAATCAAACCGGCAAAAAATATACCAATCAAATGTTTATTTAAGACTAAATCTGTCGGCCAGCCTTTAACTTGTTTAACGATAAATAAAAAAATAAAAAATGAAGAAAAAATCGCCAAGCCGCCCAAAAGCGGCACCGGGCGTAAATGAATTTTTCTGACTAAATCAGGCTTATCAATTACCCCCCATTTTAAAGCCAACCGTCTGACTAAAAAAGTAAGAACAAAACTAAAAATTACGCTGATAATAAAAAAACTGAGGGCCATAATTTATTTAAAATTTTTATTGAGATAATCTTGTAAAATAATAGTGGCCGCGATTGAATGATTTTTGCTTTTTCCGCCTAACATCTTGTCGGCAAGTTTACTTGTCATTTTTTCATCAAAAAATGATAAAGGTAGTTTTGTTTGTTTTTTAAGAGAATCAACAAAATCGTCCGTTAATTTTGTTTGATTGGTTATGTTTCCCCTTAACCCAACCGGCCGTCCAACAACAATTTTATTTACTCTTTCCGCCCTAATAATTTCTTTTAAATCCCCAAACAGTTGATTTTTATTTTTTACTTTCAAAATCTTAAAAGGCATGGCTATTTTTATTTCGCTGTCAGCCACGGCTAAACCGACATATTTTATCCCAAAATCGATAGACAAAATTCTCATTTTTTAAAATTACTCTTTGGTTAAAATTTCCGCCCCGCTTTCCGTGATCAAAATTGTATGTTCAAAGTGAGCGGACAGGCTACCGTCAGCCGTAACAATAGCCCAATCATCACAGTTTGATTTTATTCGCCAATCTCCGGCGCTTACCATTGGCTCTATGGCTAAAACCATACCCGCTTTCAATTTCAACCCTGTCCCCGGCCGACCATAATTCAAAATTTCCGGTTCCTCATGAAGATCTCGGCCAATACCGTGTCCGCAAAGCTGTTTAATAATAGTTAAATTATTTTTTTCCACCAATGATTGAATGGCCCAAGAAATATCTCCCAAATGATCTCCATCTTTTGCTACAGCGATTCCCGCAACAAGAGATTTTTCAGTGACATCCAATATTTTTTTCGCGTCAGAAGAAATTTTTCCAACCGGAACACTAATGGCCATATCAGAATAATAACCCTTGTACTTAACCCCGCAATCAATCCCAATAATATCGCCCAATTTCATAATTCTTTCCGAACGAGGAATCGCGTGAACAATCTGTTCATTGATTGAAGCGCAAATAGTAGCGGGGTAAATACTATCTCCTTCAGAATAATTTTTAAAAGCCGGTTCTGCTCCGGCTTTTAAAATAATATCTTCCGCAATTTGATCTAATCTTAAAGTAGAAACACCCGGTTTAACATATTGAATCGTCTGATTTAATGTCTTAGCCAGAATTTTTCCCGCCTGACGCATCAATTTAATTTCTTCAGGCGTTTTAATTAAAGACATACTATTATATTTTATTTTTTATTTTTCGAACCGTATCTTCAAAAACTTTTTCTATTAACCCAACGCCATCTACTTCTATTAACATTCCTTTTTGGCGATAAAATTCAACAACTGGAATCACTCTTTCCCAAAACCAAGCAATTCTTTTTTTGATTGATTTTTCGTCTTTGTCATAATCCCTTACTTCAACTGCTCCGCCACAATTGGGACATTTTTTTATTTTCCGCGAACTTAATATTTTCTTGCAGTTAACGCAGACGGCTCTGTTAAGAAGACGGCTTAAGGACTCTTTTTCGCTTATTCTGAAATAAATAGCATAGGTTAACTGACTTTTTCTTGGCGCTAAAAGACGGCTTAAATCCCAAGCCTGCCCCACCGTTCTTGGATAGCCGTCAATCAAAAGCCCTTGATTATTTTTTATTTTTTTAAAAACAGATTGAAAAAGATTAAAAATAAGATCGTCTGAAAAATACATTCCGGCCTTATCCATTTGAAACATCAATTTCCCTTGCGGGGTTTTCTCTTTTTCGGCTTTACGAACTAATTCTCCGGTCTCAATTATTTTTAACCCAAATTTTTGAGCAAGCAAATTAGCCTGCGTGCCTTTACCGGATCCGGCCGAACCTAAAATAATAAGGTTTAAAATTTTTTTTGTCATAAAAACGATTCGTTTAAATTTTAAATCCTAACTAATTGTTGTCTAAAGCCTTTCGTATTCATACATGGAAATCTGCGCTTGAATCTGTTTGACTGATTCTAAAACCACGCTTACCACTATTAAAACAGAAGCTCCACCGATAGTGAAGGTGGAAAAACTAAAAACATTTTGAACAATAACCGGTAAGACAGCGACTAAGCCCAAAGACAAAGCTCCGGCCAACATTATCCTATTGCTTGTCCTGGCTAAATAATCAGTTGTTGGCTGACCCGGGCGTAATCCGGGAATAAATCCGCCCTGTTTTTGCAAGTGCTCGGAGATTTGAGTGGGATGAAAAATAATGCTTGTATAAAAATAAGTGAAAACAACGACTAAAATAAAATAAATAATCCCATAAATGAGTTGATTCTGAAATATCGCCGTTAAAAAGCCTCCCAACTTAACCATTAAACCGGAATCAGCGCGCGTTAATAGCTGTCCGATTAATCCCGGCAACAAAACAATGGAAATTGCGAAGATAATCGGAATCATTCCGGCCTGATTCACTTTGAGCGGCAAATAAGTATCTGTTCCTCCATACATACGATTGCCACGAATCCGACGAGCGTAAGTAACGGGAATGTTGCGTTGCCCTTCGGTAACAATAATAACTCCGGCAATGGTAATCAAAGACAAAATGGTTAAAATTAATAAATTTACCACTTGTTCTGAAGAAAAAGTCGCAATCGCTTGTTGTAATGAAATTGGTAATTTTTCCACGATACCGGCAAATATAATTAAAGAAATACCATTCCCGATTTTCTTTTCCGTGATTAGCTCTCCCAGCCACATCAAAAAAACTGTACCCGCAGTCATAACAATTAAAACATTTATCATCTCCATAACTGAAAGATCGCCAATGACCGCCTGGGCCGACTGGCGAAATAACATAATCATAGTATAACCCTGAATAATCGCTAAGGGAACGGTTAAAAGACGCGAATATTGATTGATTTTTTGATAACCGGCGCTACCCTCTTTGCTCAATTCCTCTAATCGCGGGATAATCATAGTCAAAAGCTGAACAATAATAGAAGCTGTAATATAAGGAGCAACCCCCATAGCCACTAAAGAAAAGTTTGCCATAGCCCCGCCGGAAAGAACATTTAACATTCCCAACATTTCATTTCTGGAAAAAAATTCTTTAAGGTTGGCTAAATTAACGCCAGGAATCGGGATGTGGGCAGCCACACGAAAAATAATCAAAAGACCAAAAACAAAAAATATTTTATTCCTTAAGTCTTTGATTCCCCAAATTTTTATTATTTTTTCTAACATAATGTCGCTATGTTCAAATTTAAAATGTAAATCTCAATCCTTCAATCAATCTCAGGATTGATACTGAGTAAAATCGAAGTATTAAAATGTAAAATTATTGATATTCACTTCACTCGCGAAATAAATATCCTAATTTTTGTTTTCTTTTCGCCAATCAATTCACTTACCAATAAATTGACTTTTGAATTTTAAATCTTGATCGCCTTTCCTCCCGCTTTTTTTATTGATTCTTCCGCATTTTTTGAAAATTCCTGCGCCCTAACAATAAATTTTTTACTTAACTTTCCTTGGCCTAAAATTTTAATTTCTTGGCTTTCCTTTTTTACAAGTTTATTTTTTGCCAATTTCTGCGCGTCAATTATTTCACCGTTTTCAAAACATTTTTCTAATTGATTGACGTTAACCACAGAAAAAACCCGAGACATGGCTTTAAATCCTCTATTTTTGGGAAATTTTCTGATTACTCCAATCAGTCCTTTTAATTTGAGTCCTCCTTTTCCGCCCGATCTGGATTTTTGCCCCTTTTGCCCTCGTCCGGAATAAGTACCCTGATCAGAAGCGTTGTTACCGCGACCGACTCTTTTTTTTCTGTGCCTTGAATTAGGCGCTGAACTTAAATTAGATAGTTTAATTGCCATATTATATTCCTATTTTATCGTTTTATTTAAAGAATCCAATGCTTTGAAAACCGCTTTAACGTTATTTATTTTACTCCTTGATCCTAAAATCTTACCGGTAACGTTTTTAATCCCGGCTAAAGACAAAACAGTCCTTAATACTCTGCCAGCCACTATTCCGTGCCCGCGACTAGCCGGTCTTAATAAAATCATAGCCGCCTTATATTTTGTTCTTACTTGACAAGGAATAGTATCGTTAATAATTGGAATTTTAATTAAATTTTTATTAGCCTGCCTCAAAGCTTTTTCAACAGCCATAGAGACATTAGCTCCCTTGTCCACCCCATAACCAATTTCTCCTTTATTATTGCCAATTACCAAGCAAGCGCGAAAACTCATTCTTTTCCCGCCCTTAACCACCCTGGTAACCCGAGCTAAATCAACCATTTGTTGAACAAATTCTGATTCTGTTTTTACGCCGGGCAATGACGGACCCATTGTTCCTCTTGTTTTCATCATAAATTTAAAATTCTAATCCTCCTCCCCTGGCTCCTTCAGCTAAAGACTTTACTCGACCATGATATTTATAACCTCCTCGATCAAAAACTATTTTCTTGATATTTTTTTTTAAGGCTTTTTTTGCTAAAAGTTTACCCACCTCCAAAGCAACGGCAACTTTGGTTAAACTGCTCTTCCTGTCCTTTTTTACCTCTTTATCGTTAGCCGAAGCCAAGGTAATCATTTTCTCGTCGTCTATCAGTTGAGCGTAAATAAACCTATTGCTTCTAAAAACAGCCAATCGAAGAATTTCGGCTGTTCCTTTTATTTTAGCCCTTACTCTTTTATGCCTCATTTGTCTTTGAATTTGTTTTTTGCGCGTTTTCATACAAACAATTTTAAATTAACCGGCTGCTGTCGCAACTTTTTTCCCAGCCTTTCTTTTGATAATTTCGTCAATATATTTAATTCCCTTACCTTTATATGGTTCTGGTTTTTTTAAACGCCTAATGCTGGCCGCCACCTCTCCTACCAATTGTTTGTCAAATCCCTGAATGATAATAAAATTTTGGCTGACGTCTATCTTTATATTTTCCGGAATTTGAAACTCAACCGGATGAGAAAATCCAAGGCCGAGAATTAATTTGTGTCCTTCTACTTTAGCGCGATAACCAACCCCAATTAATTCTAATTTTTTTTCAAAACCAACGCTTACTCCCTGAACCATATTAGCAATCAAGCGAGTAAAGGTTCCCCAAAGAGCATTTTCTTTTCTATCTCTAGAATTTCTTGATTTAATCAATAAAATCTCTGCTTCTTGATTAATTTCAAAACAGTTGGGCAAGTTTATAAATAATTCCCCTTTAGGCCCGCGAACTGTAACTTTTCTCTCTTGATTATTATTCTGCTCTTGTTCGCTCGTTTTTATTTCCACTCCCTGAGGAATGTTAATTGGTTTTCTTCCTATTCTTGACATAATATCGCTACGCTCAAATGCAATCCGCCAGCTGACGGAGCAAAATTACTATTTAGTATATTTCACAAATCAATTCACCACCCAAATTACCCTCAATGGCTTCACGGCCCGTCATCAGTCCTCGAGGAGTAGAAACGATAAATAGACCTTTTCTCCCAAAAATTTTAGGAATTTTATCTTTTTTAATATAAATCCTCTGACCCGGCTTACTAATCTTTTTTAAATATTTTATAACCGAAATTTTGCCGTCATATTTCAAAACGCATTTTATCTGTTTAAAGCCTGTTTTTCCCTCGTCTAAGGGAGCCAGTAATTCCGCCTTTTCAATAAACTTTTCTTTCTCTAAAATCTGAGCCAAATTGAATTTAAACCTTGAATAAGGCAAAACTATCTCCTCTTTGCCAACTGCTGTGGCATTACGAATTCTTGTTAACATATCGGAAATTGGATCCACCATAAATTTTACAAAATTATAATGTTAAATTCTACCAAGACGATTTTCTTATTCCCGGGATTGCCCCTTTGTTCGCTAATTCTCTAAAACAAATTCTACAAATCCCGAATTCGCGCATATAGCCATGACGCCGACCACATCGCCAACACCTTCTGACAATACGAGTCTTAAATTTTATTTTCTTTAATATTTTTACTTCCTGCGCTTTAGTTGACATATTTAATTTATTTTTCTCTAAAAGGAAAACCCAACAACTTAAAAAGTTCAAAACCTTCTTCCTTATTTTTAGCCTTTGTAACAATTACCACCTGTAAGCCGTGCGTCCTTTCTACGCTTTCTTGCAAAATTTCAGGGAAAACCGTCTGTTCTTTAAATCCGATTGAAAGATTGCCCTGGCAATCAATACTTTCTTTTAATAATCCGCGAAAATCTCTGATTCGTGGCAAGGCAATATTAATCAATTTTTCCACAAAATCATACATTTTTTGCCCCCTTAAAATAGTACTCAATCCCACCACTAAACCTTCCCTAATTTTAAATCCGGCAATTGACTTTTTGGCTAAATTTTTGACTGGAATCTGCCCGGTTATCTTGGCTATGGTTTGAGCCGCTATTTCTTGGTATTTTTGATCCTTCTCTACAATATTTCTATTTAAACCAATATTAACTATAACCTTTTCCATTTTAGGAGTCGCTAGTTTATTCTTTAAATTGAGTTTTTTCATCAATTCCGGAACAACTTGTTTTAAATATTTTTGTTTTAAACTCAGAGACATATTAATTCGCACTTATAATAATTGGTTTATTAAAAAATTTCTTTGCATTTTCGACAGAATCTTTGCTTTCGTCCGTCAGCTAAAATTTTATAGCCGACCCTGATCGGTTCTTTACAAGCGGGACAAATCAGCATAACGTTGGAAACGTTTAACGATACGGCCATTTTTATTTTTTGTCCTTTTTCGTTTTCCCTTTTCGGTCTGACATGTTTAATCACTAAATTTAAACCCTCAACAACTATTTTGTTTTCTTTGGGTAAAACTCTTATGATTTTTCCTTTTTTACCCTTATCTTTTCCTTGAATTATCTTTACTGTGTCATTTTTTCTGATTTTCATATTGAATTTACAAATTATTACAAATCAAATTGTCTCATTACAATACTTCCGGCGCCAAAGAAATAATCTTGGTAAATCCTTTCTCTCTCAACTCCCTCGCGACAACGCCAAAAATTCTTCCGCCTTTCGGCTCTTTGGTTTTTTTATCTACAATCACAGCCGCATTGTCGTCGAATCTAATATAAGTGCCGTCCGGGCGACGAGTTTCTTTTCTTGTTCTTACAATCACAGCATAAACAATTTCTCCCTTTTTAACCGAAGTGTGAGGAACTGCTTTTTTTATGGTTGCGGCAATAATATCGCCTATTTTGGCGAATCTTCTCTTATATCCGCCAAAAACCTTAATACACATTATGTCTTTGGCTCCAGTATTATCTATAACTTTTAACATCGTGCGCGTTTGAATCATATCACTATACTTAAACGCAAATTAATTTTTAATCGTTTTACCTACTAATCGCCATCTCTTTTCTTTTGATAATGGTCGGCATTCTTCAAAAATAACCTTATCTCCGACTTTAGCTTCTTTTTTCTCGTCATGAACTTTATACTTCTTATTTAAAAAATATCTCTTTTTATAAAGGGGATGAATCTTCATTCTATCAACTTCTACAACTATTGTTTTTTCCATTTTAGCGCTTACAACCGTTCCTTTAATTGTTCTCTTTAACATATTTGTTTATTTAATATTGTTTTTATCGTTAATAATGGTCAAAATCTGGGCAACTAATTTTTTTGTTTTTCTCTCTTCTCTTACATTTTTTGATTGCTTTAATTGAAACTCAAAACGAAGATTTCTCAATTTCTCGCGAGATTCATTAAGAATTATTTCTAATTCTTCTTTGGTTTTATTTTTAATTTCTTTTATTTTCATCTTGTTATAAATCTTGTTTTAATCGGCAATTTATAAGCGGCTCCTAAAAAAACCTCTCGAGCTAATTCTTCCGGTATACCAGTGACCTCAAAAAGGATGGTGCCGGCTTTAATCGGCGCAACATAATGATCGACCGCGCCCTTACCTTGTCCCATTGGAATTTCGGCTCCTTTCATAGTTACTGATTTAGCCGGAAAAATTCTAATCCAAAACTTTCCTCTCTTTTTGAGAATTCTTGCCACTAAACGGCGAACTGACTCTATTTGGTTGGCGGTAATCCAATGAGTTTCCAGAGCTTTTAGTCCATATTCGCCAAAACTAAGATATGTTCCTCGACTGGCTTCTCCGTCATACCGGCGTCTTCCTTTGTGTGTTTTCCTGTATTTTACTTTTTTGGGCATTAACATAGCTTGAAATATTACAAAATCAATTATTTTTGATTATTATCTTCCAAATTAGATTCTGATTTCTTGATTCCCGTCGGTTTATCTTTTTCTATTTCTTTAACTTTATTGCCAGATTTAGCGAATATTTCTCCTTTATAAATCCAAATTTTTATGCCAATCGTGCCGTAAATGGTAAAAGCCGTGCCACGGGTATAATCTATATCGGCTCTAATGGTCTGAAGTGGAAGTTTTCCCCAAACTAACTTTTCTGAACGAGCGATTTCCGCTCCATCCAACCGTCCATTCACCATTATTTTAACTCCTTGAGCGCCACCGACCTTAACCTGTTTTATCACTTTTTTCATAACTCGTCTGAAGGGAAGCCTTTTTTCTAAATCAATAATCACTCCCTCTAAAACGACCGGAGATGATAACATTGGATTTCTTTCTTCAACGACATTTATTTCCAACCCCAGTTCGCTATTATCTATAAATTTATCTTTTATTTCCTTTTTTATTTTTTCTATATCAACGCCGCCACGACCGATAATCAATCCGGGTTTAGCAGTATAAATTATTATCCTTAAAGTCTTTGCCAATCGTTCAATATTTATTTTAGCAACGCCGTAATTTTTTAATCGTTGCGACAAAAATTTTCTGATTTGCAAATCTTCTTTTAGAAATTGTTTAAATTTATCTCTGTTAGCAAACCATTTTGAGTCCCAATCTCTGATCAATGGTGTTCTATAAATTTTTGGATTTACTTTTCTACCCATAAGCGCTTCACTAAATGCAAAATGCAAAATGCAAAATGCAAAATTTAAGTATTGCTTCGCGATAATTTTTATTATTTATTTTTTTTGAATTTTGACCTGCCATTTTTAATTTTAATTTTTGAACCTTAATTTGTCTTATATGCTTTTTCTTCTAAAGACTTTATTTAAAACTCCTTTTGTCCCCTTGGCTCTGGTTTTCACTTTGTCTATTTTTTGCCCTTTTCCGATTGTTTCTTTAGTTCGTAAAGCTTCTTTTGCTGAAACATTAATTTCTTTTCCTTCATGAGCGCTCGCTTCAACTTGACCGGATGTTTCAAGAATTTTCTTTTCTTTTAATAATTCTGTTTCTTTTTTCAAATTTGGATTTCTCTCCTCAAGAACAATTTCCAAGTGACAATTCTTTTTCTTTAACGGCATAGCTCGACCAAAAGCTTTTGGTTGCCACCTCTTCAGAACAGTGCCTTCGTTAACAAAAATCTTCTTAATAAAAAGATTTTCCTTTTTTAAATCAAAGTTATTTTCGGCGTTGGCGATACAAGACTTTAAAACCTTAGCTATCAATAAAGCGGCTTTTTGAGGAATAAAATTCAAATAATTCAAACCTTCTCCGGCGTCCATTCCTCTGATTAAATCAACGACTAATCTCATTTTTTTGGGTGATATTTTTAAATATCTTCCCTTAGCTTTAATTTCCATTTCTTATCATTAGATAGCGCGTAACGCGCTGATTGGTTATCAATTATTTACCCGGAGCGACTTTAGTTTCAGCGGGAGTTTTTTGACTAGCGCCCGCCTCTATTTCTCTTTGCATTTTCCCGCCGTGTCTGACAAATTTGCGAGTTAAAGCAAATTCACCCAATTTATGCCCGATCATATTCTCTACAATCAATATCGGCATATGAATTTTACCATTATGAACTCCGATAACAAAGCCCACCATCTCCGGAATAATAGTTGAATCACGCGACCAAGTTTTAATAATTGTTTTATCCCCCGCTTTAAGCTTGGCTATTTTTTTTAATAATTTTTGGTCAATCCAAGGACCCTTTTTTAAACTTCTGCTCATTTTTTACCTACGATTAATGCCATTTTTGCGCATCGTTTTAATATTTATAATAATATCTTGCTAATTTGTTTTAATTATTTATTTTTCTTCTTTTTCTCTCTTCTTTGAATAATATATTTTTTTGTCCACTTTTTTTTGTTTCTTGTTTTTACGCCCAGAGCCGGCTTACCCCAGGGAGTTTTTGGATGGACCAAACCAATCGGAGAATGTCCTTCTCCGCCACCATGAGGATGGGCTACCGGCGCCATTACTTTTCCCTTGACTGAAGGCCTTATTCCGCGATGACGAGTCCGTCCGGCCAAACCCCAGCGCACATAACGCCATTCAACATTGCCTACTTGTCCAAAACTTGCCAAACAATCTTCTCTTATTATCCTTCTTTCGCTTGACGGCATCTTGATTTGAGCAAAACCGTTATCTATCGCCATCAAAACCACGCAATTTCCGGCCGAGCGAGCAATTTTGCCACCCATTCCAGGCACCATTTCAACATTATAGATTGAAGACCCTAAAGGAATATATTTTAAAGGAGCCCTGCTGCCGATTGTCAAATCTATCTTATTTTTGGAGCTTATAATTTTATCTCCAACCTTAAGTCCTTCCGGAGCTATAATATATCTTCTCTCTCCGTCAGCATAACAAAGTAAAGCAATGCTGCAAGAACGATTTGGGTCATATTCAATCGTTTCAACTTTAGCGGGGATATCAAATTTATTTTGTTTAAAATCAATCTTACGATAAAAATTTTTTTCTCCGCCACCCTGATGCCTTACCACCAATTGTCCTTTTCTATTCCGTCCGGCCGTTTTTTTTAAAATTTCAATCAAATTCCGACGGGGTTTTCCCTTAAAAAAATCTTTATTTTTTAATATACTTGTTTTACGCCGGCCGGCGGTTGTTGGTCTATAAACCTTAATCATGCTGTTATTTTATTTTTTGTTTATAAATAAATTTATTTTTAAATTTTTATTGACTTGATTTTTCTGATAAAGTTTCTATTTTTTCTCCTGACTTTAAAAATACTATGGCTTTTTTATAATTTTTGGTCGTTCCTCGAGTTCGTCCATATCTTACCTTTTTACCCTTAACTTTAATTATATTAATTTTTATCGGGGTTAAATTGTAGACCTCTTTTATCGCTTTTTTAACTAAAATTTTGTTTGCCTTGAGGCTTACTTCAAAAACATAACGATTTTTAGCCTCTCCATCAGTGGCTTTTTCTGTAATTATCGGCCTAATTAAAACTGCGTTGGCTGTTTTAGAAATAGTTTTTAGGGTTTTACTAATTTTCACTCTCCCTAAGCCCTGTTCTTCTTGGAGACTTTCTTCTTGAATTTTTTGCTTTGGCGATTCCTTGCTGACTGTTTTTCCCGCATCCTTTTGTGTTCTTTTTTTAAAAAAAGCCATACTTTTATAAAATTATTTTTCTTTTGCTAAGCATCTTTTTTCTATTTTCTTAAGTCCGTCTAGAGTAATTAACAAATAGTCTGATTTTAATAATTCCAGCATCTCTAGATTGGTGGCTGGAATTATTTTTAAATTTCTGATATTTTTCGCTGATTTAATAATATTTAAATCTTTTTCTAATAAACTAAGAATAATCTTTTTCGTTTGCTTTTTATTGTTTTTATAATTTGGAATCAATTTGGATAAAATTTGGATGAAATTTTTGGTTTTTATTTCTAAAAGATTAATCTTATCAATGACAAAAATATTATTATCTTTTATTTTATCTGATAAAGACATGCAAAGAGCCAATTCTTTGGCTTTTTTATTCACCTTTTGAACGTAATTTCTTTCATTTAATGGCCCAAAAACGGTTCCACCGCCATGCCATAGCGGAGATCGAATAGATCCGGCCCTGGCTCGACCAGTGCCCTTTTGCTTCCAAGGTTTTTTGCCTCCACCCCTTACTTCTCCTTTGGTTTTTGTGTGGGCGTAATTGTGGCGATGATTAGCCAAAATCGAGGTCAAGACCTGATGAACAAATTCCGGTTTTACTTCTAATCCAAAAACTTTTGGACTCAAATTCTCTTCTTTTATCTTTTCCCCTTCCTGATTGTAAACTGCTATCTTCAACATAAAATTAATCTGCTATTTCCAATAAAGAATTTCTTGCTCCCGGCACCGCGCCTTTTATTAATAATAAATTATTCTCCAAATCAACATCCATTATTTCCAAAGCCTTAACCGTCTTTTGATTTCCGCCCATTCTTCCGCCCATTTTTTTGCCCTTAAAAATCTTAGCTGTTCCGCTTGAGCCAATAGATCCAGGCATTCTCAATTGGTCTTTATGTCCATGACTGGCCGGTGAACCATGAAAACCGTGACGCTTAACCACTCCTTGAAATCCTCGTCCTTTAACTTTGCCTGTTACATTTACCTTGTCGCCAATCTTAAAAATATCAACCTTAATTTCGTCGCCAATTTTAAAATCACTGCCATCCTTAATTCTGAATTCTTTTAAATATCTAATTTTTGTCGCTTCAGGAGAAGCTTTCTTTAAATGGCCTCCCAATGATTTGGTATTTTGTCTCCTTTTACCAAAACCGACTTGCACCGCCAAATAACCATCTTTGTCTGCGGTTTTTACTTGGGTAACCAAACAAGGACCGGCTTTAACTTTCGTTACCGGAACAATCTTATCATCTTTAAAAACCTGAGTCATCTCCAATTTTACTCCTAAAATAAATTTCATTATTTTATCTATTCTTTAATTAAATACTTTAAAATATGATTATTAATTGGGATTAAAAAAAGTCGGGTTGAGGCCAATTTCCCGGCCCTGAGCCCGGCTTCCAAAATCAAGATAATGAATATTTTGTTCTGGAATTAGTGGGGAAAATTAAACCTCTCTACGTAAAGCAAGGATAGTTAAATGATAACTCTTTAATATTTGCTCTTTATTTCGATTAAGAGCAAATTATTATAAGAATTCACTTTTAACTAAATCCAGCTTTAGAAATAAGAAATAATTTACATTTTTATCTCTACATCTACTCCAGCCGATAAATGAAGGCCGGTTAGAATTTCTAATGTTTGCGGATTAAAATCAAAGATGTCAAGTAATCTTTTGTGAACCCTTTTCTCATATTGATCTTGGGCGTTTTTGTGGACAAAAGTAGACCTCAAAACAGTATATTTGCGTTTTTCTGTCGGTAAAAAAATCGGACCAACTATTTTAGCGCCGGAGCGAGAAACGGCCTCAATAATATCCTTTAGCGCCTCATCAATAACTCGGTGATCATAAGACTTTACTTTAATCCTAATCCTTGGCTTATAATTAGCCTCTTTGTCTTTATTCTGTTTTTGATTCTTAATTTTATCTCCTGACATCTGAATATAAAGAACTAAAACCATCTTAACGCGGAGTTTAATGTCGCTCCGACGTCTTGCGTAGTATAAACAACTTAAATTAGACTATTTTAAAATTTTAGTAACAACGCCGGCACCAACCGTTTTTCCTCCCTCACGAATAGCGAATTTCTGTTGTTCTTCTAGGGCAACCTGCTTAACCAATTTCACTTTTACGCTTAATGTATCTCCCGGCATAGCCATTTCTGTGCCTTCCGGCAAAGTAACGTCTCCGGTTACGTCTGTTGTTCTGATATAAAACTGAGGTTTGTATCCGCCAAAAAACGGCGTATGTCGTCCACCTTCTTCTTTAGAAAGAATATAAACCTGACCTTCAAATTCAGCGTGAGGATTCACAGTTTTAGGTTTAGCTATAACCTGTCCTCTTTCCACATCTTCTTTTTTGGTTCCGCGCAAAAGAATGCCCGCATTATCCCCGGCCAAACCTTCATCCAATGATTTTCTAAACATTTCTATACCCGTAACCACCGTACTGGTCGTTGGCCGCAAACCAATAATTTCCACTTCGTCGTTTAATTTTACTTTTCCTCTTTCAATTTTTCCAGTAACTACGGTACCACGCCCTTCAATTGAAAAAATATCTTCAATTGGCATTAAAAACGGCTTTTCTGTGTCTCTTTTCGGCTCCGGAATATAACTGTCAAGCGTGTCAATCAATTTCAAAATTGGGCCGCAATGAGGACAGTCGGCTTTACCACAACCGCACTCAAAGGCTTTCAAGGCCGATCCTTCAATAATTGGGATTTCGTCTCCGGGATAATTATATTTCTTCAAAAGGTCTCTTACTTCTTCTTTAACTATATCTATTAATTCTTTATCTGAAACCGTATCAACCTTGTTTAAGAAAACAACTATTGCCGGCACACCAACCTGATAAGACAATAAAATATGTTCTCTAGTTTGAGGCATTGGTCCATCAGCGGCCGAAATAACCAAAATAGCTCCGTCCATTTGAGCCGCTCCGGTAATCATATTCTTAATATAGTCGGCATGACCCGGACAATCAATGTGAGCGTAGTGGCGCTTGTCTGACTCATATTCAACGTGAGCTAAGGCAATGGTGATTCCCCTCGCTTTTTCTTCCGGAGCATTATCAATTTGATCCATGCCTTTGTCGTCAGCCTTTTTGCCGGCCGCTCTCAAACATTTTAAAATAGCCGCCGTTAAAGTGGTTTTGCCATGATCGACATGACCGATTGTTCCTATGTTGACGTGGGGCTTGTCTCTTAAAAATTTTTCTTTTTCTGCCATATTAATAACCTCGTTTATCGCGGAATTTATAAAAACTTTTTTATCTTTTTCCGCGAGTTTATGTTTTTTTAATTTTAATTTTTATTAAATCGCAAAAGTAAGTATAGCACACTAATATTTTTTGGCAATAATAACTTTTCCACATTATTAGTTTACGGCTTATTTCTCTTGATAATACTAGAATAAAACGATAACAAATATTCTATTATTCGTCAAGTCTTATCTCTTCTCCGTCGCTTAAAAAAACAACATCCCCCATTTCATCAGTCCTTAAAACTTTTGTTTTTATTTTTTCTAAATTATTTAAAACCCTTAAACTGGGATGCCCAAAACTGTTTAATCCAACGGAAATTACCGCGTAATCGGGATTTACGATTTTTAAAAAATCAATTGACGAAGAATTTTTTGATCCATGATGAGCGACTTTTAAAACATCGGATTTTAAAATATATTTTCCTTTTATTAATTCTTCTTCCGCTCTTATGGGCGCATCACCGGTAAAAAGAAACTTATCTTCTCCGTATTCTAAAACAAAAACCAAGGAAGCGGAGTTATCGTCGCCTTTCAAGCTTTTTGTTAATCCGGCCGGCGGCCATAAAAAATATAAAGCTGTTTTTTTATCCAAAACAATATCAGCTGGAGCGTTGATTATTCGCGAAATAACGCCCTTTTCTTTAATCAGTCTCTCCTCTTCAAGATCAATCGAAGAACTGCCGTTTAGTCCATTGGTTAAAATTTCTTTTACTTGATAACGGTTTAAAACCTCAACCAATCCGGTTAAGTGATCCGAGTCGCTATGGGTAGAAATCATTAAATCTATTTTTCTGTTATAAAAAGGAATATATTTATCCAAATAATAAATAATATTTTTATTAGGTCCGCCGTCAACTAAAATATTATAGCCCTGCGAATTCTGAATTAAAGCGGCGTCTCCTTGGCCAACGTCGAGAAAAATCACCCTTAGATAACCCTGTGGAACTTTGCTATTAAGAAAAAACCGCCCGTAGCCCAATAAAATTAAATTGAACAACAACAAACCGGCGACAAAATAAATAATAATCCTAATTCCTTTGATTTTTGTTTTGTTAAAATTTTTAATTTCCATAAACTCGTTACCGTATTAGAAATTAATCAAACCTCGTCTTTTTAAGTTTGCCTAACCAGAAAAAAATCAAAATATAAAAAATTATTGTTAGAAATAAAGGAAAATTCAATGCCAAATAAGCTCCCGGCGCCTTAACGCTAAATTTGGCCGCCAAAATAACAAAAGTTGATAAAAGCCAAAGCGGATAAAAAAATATTTTGGCTAAATAAAAATTAATCAATCCAAGCAACGCGAATGTTAAACCGAAAACCATTATCAAGGGCATAACTGATATAACTAAAACATTTATTAAAGGAGACATTAATGACAAATTGCCAAAATAATATAAAACTAAAGGCAAAACAAAAATTTGGGCGCTAATAGTTGAGGCTAAATATTGACGAAGAGGAAAATATCTAAAATCCGGGATTTTGTTGAAATATTTATCAAAAACTGTTGACAAAAAACTTATCCCAGCCACCGCAAGAAACGACAGTTGAAATCCAATATCGCTTTTTAACAATTGAGGATTAATCAACAATATTGCGGTCGCAGCATAAACAACGAATCTTTTACCTGTTTGCGGCCGACCGATTATTTGAGACAAAACCAAACCTAAGCCCATAATTGCCGCCCTGACGGCTGAAGCTGGCGCGCCAACTAAAACTACAAAAAAAATAACAACCAAAAATGTCGGCCAAAAAATCTTTTGTCTGGAAATTAATAAAACATTAATAAAAAAAATTGTGATTAATTTAGAAAAAATAGAAATATGCAATCCGGAAACAGCTAAAATATGGGATATTCCGGCTTGAGCAAACCAATTTCTAATCTCTGGCGGAATTTGATTTTTGTTGCCCAAGAGAATAGCCGAGACAAAAGTTCCTTGCGGTTCGGTAAAGTGTTTATTAATTAATTCTTGAATTTTATTTCTAAAAATCAATATTTTGTCATAAAATCCTATTCTTTCTCCCTGTTTTAAAACCTCAATTTTTGGCCAAGAACAAATTGAGTAAACGCCGCGAACGGCTAAATACTCTGAATAATCAATTTTCCCAATATTTTTCGGTTTAACTAAAAAACATTCTACTCGCAAAATATCTCCTCGCTGATAATAGCTATAAAGCGGAACATTAAGCAAAACCCCTCCCTTTATTTTCTTGTTTTCCGTGCTTATTTTTTCTAAAATTATTCCGATTCTATTATTTTCCATTTCCGGCTCTTTAGTGATTTCTCCGGTAAGAATAATTTTCTGATTATTATAAAAAACTAAATGATTTTCATCTACTTTGGGGAAGCTTATTTGCTCTCGCCAAACCCCGAAAATAAAAAAGAGGCCGATAAGAGAAATCGGCCAAATATTTCTAACTGATTTTTTCTGAAAACAAAAAAAAATAATTAGAGTCAGAAAAAACAGCAGTGGATAAATAAAAATCGGGACGGATAAAAAACTTGCCAGTCCAATTCCGCCGACAAAAACCAAACAAACAATCGGAACCATATTTTCCTTTTCCATTGCTTATTTATTGTTTTTTAAACGAAAATAGCTTTCAATTAAATTATCCAAATTCCCGTTTAAAATATCATCTACGTTCGAAGTCTCGTAGTTGGTGCGATTATCTTTGACCATTTTATATGGTTGAAGAACGTAAGAACGTATCTGATTGCCCCAAGAGGCTGATTTAAATTCTCCCCGCAAACGCGCTTTTTCTTCTTCTTGCTCGGCCCGAGCGTATTGATATAATTTTGATTTTAATATTTTTATGGCTCTTTCTTTATTTTGGGTTTGCGATCTTTCGGCCTGACAGCTAACCGTAATCTTGCTTGGCAAATGAGTTATTCTGACAGCGGTTTCGTTTTTTTGCACATTTTGTCCACCGTGACCGGAAGCTAAAAATGTATCCATTTTTAAATCGTCGGGATTAATTTCCACTTCAACCTCTTCTATTTCTGGCAAAACTTCAACCAAAGCAAAAGATGTATGACGCATTTGTTCCGCGTCAAAAGGAGAAATCCTGACTAAACGATGAACTCCGGCTTCTC
>Ga0210017_1001348_pt1 | contig 21362 bp, 15 predicted proteins | sample CryGeyCG2014_020_FD_183966 | JGI IMG/M metagenome (GOLD analysis project Ga0210017, IMG submission 183966) | Groundwater microbial communities from aquifer - Crystal Geyser CG08_land_8/20/14_0.20 (SPAdes) (version 2) | ecosystem: Environmental > Aquatic > Deep subsurface > Groundwater | place... | reverse complement strand
AGGCCGCCGCCCTGTTTGAAAAAAGCCTGTAATTTCCCCCCTCCAGCTCCTCGTACTTATTATAGTCGGCGACAGCTTTCTCATATTCCTCTAGAAAGCTGTAAGCTATGGCCCTGCTGAAATAGGCCTGGGCCAGTTTTTTTTCTCCGCATTCGTAATCCCAGCTTTCGATGGCTTTGGAGGCGTATTTAAGTCTCTCTTCCTGAACCCTGGTCTTAGAAGAAAGTTCGAGGTATTTATCGAAATCCGAAGCGAAGGCCGGCGGGGACTGCAGGACCAGTAGCAGCGCCGGGAGAAAGCGCGTCAAATGTTTTCTCATCTTGCCGCCGCTTTACGCCTTTTATCCGCGCAAGCGGCGTACCCGCCCAGCCCGCTTTTCTTAAACAATTTATCCAGGGTCTCCGCTCCTTCCCTGTCTTCCGTCAGGTCATACAAAAAGATGGAATAGCCCGCCCTGTAAACAGGCTCCCGGGTCCTGAGCCAGGAAAAGGTGTCTTTATCGGCGTAATAGGTGCCCTGAAGGTTGGTAACGGAAACGGCCAGCAGAATCTTTTCCGAAGAGCAAAGGTCGGCCGGAGAAGGCTCGAAGGGGACGTTGCTCACCAGGCCCAGGGGAACGTAATTGAGGCCGTAATAGGCGGGGTTCGCAACGCCGAAATAAGCCAGAACGACCGGAGGATTCCCCTTTTCCCGGAGATATCCGGAAAGGGATTTCAGGTCCTGGCCCCAGTCTATATTCGAATCCGTAAGATATTCCCAGCCTTTTTCCGCCCCCCCGGCGGCTTCACTGAAATAAGAAAGGTAAAAAGGATGGGTTTTAGCCACGGAAAAGAAAGAAAACAAAAAAAACGGCGCGAGCAGGTAAAGGGATTTTCTTCGGAACTTGTCGTAAATTTTCACGATCCCGTAAGCCGCTATAAGGAGGACGAAAGGCAGGGCCGGAAGGATATGCCTCACGCCTATCTGGACCTTTGAACTCATCGCCGATAGAAAATAGAAAAAGAAAGGCGCCAGTATCCAGAGGAATTTCCGGTATTCCCTGAACATAAAAAAAAGCCCGGCCAGAAAGAGCGCGGTAAGGAAAAGAGGGCTTTTAAGCGCAAAAGCCGCCGGAAAATACCACCACACTCCCTCGACGGAGTGTTTCCCCATTATAAAGGAGCTTCTCCCGCCGCTCAAACGCCTGAAAGTTTCCGTAAGCGCGTCCGAATAAAGCGTCATATCGCCCTTGTAGACAACGAGCAGGGCCAAAAGGGAAACGGCAAGAAAAACCGAGATTATTTTTACCAGCTCTTTAATTTTAAATTTATTGGAAAAAAAATTGTCAAAAATAAGGAGGGCGGAAAAAAGAGGCGGCAAAACAAACATGCTGTATTTGGAAGCCATGGCCAAGCCGGCGGCGGCCCCGCCGGCCGCGGCGAGCGCGTAGCGGTTTTCCAGTAAACGAAAACCCGTCTTTTCGCCGGAAGACAGGAGAAAACCCGCCAGGCAGGCGGAAAAATAGAAAAAAGCCGGGGCTATGTCGGTGGTGACCAGAGGAATGTTTGAAATGAAAACCGGATTCACAGAAAAGAGGAGAACGGCGGCGAAACCGGCGTTCTTGCCTCCGGAAAAACGACCGAAAAGATAAAAAAGGACAAGGAACAACGGGCTCCAGAACAAAAGAAGGAAATAACGGGAAGTATTGAGTATTTTTTCCGCGTCCGCGTTGTTTTGATACAGAAAAAGATCCCCGTAATTATACGGCATGCGGCTCTGAAAATATCTATGGGTAACGAAGGAGTTGAGCTTAAGGAATTTCAAAGGCGCCGCGGCCAGCATCTCCGCCAGGGGCGGGTGGTCCATTATGTTCATCCGGTATTTGCCGGTTTCCAGATACGAATAACCGCTGGAGAGATGCACGGTTTCGTCGTAAGTCGCCGCCGATTTTTTGACGAAAGAAATCCCGGCATAAAAATAAAAAACGATAAAAAACGCCAGAACCGGCAGGACCGCTTTTCTAACCCCGCCACCCGCTTGTCCGCCGACGGCGGGCCGGTCTTTTTTAAATAAATCGCCCGAAAGGCGATAAGCGGGTGGCGGGGTCATATTGATATTCTAGTAAAATATCCGCCATTATGACAGGAGCGCCGCGAACCGAAAAGGCCGCTATCTCTTTAGTAAGACAAAATTAATTCTTATAAAAATATGTATTTTATGTTAATTATACAATAATTTATGATATTACTATTGATTTTTAGTATAATTGATGTTATACTTACTTTATAGTTTAAATTCCATAAAAGAGAGGTGCGCATATGCCCGACGCAAATCCGAAAGAACCCGTGGTGCTGAAGAATTTCCTGGAGATACCCTACGACCAGCTCGAGGCGATGAACCTCGAGGCGGGCAGAGACGCCGAGACCTTGCCCCTGGAGAAACTTGAAAAAAAATACCGCGCCTACCTGGAGGGAGAAAAACGCCTGAAAGCGGTGACGCTTTGTTTTACGGATATAGAAGGACGCTTCCACATGCTGGATTACGATAAACAGTACTTCCTCAGGGCGGCCGACAATCTTACTTTCGACGGCTCTTCCATCCGGGGATTTTCGGCGCAGAAAGAATCCGACCTGCGGCTGGACTGCGACTGGGGCAGTATCTTCTGGCTCCCCTCGGACGTTTTCGGACCCGGCAAGGTGATATTATTCGCCACCGTCATGAACCGCGACAAGACCGTCTATGAATCCGATTTCAGGGCGCGCCTGGCGCTTTTAGCCCGGGAACTTCGGGAGAAAAAAGGCATAACCGCCGGCGTCGCGGCCGAAGTGGAAGGCTTTCTCGTCAACGGGCTCAACGCCGAACAGAACTACAGCAGGACCTCAGGCTTCGCGCTCATTTCCACCGGAGGATATTTTCACTCCCTCCCTCTCGACCGGCTGAAGATGTTTATCGACGCTTCCGCCGAAGCCCAGAGGGCCATGGGGTTCAGGAACGAGAAGGACCACCCTGAAGTGGCGCCTTCCCAGTTCGAGCTGAACTTCTCTTACGCCGCCCCGGTCCGCGCCTGCGACCTCGTACAGCTTTACAAGCTGGTCTGCCGGCAGGTCGCGGCGAATATGGGAATGACAGCCACCTTCCTTCCCAAGCCCATTCCCGGCGTGAATGGAAGCGGCATGCACATGAACCTCTCCTTTTTTAAAGGGGGGAAGAACGCCTTCTACGACAAAAAAGGCGAGGACGGGCTGTCCGCGACCGCCTGGGACGCGATCTCCAAACTGCTCAATCACGCCCAGGAGCTCTCGCTGATACTTAATTCGAGCGTCAACTCCTATCGCCGTCTGGACCCGCGTTTCGAGGCCCCCAACCAGATAAAGGTCTCCTCGGTGGACAGGGGAGCGATGATAAGGATACCGGCCGGGAACGAGAACTCGGTGCGCATAGAGATCCGCTCCGTCGGGCCGGACGCCAACCCCTACCTGACCATGTACGCGACCCTGCGCACAGCTTTAGAGGGCAAGCCGCTGGCCAAAGACGAAAGGAAAAGGGACCGGGTGCGCTACCTGCCGGGGAACATCAACGACGCGATAAGGATATTCCGCGGAAGCGAGTTCATGAAAAAACTGATGGGAGCGGAACAGCACGATAAATACGTCTCGCACAAGCAGGCCGCCGCCGACCGCAGTCCGAAGGAACTGGGCGCGATAGTAAAATCTTCGGAAGTGCTGTTCCACCATGAAGTGACAAACCAGATGCTGTGGAACAAATTCTAAGCGGAGAAAAAACGTAAAGCGGAAAACGGTCTAAAGCTTGAGGGTTAGAGGGTTTGAAGGTTAGAGGGTTAGTTATTCCTTATAAAAAGCCAAACTTCTAAACCTCCAAACTTCCAACCTTCCTGACATTTTTCCCTTTGCTCTTTACTATTTACGAGAGGGGGTTTCACTGCGGGCTTGCCTGCAACCTGAAACCTGCAACAGCCCTGTTACTTGACTAAGGGCTCGTGACAGAATAATATAGTCACTTGGAGGCTTAGATTTGAGATGAATGCGAGGCGCGACGAACAAGCATACCGGTGGTCTGTGAGTGAGGAGCAACGAAGCAGGCGGCCAAAGATGAGCCTCCCCCTGGGGGCTGCCCGCTTTCGGGCTGCGACTTCGTCACTCATCGCTTACATAGCCCCGCTATGCGCGCTCATCGTTCCTCGTCTCGCTCCAAAATCGGCTCAGCCAAATGGCTATCTTATTTTGTCACGAGCCCTAATGCGGCCTTCGCGCCCTTATAAAGCTTGTTGAATTCGGCCTTATAAGCGGAAACATAACGCTGGTCGGTGGTAAAAATCGTGTTTTCCGTATTGAGGGTTTCGGCCGTATCGGACCAGTTGAAAGAGCCGTTTATAAGGAGGCGGCCGTCCAGAACGCAGAATTTATTATGCATGAGCCCGTAGTCGGACCTGCCCGGCTTAAAACGCAGCTCTATGCCCGCTTTACCCGCTTCCTCCTCGAAAGGAAAAGCGGATTTTTTATTGGTCATGATCTTTACTTTAACGCCCCTGGCCCTGGCTCTGTAAAGCGCGTCCATTATCGGTTTGGAGGTAAACGAGAACATGGCCACGTCTATTTCCGAGGAAGCCGCGTCCACGGCGCGCACTATGGCGTCCGCGGTTCCCCCCCTGGGAGAAAAAACGTAATCCGGCAGGGCCGTCCCGTTGAAATTCACCCCCGGCGTTTCGTCTCTGGGAGGCGAAACCGGTTTCGGCCAGGAACCCTGGGTTCCAGGTTTCCCGGCCTGGGACCACATCCATTCGAAATTCTTCTGGTAGCCGGAAATTATTTCCGGCGAAAAGACGAACATCATGTTTTCAAAACTGTAATCTTCGGCCAAAAGGCTCCAGTTGGCGGAGCCGGTTTCGAGGGCCGAGCCGTCGAAAATAGCGTATTTATTGTGCATGGAGCCGGAACCGCCGCGGCCTTTCATTAATCTTATTTCCATCCCCGAATCAAGGATGCGCTGTATCTCCGGGTTGGCCTTGGGATAGACGTGGCCGTAATCCAAAACGATCCTGACGCGCACCCCTCTGCGGCCGGCGGCGAGAAGAGCCTTAGTGGCTTCCGGGGCCTGAAGATTGTACAGGGCGACGTCCAAAGTGCGATTTACTCCGCCTATGGCCCGCTTTATCAGAGCGGAAACTTTCGTTTCTTCGGTAAAAGCGTAAAGGGGAAGCCCCGAATAGTCGTATGAAGCGTAGCCGCCGCAGGCGTTTTCCGGCAGGGTATCCGCCGGTATATTCGCTCCGGCTTTGCCGATCTCCTCCTGCAGGGAGAGCAGGTCCAGGTTCTCCAGGGACGATTGCTGAGCCGGGAGAGGCCGCAAAAAGGAAAAAGCTAAAACCAGGGCCAGGAGGCCTTTTTTGAAGTTATCGTATGAACTCATCAATCATATTCTAACAATCTCCGCGGCCCCGGGCTTGAGGCTTAAGGGAAAAAAAAACGGTTTTTTGGGCCTATGTCCGGCATAAGCCTTATTTTGATAAAATATGAATATAAGAAATCTGAATTCCTCAGTTGTCCCACGGGGACTATCCCTCCCTTAAGAGTTTAAGGAAATGGGATGAGGAATTCAGAAGTTCAATGTTGCATGTTGCCCGCCTGCCGGCGCGCAGGCAGACAAGTCACAAGTAACAACACAAAAAAGCGTGATTTTTGCGTCATTTTTTTAACTTGTCCCTTTTCCTTGGTTTTTATAAGGAGAGGGACTATCCAGTCCTTAAGACTTATAGGAGATGGGATGTGACATGTGACCTGCGACTTGTCCCTTTTGCCTTTAAAAGCGTCGTAAGGGACTATCCCTTCCTAAAGACTTATGGGAGATGGGATGTGACACCTGAAAATTGCAATTTTCAGGTTTAAGGAGAAACATATGAAATACGTCCTGATTTTAGCCGTTATAACCCTTGCCATGGCCGCCTCTTCCAGCTGTTTCGATTTCTCCGGTTTTACGCCGGAAAAGATAGAAGAACCGGAAATAAAACCGGAAAAGATATTCTATTCAGTGGTAAAATCCACACTCTCCGCCGGAAAACCCGGCGACTGCACCACTCCCGTGGAAATAAACGCCGAGGAATCCTTCCACTTCATACAGGAAAAAGATCCGGTCGTAATAGACGTAAGGACTCCCGCAGAATACGCCGCTGGGCGCCTGGAAAAGGCGGCCTCTAATATGGATTATTACGCGCCGGATTTCAAAGAAAAACTGGCCAAACTGGACAAAAAAGGCAAATACCTTATTTACTGCAGGACCGGCAAAAGAAGCGGTCTGGCGCTAGAAATAATGAAAGGCCTGGGTTTTACCGACATACACCACATAGCCGGCGGCATAGTGGCCTGGCAGCAGGCCGGATACCCGGTGATAAAAGAGGGACAAAAGAATAAAGGCGCAAAGCAGAACATGGCCTTTAAGGAATTTCCCTATTCGCCAATTCTCCAATCTTCTAATCCTCTAATCTTCCAGTCTTCTACTCGTATCTGAGAGCGTCAATGGGGTCCAGACGGGCGGCCGAACGGGCTGGATAAATGGAGGCGAGAAAACCGGTCAATACGGCCGCGCAGATCGCGGCCAGAGCCATCCACCATCTGAGCATCATCATGTCGGTATCCCCTTTCATGGCCAGATACTCTATTCCGGCGAAACCCACAATGACCCCGGCGATACCCCCGAAAAACCCCAGCATCATGGCCTCTATCATGAACTGCCTCATTATGTCCCAGCGCGTGGCCCCTATAGCCCTTCTTATCCCTATTTCCTTTATCCTGGAATAAATAGTGGCCAGGCTGACGTTCATGATGCCTATTCCTCCGGCTAAAATGGCTATTATGCCTATTATCATCACCGTCATCATATCCCGGTGCTTGTCGGCCATCTGGTCCTTTATTATTTCCCTGTAATCCTTTATGCTGAAAAGCATGGTACGGCCGTGCCTTGCTTTTATAACCTGCTCTATCAGGCGCTGGTATTTGCTTATCGTCTCTTCCCTGCCGGTATCCACGTTAATACCGTCTATACCGCCTTCGCTCTGCGACCAGCCGCCGAGAAAGCGCTGCGCGGTGGAGATGGGCGCCAGTATCTTGGGCTCCCACATCCCTATGCCTATGAAAGTTTTAGGATTTTTCTCGCCCGGCGGCTCTTTAAGTATCCCGACCACCTTGTACAGGGAACTGCCCAATTTTATCGTCTTACCCAGGAGCTCGTTGTGCTTGATATAGTTCTGAAAAGGGTCTTTAAAGGACCAGAATTTGAGCCATTTCGGTTTTTTAAGCCAGCCGCCGTCTTCTATGACCACGCAGACCCGCTGGTTGTTCTCTATATCGTACCGGTTTATGAAGCGGCCTCTCATTTTGTACACCCAGCCTCTTTTCCGCCATTCCGTCGTAATCCCTCTTACCCCTATATGCTCCCTGAAATACCCGTCGCTGAAAGACACCCATTTATCGAAATAGGGCGAAACCATATAAAGCTCCGGAAAAATTTTCCTTATGGACAAAGCGTCCTCGTAAGTAAGCGTATCGTTAGCCTGTTTTCTTTCCACGTCGGTCTGGGCTTCCCACCTGTTCTTCAGTTCTATGTTCAATCTTCCGGGCCCTGCCACCTCCACCGCTTTTTTGAGCCTGTAATTCATCGAATAGATGAGGGTAAGCGTGTACATAATGGAAATGACGCCGATGGAAATAGCGAAAAAACTGAGGAAGGAACGCATCTTATGGTTCTTTATCTCCAGGAGGGCCGTTCTTATTATCTCAGCGAGGTTCATCCGGCCGTCTCCTTAACGGCATTAAGCCGCCGCAAAAAAACAGAAATAAAGACCGTTTTTAACGGGCAGGAAGGCGGCCGGCTCATACTGCGACCTCCCCGTCCTTTATCTTCACTATCCTGTCCGTGAGGGAAGCCAGCTTGGAATCGTGGGTGACCATTATTACCGTCATTCCCCCTTTTTTGTTCAGCTCCGCCAGCATTTTCATTATTTCCGCCGAATTTACCGAGTCCAGATTGCCGGTAGGCTCGTCCGCGAAGAGCATCTCCGGCTCATTCGCCAAAGCCCTGGCTATGCCGACCCTCTGTCTTTCCCCCCCGGAAAGCTCGAGTATGGAATTTTCCCTTTTATCCGCCAGCCCCACCTTTTCCAGCAGTTCCGCGGCTTTCGCGGAAGCCTCTTTCTGATTTTTTCCCAGGTAAAGCATGGGGAGCTTAACGTTCTCCTGCGCGGAAAGACGGGGCAGCAGGTTAAAAGACTGGAAAACGAAACCGGCGGCCTGTCTTCTCAACACCGACCTCTGGTTGTCGGAAAAGGAGGTCACATCGGTGTTTTTAAATAAATATTTTCCGCCGGTGGGGATATCCAGAAAACCCAGGATATTCAGAAGAGTGGACTTGCCGCAGCCCGAGGGGCCGCAAATGGACACGAATTCCCCTTTTTCTATTTTCAGATCCAGCCCTTTAAGGGCCCTGTACCCCTCGGATTTCTTAAGAGGGTAGGTTTTTGACAGGTTTTGACACTTTATCATTTTCTTCCACGTTCAGGGGCTTGTCGGTGTAGACGGAGTCGCCTTCCTTCAGACCGCCGAGGATCTGTACTTCCATTTCGTTTCTTATCCCGCAAAAAACGTCCACTTTTTTAGCCTTGTTGGTTTTGGGATCGTAAAGATAGACGAAATACCGGCCTTTATCCTCGAAGAGAGCGGAGAGAGGCATTTTTAAAATATTCTTTCTGGTTTCCATGACTGCCAGCACGCGCGCCGTCATGCCCGGCAACGCTCCCACCCGCCGGGTTATGTCTATTTCCACTGGGAAGGTTTTTACGCCTCCTCTTTCGTTCCGGGCGTTAGCGGAAATAAGGCTTACCTTGCCGGGAATTTCCATATTGGAAAGGGCTTCCACGTATATCTTTACGGGCAGGCCTTTTTTCAGTTTCATCACGTCCACTTCGCTTACCCCCAGCTTCACTATCATCCGGGAACAATCCGAGAGCTTCATTATACAGCTGGGATTGTATTCGTTAGACCCGGAAACCCGTTGCCCGGGTTTCATCATCTTAGGCTCGTCGTAATAACCGCCGGTGGAGTCGCATTTGAAAACCGCCCCGTCCATGGGGCTCAGGACGTCCACGGGCATGAATTTGTCGGCGGAGCTCTGACCGGGCTGCACCACGGCGACCTTCTGACCCTTTTTCACGATATCCCCTTCCTGCACCAGGATATCCGTTATCTGCCCGCTGACCATGGAGAACACTTCCACCGAATTCCTGGGATGGATATCGCCGATATCCTCGAAATTTATCTGCATATCGCCCTTTTCCGCCGCGACTTTTTCTATGTCTGCTTCGACCACGGAATATTTCCTGTAAGTTTTATACCCGTAAAAAGAGCCGGCCGAAAAAACCGAGACCAGAACCAGATAGACCAGGATTTTCTTCATTTTTTCTCCTCGCTCCAAAGCTGTTTCCCCACCGCCGCGCCGTAGTCGGCGGCTTTTATGTAAAGGTCGTAATAAGATTCGGCCAGATCGCTCTGCGAGGACAGGTCGTCCTTCTGCGCCTCTATAAGGTCGAGAATGGAGGCCTTACCCTCGGAATATTTCTGTTTTATTATTTCCAGATTGTTCCTGGAAATATCGGCCTTCACGCTGGAAACCTCGTATTTCTTTTTGGCGTAAAAAAATTCCAGGGAAACGGAGATTATCTCCTTTTTTATGGAGAGGCGCAGCTCGCTCAAGGCCCTCTTTTCCCTCTCGAGATATATTTTGGAGGACATGTAATCCTTGTTCCTGTCGAAAAGGTCGGAACCTAAAGGCATGGTCAGGGAAAATTTCAGATAATAGGCGTCGCTCCTTCCCGTTACGTCGCCGAGCCCGAACAGCTCCGAGCGGGACCAGGCCAGGTCGGCGGAGAGTTGGGGTAAATAACCTTTTAACTTGTTCTTTTTTTCCAGTTCCCTTATCCTTATGTTCTCCTCGTAAAGGAGTATTTCCTGCCTCCTCCCCATGGCCGTCACCAGCGATTCCTCTACCGGCAGAATCCGGAGGCTCGTGTCGAAATCCAGCTCCGCCAGGAGATTCTCTTCCTGTGGATCGGCGTAAACGGCGTAATTAAGGTCCATCAGGGAATTCCTGTAATAATTCTCCGAGGACAGAGCGGAGAGCTGAGCGGTCTTCAGGTTGAGGTCGGATTTGAGCAGGTCGGAATAGCTCTTAAAGCCTTCCTTGTAATACTGCAGGGCTTTCTGGTATTCGTCCGCGTAAGAAGCCTCGTTGGCTTTCACCACTCCCATCAGCCTTTTGGCCTTAAGGACTTCGCAGTATTTCTTCACGGCTTTCAGGGTGATCTCCTGTTTTTTCAGCCAAAGCGCCCTTCCGGCCCTCGTCCTGTTTATTTTCGAGATCTCCAGGCTCACCTTGTCCGAAAAATTATTGAAAAGGTTGTAAGTCAGGGAGAGGTCCGAACTCATCTCCTTTTTTTTTACCGCGAAAGCCGTCCTGGATTCGGAATAAGGGATATCGCTGAGGGTATAATAAATATGCGGCAGATACATCCCGGCCAGGGCGGAAACGTATTCGTCTTTCTGGATCTCGAGGCTTTCCGCCTTTTCCCTGACTTCGTGGGAGGAGGCCAGCGCTTCCTTCACGTAGGAATTCACGTCGAATCGGCGGGCCAAAACCGGAGCGGCAACGAGAATGGCGAGAAAAAAACCAAGAGCGGTAACGCGTAAAAGCATTATAAGAATATTATAACAACTATTCCGTTTTCATTAAAGATATTTGTATCTCCGGAATATCTAACAAGAGCTACAATTCCAACGCCATTCCCTCCGCGGCCGCCTCGCATTCCATCTCCGAGCCGGCCGGCGACACCAGTTTTTTGCAATAGACGACTTTTTCATCCATTATTTCGTCGGTATGCTCCGGGTCGTGATGGAAAAGAACGAGTTTCCTGGTTCCGGCGGCGATCCCGAACTTAACCACGTCGTCGAAAGTGCTGTGCCCCCAGCCTTTCTTTTTGGAGTATTCGTCCTCCGTGTACTGGGCTTCCCGAATGATAAGGTCGCTTCCCCGGGCGAAATCCAGAATTTCCGCGTCCTGACGCATGGACTCCTGGTTTTCGCCGCTTAGCCTCGCGAAACACTCGTGATCGGCTATATAAGTTATGGTTTTCCCATGCGTTTCCATCCTGAATCCTATGCAAAGCCCCGGATGGTTGAGATGGCGGTATTTTACTTTGGCTTCCCCCGCGTCCTGCGGGCCCGCCATCTCGACGAAATCCAGTTTTCCCCCCATGTCGGACAGAAGCACGGGGAAATAGTCCTCGGCCATGGAACCGCTGAAAACATTCTTCAAACTGCCGTGAGCGGCGTGAAGACCGTATATTTTAAAGGAATTCTTCGGGTTGTAAAGCGGAACAAAAAAAGGAAAGCCCTGTATATGGTCCCAGTGAGAATGGCTTAAGAAAATATGTCCCTCCATGGGTCTGGAACCGAACTCCTTCACAAGAGAAGCCCCCATTCCCCTGAGCCCGGTACCGCACTCGAGTATTATAAGCGTATCTCCCGCCCGCACTTCTATGCAGGCCGTATTCCCGCCGTAACGCACGGTACCGGGACCCGGGCAGGGACAGGAGCCGCGGGTGCCCCAAAAACGGACCTTAACCGGTTTAGCGCCCGCTCCGGTTGAAGCCGCGGCAGGCGAACTGACAGACGCTTCCGAGGCTGAAATTTTATCGAAAATACTTTTTTTCCCGCCTTCCCCGCGCTCCTCCGCGCCGGAAAGAAGTTTTTCCGCGGCTGAGAGAAGCTCGGAAGGGAGAAAGGGCTTGACCAGGTAAAGATCGGCGCCGGCTTTTTTCGCCTGGAGTTTGTCCACGGAAAAAGATTTGGAGGAAGTCACTATTATCTTTACGCCGGGCACGCCCCCGGGCCCTTTAAGAAGTTCGCATAATTCGTAGCCGTGCATTCCGGGCATCATCAGGTCGGTGACCACCAGCGCGGGTTTAATTTCCCTGGCTTTGTTCCAGGCTTCCAGGCCGTCACAGGCCTGCGTCACCTCGTATTTTTCGCAAAGCATGTCGGCGGCCAAAGTACGGAGTATGTCATCGTCGTCAGCCACCAGAACCTTGTATTTAAGTTCGCCCATAGTCGCGCCTCTCAACTTTTACCGGTCCGCTTTCCCGGCGCTCAGCCGAAAAGGTTATCCAGCAGCATCATTACGATAAAACCGCCGACCAGATACCAGGTGGCCAGCTTGCCGTAGCCCTTTTCATGCGACTCGGGGATCATTTCTCCGCTTATCACGTAAAGCATGCAGCCGGCGGAAAAAGAGAGGGCGAAGGGGAGAAAATCCCGGAAAACCGTGACGGCGCTTATGCCGATAAGGCCGCCTATCGGCTCCACGATGCCGCTTAAAAAAGTTATAAAGAAGCAATAACCGGGAGAATAGCCCAGTGAAAGGAGGGGCAGGGCTATGGCGGCGCCTTCCGGGATGTTTTGTATGCCTATGCCTATCGCCAGGGCCAGAGATTTCCCGGGTTCTTCCATCCCCCAGCCTACTCCCACGCTCATTCCCTCCGGGAAATTGTGTATGGTTATCGCCAGGGCGAAAAGAGCTATCCTTTTAAGATTTACGTCCGTGCCTTCTTTGCCTTTAAAAAAATGCTCGTGGGGAATGAACCGCGCCAGCAGCTCTATAAAGACCACTCCGGTCATCAGCCCCAGAGAAGCGAGATAAACGCCGCCTTTTTCTATGGAAGGAAGCAGGAGGCTGAAAATGGTGGCCGCGAGCATTATGCCCCCGGAAACCCCGAGCATGGCCGAATAGGACTTGTGACTCATCTTTTTGTTCAGAAAGAAAACAGGCAAGGCCCCGATCAGAGTGGCCATCCCGGCGAGGAAGGAGGCGAAAACGGCTTCAAGTATTATTTCCATATGATAGAATTTAAACTTTTAAAAAAACCGCGTACTCCGACGAGGCCTTCCGGCTATTCTTGCTTTTTTTTCAGCGCCATAAGTATCCTGTAAGGCGTGAACGGCGCTTCGCAGAGACGAACTCCGCAGGCGTCGTAAATCGCGTTGGAAAGGGCCGGGAGAGGCCCGTTTATGCCTATTTCCGAAACCGATTTGGCCCCGAAAGGCCCGTTGGGCTCGTAAGTCGGGATAAGGATGGTCCTGACTTTCTCTATGTCGCTGGACGTGAAAATCTTATAGCGGCGGAAATTGGCGTTAAGGGGAGTGCCGTTGGGAGAAAACTCTATCCCCTCGGCCAGGGTATGACTGAGCCCGTTGACCACAGCTCCGTCATTCTGGCCTTCCGCCAGGGTCGGGTTGATGGCGGTGCCGCAATCCACGCAGGAGACATAGTCGACGACCTTCACTTCCCCGGTACGGGTATCCACCTCTATATCGGCGAAATGGGCCGAGAAGGGCGGCGGCGAGGTGCGGGCGAAATGCGAGGCGCTGGCTATTATCTGATGCTGGTTGTAATAGTAAAGGGAGGTGTTGGCCACTTCCTGGAATGTCACCCTTTTCCCGTCCTTTGAAAAAACCTGCTTATCCTTGAGATAGAGATTTTCCTTTTTTTCGTCCAGGATCTTGGCGGCGACCTCGATGATCATTTCCCTTACCTTTTCCGCGGTCTTCTTGACGGCTCCGCCGGAAATAAAGGTGGTACTGGAGGCGTAAGCTCCTACGTCGAAGGGAGTAAGGTCGGTGTCGGAAGAGTAGACTATAACGTCCGTATTGGGAACTTCCAGCACCTCCGCCGCTATCTGGGCCAATATCGTGTCGGAGCCGGTGCCCAGGTCCGTGGCGCCTATAAGCAGATTGAAAGAGCCGTCTTCGTTCATCTTTATCGTGGCGCTGCCCATATCCACTTCCGGTATGCCGGAACCCTGCATAAGGCAGGCCATACCGAGACCTTTCTTGACATGGGAATTTTTATTTTCTGCGGCGTACCTTTTCTTTTTCTCGTACCACCCTATCTCCTTGAGCCCTCTTTCCATCCCCTCCGCCAGCCCGATGGAGGTTATAACCTGCTCCACTCCCTCGCGGCCTTCCCCCATGGCCTTGAAAACCGGCGAGCCTTCGCCCAGCTTTATGTAATTCTTTTTCCTGAAAAGGACGGGGTCCATGCCTATCTTTTCGGCCATCAGGTCCATCTGCGCTTCGAGGCCGAAGAAAGCCTGGGTGGCGCCGTAGCCCCTGTAGGCTCCGGCTACCGGCAGATTGGTGTAAACGCTTTTTCCCGAGAATTTTATATTGTTCTTAACCCGGTACATGGGTATCGTGTGGGAGCCGGAACACATCATGACAGTAAGGGCGTGGGAACCGTAAGCTCCGGTATTCAGAATTATTTCCATGCTCATATCGGTTATAGTCCCGTCTTTTTTTACGCCCGTTTTCAGTTTCATAAAAGCCGGATGCCGGGTTCTGGAAGAGATAAAGACTTCTTTCCTGCTGTACTCCAGTCTTACGGGACTCTTGGTCTTCAGGGCCAGGGCCGCCACTACGTCTTCGAGCACTTCCTGCTTGGAACCGAAGCCGCCGCCTATCCTCGGCTTTATCACCCTTATATCCTTTACGGACAGGTTTAAAGCCTGAGCCACTATCCTTCTTACATGGAAAGGGACCTGAGTGGAAGTCCTTATGATGAGCCTGTTCTGATGGTCGAAATAGCAGATAGTGGTATGGGGTTCTATGGCGCAATGCTGAAAATACGGAATCCTGTAAGTTTTCTCTACCACGTGGTCGGCGTCCGCGAACCATTCTCCGTTCTTGACCTCGAAATCGAATTTCGCCGCGATATTGCGCTTGGCGTCCGGAATATTCTTGGAATCCTTTTCGTCGTGTATTACGGGCGCTCCGGGTTTCATGGCCTCGAGCTGGTCGAGCACGGCGGGAAGGATTTCGTAATCCACTTTTACGGCTTTTACCGCCTCTTCCGCGGCCTCGATCGTTTCAGCCGCGACGGCGGCTACCCGGTCTCCCACGAATCTGACTTTGTTGTCCAAAATATAAGTATCGTAGGGAGAAGGCTCCGGATAACCCTGGCCTGCCGTGGTATGGGGGACCCTGGGAACGTCCTTGTAAGTCAGCGCGGCCCTCACCCCCTTGATCTTGAGAGCCTGCGAAACGTCTATATTTTTTATCCTGGCGTGGGCGTGCGGACTCCACAGAAGCTTGGCGTACAGGACGCCTTTTATGTCCACGTCGCCCGTGAACATCGGCTCGCCGCAGGCCAGGCCCAGGGAATCTATCTTCTCCACCCTTTTATTGACCACTTTAAATTCTTTCGTTTTGGCTTCCGGCATAAATTCTCCTTTATTTCGAAGACTTCCTGAGTTTTTTGGCGGCCAGTTTTACCGCTTCTATCTGCTTCACGTAACCCGTGCAGCGGCAGAGATTGCCGTCCAGGTGATGCTTTATTTCCCCTTCGCCGGGAGTTTTGTTCCTGTCGAGAAGATGCTTGGCGGAAACTATCATGCCGGGAATGCAGAACCCGCATTGCACCGCGCCGGCCTCCACGAAAGCCGCCTGTATCGCGTGCGGATTCTGCACCGTGCCCAGGCCCTCTATCGTCGTTATTTCTGAACCGTGGGCCAGGAAAGCGGGCATTACGCAGGAAACTCTGGAACTGCCGTCCATCAGAATGGCGCAGGAGCCGCAATCCCCGGTATCGCAGCCCTTTTTAGTTCCCTTATACCCGTATTTTCTCAAAGCCTCCAGGAGAGACTCGGAAGGTTTTACTTCCATGGAAAGCGGCTTCCCGTTGACCTTGAGGCTTATTTCAAATCTGCCGTTTTTGTCGAGCGAAAGTTTTTCGTTTTTCATATTATTTCTCCGTTAATCGCTAAATTTCTATTTTCTATTCTCTTAACTTTCTCGCTGGTCTTGCTTGTTTTGCTATTACCCATTAAACCTTTTCCGTTAATCCCTTCAGGTAAAAAGCCGTAAGGTTCGCGGCGAGCTCGGCGCGATAGGCGTTTATCCTCGAAGCGGGGTGAAAAGCCAGCACGGCTTCCCCGTATTTAGCGGAAACGCTTTTTATAAGCGCGGGAGTCAGTTCCGCGCCCAACAGCTCTTTTTCCAGCGCCTCGTTCACGTAGGGGAAGGCGGTAATGGCGCCGAAAGCGAGCTTCAGGTCCTCGAGCCTTCCGTTCCTGAGCCTGGACCTGAAAGCCACGGTTATATAGGAATCCCAGGAAGATCTTATCTTCGAGACTTTTTCAAAATAAAAATCGTCTTTGGCCAGGGAAAGAGGCGCCTGGATCTCGGTTATTATGGCTTCCGTGCCGCATTTAAATTTGCTCGAGTAAAAATCCCTTACGGGCACTGTTTTGGAGCCGGTTCTGAGGGCTACTTTCACGCTCGCTCCGAGGGCGGTAAGGACGACCGGCAGCAGGTTGAAAGCGTTGGGATGGGCGATGTTGCCTCCGACGGTGGCCATGTTCCTTATAAGCTGGCTGGAGCACCTGGAGGCGGAAAAGGAAAGTATGCCGGAAAAAAGGCTCCTGCAGAGCGGATTATTCTCCAAATCGTCGAAAGTGGTCAGGGCGCCTATGAGCAGATTTTTCGGATCTTTTTTTACGTACCTGAGCGGCAGTTTCTTGGCCAGGACTATATTTTCAGTCCCCTCCGGCACGGATTTAAAGGAAAAAGTGCTCGAAGACATGAAAAAAGACTTTTTCTTCTTAAGAGCGGAAACGGCGTCTTTCAAAGTTTCCGGAAAAATTACGTTTTTTATATTGTTCACGAACACCTCCGTCACTCCGGGATTGATAAAAAACATTATATAAATTTATAGGGAAGGTGGACAGGAGAGAAACGGAGACGTTCCCAATCTCTTAATGCCTTAAATCTTAACACCTTAATATCTTAATTTCTTAATATCTCAATCTCTCATGCTAAAGTATGGATTCGGCAGATACGGTTTTTTGTCGGTTTTTTTGTCGGTTTTTTTCAGCTCTATTTCCTGGATCAGGATGGAGGACGGACAGATTATGGACGTGGAATACTGGCCTCCGGTATAAGAATAGGGGTCGCTTTGGTAAAAATTATAGACCATTTTTTCATCGCCCGTGGCCGCGATATCCCTTAAAGCCCTCAGGCCCATGCCGTCGAATTCGGAAATATTTATCGGCGTTCTTTTCATGGTTTTAAGGTTCAGTTTGTAGGCGAGCACGGGGTCCCCGATAAGTTTCTCGCTGTCTTTATAGGAAGCGATCTTTTTCACCACCACCACGTATTCCAGCTCCTGCTCTTTTCCCATGGCGGTTATTTTTCCCAGGAGTTCCTTGTAAGGCAGGGCTTTTTCCGAGTTTATAAAGACGTTTCCGGCCGAAGCGGTAACGAAAGAATTTACGGTCCCGCGGCCGTGGCCGTTGGATTTTCTGATACTCTTGTCCGGCACCCTCGAAGCGTAGATATGCTCCAGTTTGCCCTTTTTGACCAGTTCCAGCCTGCCGGGCTTCACGCCCTCGCTGTCCACCTTGTAATTGCCTATCAGGTCCTCTCCGAAGGAGGTCTCAGAGGGGTCGTCGTAAGCGGAAATGAAAGCCGGGAAGATCCTTTTCCCTATCCTTTCGTTCAGCTTGGGGATCTCGTAATAATATTTGAGCCATTCGTCCTTGTCCGCCCAGGGCTTGGGATTGAAGGAAATGTTCCTTACGAAAAGCTGGTTAAAGAATTCCCCCGCAGCCTGGCCTTCAAAAAGGGCGGGCCCGACGTAATAATCCACCTTCTCGGAGTTATAGGCTTCGTTCATGCTCCTGGCGTATTCGTCCACCTCTTTTTCCATCCGATCCAGGTCCAGGCCGGCCGGGTTGTTGTGGAGGAATATTTTGCTGTCGTTTATCCTGAAACCCTCATCGTTCTGCATGGAAAGGAAGACCGAAACGGAAAGCTCGGAAGAAAAGGTCCTGTAAGAGGTGTTCTCGGAATTCACGAACCTCTTGGTTATCAGGGAATAGTTGAGAAAAACGTCCGAATCCTGTATGTTGGGGTATTTTTTGAAAATGGAAGAAAGTTTTTTTATCCACTCCCTGTATTTTTCCGGCTCGATTTTTCCGAATTTCCCGGAACTCTCCAGATATTCCACGGGCGCCTCTTCCGTCACATCCCCGTAAATCTCCTTTATATCCTTCTTCTTCCTGTAGGCGTCCTTCTGGGAATATCTTTCCAAGGCGATTTTATAGGCCTCGTCGCTCATCAGCCACAGGGATTTCCTGACGGAATCATAATCGTCGGATATGGGGAGGGACCTGTTCAGGGGCCTGTAATCCCTGAAATTCGAGATAAAATTGGAACTGTCGAATTTTTTTTCGCCTATCCGCACTTCCGCTTTACCGCTCCTGTAAACCGAAGAATTTTCGCTTACCAGGTCTCCGAAAGAGGCGCCCGCGTAATAACCCGAAGAGTCTCCGACGTAGTAGGAAACGAAATAAGGCTTGCTGAGGTTTTCGAGCTTCAGCTTGGACACGGTCCTGCCCAGTTCGTCTTTCATGGCCTTCAAAACCTGGTCTTCCCGCGAAAACGCCCCGCCCGCGAAAAAAGTCACGAATAAAATCGCAATAAAAAATTTTAACTTGTTTTTCACTTGTTCCTCCGGTTCTTTATGCTTTACTCCAACGCCTTCCGCCTTATGCCTGCCGCCCTCTCCTTACCTGTCGAAATACGGCGGTTTCAGCGCCGGCGGCATTTCATTCGATTTCCTCACCTTTTCAGTCTCTATTTCGCTGAAAAGCAGGCTTGGCGAAACGGCCGAGACAGGCACCCAGCCCGATTCCGCGCCGCAGGTACCGTTAAAAACGCCGTCGTCGTCGCCCGTGTAGATTATTTTCGGGAAAGTGGCCAGCGGCGTCCCTATCATATTCAATCCCCTTATCGGCTCGTCGGGTCTGCCGTCAGGGTAAACCCTCACGGCGTATTTTATGAGGATGGTATAGCTCTGGGGAAGGGATCTCTGGGTTATCGTAAAACCGCCGGCTATATCCTTTATTATCAGGCCGTAAGGCTTACCGGATTTCTTCACCTCTTCTATGAGCATTTCTCTCAGTTTTTCATAAGGAATCTTTTTCGAGGATTCCACCATTAAATTTCCCTGCCGCGCCACCGTCATATTCCCCTCGCTGCGGCGGCCGTGGCCGTTCGAAGAAGGAAATTTGTCGATCGGAACCCTCTGCATAAGAAAACCCTTAAGCACCCCGTTTTCCACCAGGCCCGCTTTCCCGGCTTTTACCCCCTCGTCGTCGTACTTATAACAGCCTCTCAGGCTCTGTCCCCCGAATTCGCGGATATTCGGATCGTCATAAACGGTCAGGAAATCGGGCATTATGTTTTCGCCTATTTTTTTGGCGAAAGTCTGGCCTTCGCTTTCGCTTTTCTGCCTGTGGCCTTCCATCCTGTGGCCGAAAATCTCGTGCCAGAAAACCGCGGCGGCCCGATTCTCCAAAATGGCGGGACCCGTAAAAGGCTCCTGCAGGGGGGCCTTTATGAGGTCTTTCAGTTCCGAGACGGATCCGGCTATATCAGCGGCCACGGCTTCCTCCCCGGGAAGGTCCTTCATATCGTCGAAATTGTAGTTTTTATACCTGCTCAGATCCATCCCGTCCGCGGTCCTGGCTGAAAGGCTGTAGGAAAGCGTTATGTAATTGTTTCCGGTGACTATTCTGGCCCCTTCCGAATTGGCTATATACCTGTTCTGGTTGGTGTAATGGAAATTCAATCCGGAATTGATGATGAAATCGTATTCCTTGAATTTAAGGGAAAGACTGTTAAGCATGGCTCTAATCTTTTCCCTGTCCAGCGGCTTGGCGGGGACCTTTTCGTAAAAAACGGCCGTGGTCTTGTCGGCGGAAAAATCTCCGGACTTATCCTGTTCTCCGGCGGTGACCTGCTTGTTCATCTCCACCTTCAGATATTTATTAAGCGCGTCCTTATAGGTCCTGTCGGTCAATTCCCATATTTTCACCTTTATGGCGTCCTTGTCCCCGACGGGAAGCCGGGTAGTCCCCAGGTCTTTTGAATTGGCCTCCCAGTTATTGCTTTCTTTGCCCTTTACCTCGTGCGTATTGTCCAGTTCCCGGCTCCCCACCCTTACGTCGACCGTAAGAGTTTTCTGAGCGCTCTCTCCTTCGCTGCTTAAGACTCCGAGATTGGAACCAAGCTGGTAATCTTTTTCGTCCCAGGCTTCGTACTGGAGGAAATAAAGCGGGGATTTTTCCGCGTTCCTGAGCTTTTCATAGGACCTGGACAGCTCTTCGCTCATGGCCTGGAGCAGGGGATCTCCGTCCGCCGCGGTCTGCGCATAAAGGGTCGGGAACGCTAAAACCAGTAAACTTAAAATTATTTTTTTCATTAAACCTCCGACAAATATCGTAAACTGTAAAGAGTGAAGCGTGAAGGGTTAGAAAGCTGAAATATTGAAACGTTTAAACTTGCGAACTTTCTTTACTCTTTGCTCTTTACCATTTACTATTTACTCTTTACTTCCTTGAGGGCCCTTTCCAGGAAAACAGAAACTATCTCTTTTCTGTAATCGGCCTCGGAACGAAGGTCCGTGATAGGACTTATTTCTGTTTTTACAAGTTCCACGGCTTTCTTAACCAGGTCCGCTTCCAGCTTTTTCCCTTTGAGCAGGGAGATGGTCTTCAGGGGACGTATTATCACCGGCCCCACGGAAGCTAGAGCCATATCCAGTTCCTTAAGAACTCCTTCTTCTCCGGAATAACAGAGGCAGAGGCTCGCTTTGGCTATGCCGAAAAGTTTCCTCGGCATCATTTTCAGGAAAACCGCCCGGTGCTTCCATTTGGGCACCAGGAAACCTTCTATAAGTTCGTCTTTTTTTAAATCTATTTTTTTGGGGCCGTTGAGTATGGCCAGGACCGGAAATTTCCTTCTCTTACCCCGGAAATTCAGCAAGACGAAAGCTCCGGCGGCGGCGAGAGCGCAAACCCCGTCCGCGCAGGGAGAGGCGTTGGCCAGATTGCCGCCCAATGTGGCCGTGTTCCTTATCGTGGGGCTGGCGTAATACGGGGCGCAGGCGGCCAGCGACGGTATCCATTTTTTCACGGCCCGATTTTCAGCGAGTTCCGAGATCTTAAGTCCGGCGCCTATAAAGACCGAATCCCGGGTTTCTTTCACGACGCGCAGTTCTTTTACGTCGCTTATATCCACCCAGCATTCGGAGTTTTCCCCGCCGCAGGTGTCGGCTACAACCAGGTCCGTGCCCCCGGCCAGATACTTTCTGGCGGCCGGAAGAGCGGGCAGATTTTTCCAGAGTTCGGCCAGAGAATAATATTTTTCTATAAATTCAGGCATATTAGTAAACAGGCACAAAGTGGCAAAGGCGCAAAGTTT